>Ga0075122_10002502_pt1 | contig 12070 bp, 17 predicted proteins | sample AntAceMetag02UKB_FD_69790 | JGI IMG/M metagenome (GOLD analysis project Ga0075122, IMG submission 69790) | Saline lake microbial communities from Ace Lake, Antarctica - Antarctic Ace Lake Metagenome 02UKB | ecosystem: Environmental > Aquatic > Non-marine Saline and Alkaline > Saline | place... | reverse complement strand
GTCGTATTCCATTTTATAAAATTACCCTCATCCCTTTTTTAATATAATCTCATATAACAAAAAAAATTGCCAACATTGCAATTTTTAAGTTATAAATAAAGCTTTATAATTACTTTATTCTTTATTTATAAGAACTAATTTATAAATATTGTTGTGCTGGGAAAGTGAGAATAAAAAATAATCAATTATTCTCGTTAGTTTCTGCTACTTTCTCTGCTACTACATTCTCAACAGGTTCCTTCTTCTCAGCAACAAATTTAACTTCTTTCAATTTAGTTAATTCTGCCAATTTCTTACCAACGGCATCCGTAAACTGTTCAGGAAGTTGCATTGGCAACTTAATTTCTGCTTTTTCTTCATTAACAGCAACATTAATCTTATCTTTTGGCATTCGCATCGAAGTACTCAAGAAAGTAATAATTTGTTCTTTAGGATCAGTGATCTTCTTATTAACTTTAACAACATAAGTTACTTCTTTACCAGCCAAAGGATGATTAAAGTTTACAATAACTCTACCACCAGAAACTCTCGTAATAGTTCCAGTTTCACCATCAGCTTCAATTTGTAAGCCCGGTTGTGGTTGCATATTATGTTCTTTAAATGCAGCGATAGGCATGATCTTCATTTTTTTAATATCACGTTTACCAAAAGCTTCTTCTGCAGACAGTTTAACTTCAAATTCTTTACCTAATTCTTGATCAATAAGATTTTTATCTAAGCCAGGCAGGATTTGGTTTTCGCCAACACAAATGGTAGCGGGACCAAACTTCATTTTCTCTTTATAGAAACCGTTGTCTTTAGCAACTTTTTCTTCAGTAGTATCAAATACAGAACCGTCTTCTAATTTACCAGTATAATCTAATTCAATGAAATCATTTTCTTTTATTTTATCCATCATTTTCTTTCCTCAATAAACTTAATTATTTTCTCAGCAACTTCTGCTGCTGGAATAGTAGTTGTATCAACAACCAAATCATAATTATTATGGTCATAATAATTCAAATTATAATAATCCTGATATCTTTTAATCTCAGATGCTCTTCTGTTTTTAATATTTTCTAAAGTTGCATTTAAGTCCGTATTATATTTCTCATCTGTTCGGCCTTCTTTAAAGATTCTTTTTGCCGCTTCTTCATCAGTTACATCTAAGAATATTTTAATGGAATTGGGAATGAAATGCCAGCCCAATCTTGCATCGATAATGAAATTGTCTTCCTCTTTTCCTAATTGAATTTGATAGTTGTCTAATTCTTTATCTATAGAACGATCGGTTTCTGCTAACTTACTAAGTTCAAGAAGAGTTATTCCTCGTTTAGCAGCAATCTCACGCATAAAGTCGCCAGTAGAATAATGTTTTAAATTGAATTTCTGAACTAGAATCTTTGCTACTGTACTTTTACCTGAACCCAGAGCACCAGAGATTGTTATTATCATTTTAATTTGAATATTGTAAGGTTATATAAAAAAGTATTGGCTTATTCAACATTCAAATCAAAAAACAAACTTTTGTAGATGATTTTGATAAGCTTGTGCTTTAGAAGAATCATGTTTGCGGTTAATTAATTCTACAAAATCTTTTGGGACATGAATCTTTTTATTATTCTCATCATCAACCCAAATGCCTCTTAATGGTGGGATTTCAGAAGAATAAGAACCAAAATATTCATAAAGTAATAATTCCTGATTACGATAAATTTCTAACTTCTCCCATTCTAATTCCATGTCGGTACATTCATCATATTCTATTTTATATGGGCCACATTCCCAAGAATAAATATAAGAGGGCAAAGAACTATATCTAGTAGAATATGGGGATTTTTTACCAGAAAATTTAACAACTTTTTTAATTTTAGAACTCAGGTCTCCCCAATAAAGTTCTCCTGAATAACACCTATCATAATAAATTATCTTTTCAATATCAGATTTTTTGTTTGCATCCATAATCAAACATAAATTCACCACAACAGTTAAATATTTGTAGTGTTCTACTGGACAACATAATGGAAAAAGAAAGATTATTACAAAAGTTAGGATTAACTAAGTTAGAAAGTAAAATGTACCTAATACTTCTAGAGTTAAATGCTTCAACTGCTGGAGAAGTTACAAAAAAACTAATGATACAAAGAAGTACAGCTTATTACGTATTAGAAAATCTTCAAAAAAAAGGATTAGTTATTTTTTCTTTTAAAGGAAAAAGAAAGTTATTTCAAGCAGCCAGCCCTCATATTCTTGAAAAATATGCACAAGAAACTTATCAAGAGATTAAAAAAGCTATTCCTGAATTATTGAAACCAAAAGAAAAAGAGGAAAAAGATGAAGCACTTATGTTTACGGGATACAAAGGTTTACAAGCTGCTTATGAACAGATGATAAATGAAAGTAAAGAGGGAGATGAATATTTAATAATGGGAGCAAGAGGAGGAGAAGATATTTCCAACAAGACATATAGTGCTTTCTATAAAAATTTTAACAAAAGGAGAATAGAACAAAAAATTAATCAAAGAGTAATTATGAATAAAGAACTAAAAGCCCAAGTGGGAAAATTTTATGAGGGTCTTAAAAGAACTAAAATAAGATATTTAAACCAAAAAACCCTTGTTCCTGTTGTTGTCTTTAGTAATGCTATTGCGATCATCCAATGGAAAAAAGAACCATCTTTATTTTTGTTAAGAGGAAAAGAAGTAGTGGGTTCATTCAAACAATATTTTGAGAGTATTTGGAAAGTTTCTAAATAAAAGCGAATTTACCTTATCTTTTCATAATCTGAATCTTTTAAATCAGAAAAATAATTCTTTGCCCATTCCTTAATCCAAAAAGTAGTGGCTTTAGTTAAACCCCATTGTTTAAATCTACGCATAGATGTAGTTACTTTAGTATCAATGCACTTAAAGTTTTTATTAGTGTGACGTTTCAAATTAATGATCAATTTTCGATGTTCTTTAACAATAATTTCTGGATAGCCATTGACAGCATTAAAATCTTCTTTGCGACAAATTAATGCTCCACTACAACCGTGATATAAATTAGTAGAATGATATAGGTTCTTGAATCCCATGGCAAATTTAAACTTAAACTTTTTGTCTTCAGGTTGAACTTTAGTTGTTGCTACAACATGTTCTTCCATAAAAGAATCTTTGATTTTTTGTAAAGAATCTTCTTCCAGAGTAGTGTCTGCATCTAAAAACAATAAAATTTCACCATAAGCAAATTTCACCCCAAAATTTCTGGCTTTAGAAACGTTTGCTTCTGAAATTGAGAAATGTTTTAGTTTATCATTAGTTCTCTTATTAACAATCTCTTCCGTTTTATCTGTACAGCCATTACTAACGACAATCGCTTCATAATTCTGATAAGTTTGCTGTTTAATAGAATGGAGAGTCTTCTTAATATAGTTCTCTTCGTTATGTGCAGGAATAATTATAGATATCTTCGGGTCCATTCTTCTTTTTTGTTATCTTACTAGGTTCATACCCCTAAACTTTTTATAATTACGGATAAAAACCAGTAAGGACTAAAAACCCCATTAAATGTGGGTAAAATTAAATTTATAGGGATTTTTAATTTTAGTAACCGGTTGCTTTTTAAATATTTATTGTTCTGGGATATCTATACTTGAAATGTATAAAGTATAAAAAGGATTACGTATTAGTTATTTATAATGACAAATCAACCAAGAAATAAGTTAACAAGGGCAGAGAAAGAAACTAGAGCTAGGTTCAAGCAAGTGATGCGAGATTTAGAAGCCGATGGGGTAACTTATAATTATTGGGGAGAAGATGCTAACTTAGAAACAATGTTTAGAGGAGAAAAAACAAGATGTTTTATGCAAGACTTAATGATGCCTCCACCGTTCAGGTATATGTTTAAAAATTTTTCAAGTAAAGAAAAAATCCCCTTAGAAATTAAAGAACAATTAACAGAAAACTTAGGACAAAAAGTAGAAGATATTTTTGCTTATGCTCAAAATTGTCAGGGTTTAACAATTCCTGTTCCCGAGGGATATTTGGCAGAAAATGATTTTATTGACATTGCGAGAATTTATCTCACCAAGATTTTTGGGGGAGAAGGCAGTAGAAAAGTAATAGAACACGTTGCAGATAGTTTAGAGATTGTGGATGATACGAGATTACGAATATCTAAATCAATAAAAGCAGAAGTGGCTTTGACCACTTATCTATTGAACCAAATTATTTTTGAAGAAAAAAAAGCAGATTACTTTTATGTTGTAAATAATGAGTTATCTTTTCCTATTGGAGATAAATTAAATAAATTAGGACAGATGGATCCAGAATCTTTGGTAACGGGATACATGACAGATGTAGATGTTGAAAAATTTGAACCGCCATTGGGAAATATAGTCTTATTATCAAAGTTAGGTACAAGAATGATAATAACTGAAAGTTTAAGAGAAAAATTATTTTCTGGAGAAGTTCCCCCGCACAAGTTTGGAGATTTATATCAAGTGCATGAACTAAGACAAAAAATCAATTAATTCTACAAAGTCAAATAATTAGCGGCCCATAACATACCAGAGTCACAGTAATAATAAATACTACTAAACGGTTTGCCTTTAGAATTGAACACTTCTAAATAATTTTGATGTTTCTCAATCATTTCTGTATAAGCGTCTTTATACTCTCTAGCTTTTTCTTTATCAACTTGCTGAGCCAATTTAATGAACAACGGTCCCATATGGGTCCAGATTGCGTCAGATTCATAATTTCTCATAAACAATTCTTGCCAGACAAACTTAACTTTATTTCTACTGTTAGTATATTTCAAAGGCAATGGTTGATCCAAACCGGCTTTGTTAATTTTTTGTAAAGATGATCTTAGCATCTCTTTATCAGTTGTAATTCCAAGAATGAAAGGGAACAAATTGGCATCACCGGCAACATAATCTTGTCTAGATAAATCATCATAGAAATACATTCCATTCCAGAAGTGTCTTTTAATCAAAGCAGGATAATCAAATTGTTTAAACGGATTTTCTAATTTCATTTCACTCAAATCTCTAGAAAGCATCGCTAACATACAATTATCATAACAGGAACTTTTTCTTAAAGCAAAATCTTTCATGGAAGAGAAATGTTTTTCTGGATCTACTAAACCAGTATGTTCATTGACAACATTCTTAAAGAATTTTCTGATTTGGTTGTTTAAGAAAAGTTTGTAAGGGTGATAAGGAAATTTTGAAGCTTTAATACTATGGATTAACCATGGTAAAGAATCAACTGCTTCGGTAGGGAAATCATAAGTTCTACCTCCAGGAGTAATGGTAGTAGTGATTTTATTATAATGTTTAAACCGGTTCAATGCATATCTGATGGTTTGATGAACTTCTTTCTCATAATTCAATTTCATTAACGAACCGACACACCAACCAAAATCTCTGCTCCAGAATTGTTTAAAATTTCCGGTTGAGGTTTGAAAGAATCTTCCGTTCCAGCAATCCTTAACAATATTTTCGCAAATTTGTTTCGCATTACCTTCATACTTCTTTTTAATAAGTCTATTCTTCCAGCTACTGAAGAATACTCTAGGAGTTTCTGTTAAGTATATGCTTATCCCCACCATATTGGATATAGAATCGATTTAGTATAAATATTTATTGGAATAAATCTAAAATCTTACGGAAATAACTCTGTTGGATGTTCGGTTACTTTCCATGCACCATCAAAGTTTGCTTCATCAACTTGATTTAATTTTTCTCTATCTAAACCAGAATATTTTCTAAAGTTAAAGTTACGATAATTCCAAATAGTGAAATTTCTTCTTCTTTTTGATTTTAAACAATATTCTAATCCCATATGACCTGCACCATACACCATACCAATTTTAGGTTTTTCTTTTCCATAAATTTCTCTAACTCTTGGAACAACAAACTCTTCAACATTTCTAGCGTTAGTTGCATTTCTTGCTTCAGTTATTAAAGATTGACTTAAAAAAGATAAAGCACTATATAATTTAGAGCCATGTTCATTCGCAGAAGATGTAGACATACAATAAAATATTGGAATTAGATTTAATAATAAATTAGGAGTTTCGGAGAAGAATCCTCTTCGGACACTAGGTTTAACATCAGGCCCATAAACAGGAATTTGATTATCTTTACAAAAATCTAAAGGCATTCGAAAATGAGGATGGTTAAGATTTAAGTAATCATTTAATCTAATTAATCCTGTTTCAACAACCATAGCATCAATCCCTTCAAAAATATCAATCTGCTCATTTCTTGATTTGTGGTTTCCTAACTGCAAGACATAATCAGCATTATCTGTAGAAAATAATCTATATGCCATTATTGTTTACCCTTAGTTTTTAAGCCAAAAGGAGCTTTCCAATAAACTGCTACTTTAACTACCGCTTCTGCTGAATAAACTTGAATACTGTTTCCTAAACGATTTCTTATTTTCTTAGGATCATAAAAAACCGTAATTTGCCCATTGCTCTTAGAACCAACATGAGCTGTTCTAAAGTCAATACCAGGAGAGTGGGCAGAAACTAACTCTTCAATTGAAACGCCCGGCCTGTCAAGACAATCCATAGCTAATGCGTCAAACATTCGCGTGGGGAATTGTTGTCTACGTTTTTCTTGATGACTTAGAACTTGACTAAATAATTCAACTTCCGGACTTGTTAACATATTAAGAAAGCTTTGAGTATAATCTGGGCCTTTAGCATCAGAACCAAATAGTAAAACATTAGGTAATCTTAAAACATTACAAACTCGAGAATAATGGTCTTGGTTTGCAGAATATAATTTGTGTAAAGCAGCATTAGCAATTAAGAAATCATTGTGATCATTTGTTTCCCTATCTTGTAAACCATCAGGAGCATAAACATTATCTAAACCCATCAAGTCAATAAATTCAATTAGTTTCCATTGTTGATGAATAAGATCTTCTTGTTCTTCGGTTAATTTTTCTTCCCTTAAACATTCTTCAGGGATAGCTTCATCAAATTCGCCATTCATTCTTGCTTCCCCTTACTTTTCTTCTTAGCAACTTTTCTAGCAATATGAATTGGTTCCGGCATTTTATGTGGAAACTGAATTGTTTTAGAAACAATGTTTAATGTTGATCCTAAAGTGATTAAGTGGCCAGGTGCAATATAAACAGGATTTGCATGTTCTCGAGTCTTTACTTCGAAACCAAGGTGTTCATTATGGTTGAATATTTTTCCGTTTTCAACTTTACCGAAAGGTAATTTTTGAGTTACACCAATAGTAGCTTTGTTTAATGCTAATCCTAAATGTGAAGCCATACCAAATTTTCGCGGATGGTTAACTCCTAAACCGTTTACCAGAATTACATCAGGTTCTTCATCCAAGAGATTGTATGCTTCAATAATTGCAGGCATTTCTCGGTATGCTTGAAACCCTGCTCGATAGGGTAATGGATTTGATAAAGAATAAGTTTTCTTTTCAACAAATTCTAAAGAGGGATATTTACAAACCACAACGGCAGCAATAATATTATTCTCAGTTGGGACACAATCTACTCCAGCAATAGTTTTCACTTTATCGAAATCGTCATGCAGTTGTATTTTTCTGGCAAGTTTTGCTTGCTCTTTTTTTAGTTCGAATAGATCCATATAACCTTTACAAAGCTTATCAGCCAAAGAGGTGCGACATTCGCAATTCCATTGCTCAGTCCCACATTACTGTAAACTTGGTCTCCTTTTCTAATTTTCATCATCTGTATTCCTCTCTTCTTGGGTTATAGGCTTTCCAAGATTCAAAATCTTTTGTTTCGGAAGGAGCGATAATGTCACTGAATCCTCTTTTTACAACGTCCCCATACCAACAAAAAGATTTTGCCATAAAACCTTTAAAATCTTGAGGGTGAAAGTGTTTAATATTAATTTTAGTAATAACGCTATTATCATAAATCATGTCATCAGACCATTTATCAGCACGAATTCCATCAACAAAAAGATATTCACCAAGATATTTCTTTGAATCTAGATATTTTGTATTTCCTAAAGCAAATAAACGAGGATTATGTCCGATACCCGGAGCATCCGATTCAGACACATTAAGAAAATTAAACTGATAATAAAGTGCAGGATTATTTTCCAGAGTTTGTTTTAAACTAGCGAAATCGTCTTTAGTTAATCTCTCATCTGCATCTAAAACAAAAGCAGATTTAGTTTTCACATGATCTAATGAAAAGTTTCTAGCATCAGCATAACCTTGAAATGGATGGTCCAAAACAACTAAATTGGGATACTTTGCTTCTAATTCTTCTAAAGTTTCGCGAGTGCCATCTTTAGAACCAGTATCAACAATAACTGCCTGTTCAACAAATGGAACTGTGCTTTCAACAAAATCAACAATACCACCGGCAGCATTCATCATCTCATCACGAACAATAGCAGCTAGACTTACGTCTGGTAAAACGATTTGTGGGTTTGCTAATGCTATATTTGATTCCATGATTCACCTGTTTTCTATTTATATACTCTAGAACATTGTTTATTTATAAATGTTTTGTTACTTTATAGTGGTGTTTAGTAGAAAAGTTTATAAAAGAAGATTGGATATTTAGATTATGAAGTTAATCCCTGACAAAATTCGTAATTCACGTGCATACGAAGTACTTACTTATGATATCACTATGGAAGATATTGTGGGTACTGAAAAGTTTGAACAAATGAAAGAAAGCAAAGTATACAAATTTGCCAGTGATTGGGCAGGGTTAGCTACCAATAAAGTTATTTTAGGATTATATATGGATTCTCAAACTGGAATGCTTCCAGGAACTTCGTTAATGGCAAGAGGAATTAGTGTGGGAGTACATTCTTTTACTTCACCAATTTATACTTTATTTAGAGATTATGTTTACAAGAAAGGAAAAGTGGTTCCAGAAAGTTCACCAATTAAAAGGTATGCTGCAGAATTAGTGGCATTTAATGGAGTACAAACTCAATTATATTGGATGCAAGTAGGAGTTGCTTTAGGCATACGCGCAGCTTTAGATTCAGAGGTTGATTTTGAAATTGAAACAGTTAGCGATGCTGCTTTAGGTTTCTTAAAAAATAGTTGGTGGCTTGCACCTGCAGGAAAATTTTCCATGGATGGATTCAGAAGATTTTTTGGATCAAAAACTCCAGAACAAGAAGCAGAAAAACAATCATTAGAAGAAATTGTTACAGAATAAGATTAAAAAAATGGAAGAAGAAAACCAAAAAAAAGAAGAGAACTTAGAAAAGAAAACAGAATCCGAATATGAATATCTAAGTGATAAAGGACAAGAACTGAGAGTTTCTCTAATCAATAAAGTAAAAAGAAATCAATTTTATCAATTCCTGGGAACTGTTCTTATAAGAACAATGTCCTTAACATACATTTTACTAACAGAAGATGGAAGAGAATCACTAAAAGACCCAAATATTAGAAAGATGTTTTTTGATAAAAAATATAGAACAGGTTTTTCTGAAGGATCAATATTTCAAAACCCATTGTATTTCCCTAATGAAAATGGAAGTTCATTAACAAAATTAGAAGCAAGGGCAGGAAGTTGGGTAAGTTATGATTTTAAAAAACCATCAAACTCAAAAAAAGGTGGCAAAAGAAAAACTGGAAAATTAAATTCATGTTTATTAGATGAAATAAAAGATAATCCAAAAGAACTTTATACACCGGATTATACAGTTGATTTATTTAATTTTGAACATTTCTACAGTTTTGAATCTCCTTCAATGAGTTATTTAGAAGAACACGGACTGATGGAACAAAAAACATATCGGGAAGCTTATCAAAGAATGGGAAAGTATGAACAATATGCACAAGCAATAGAAGTTCTTGGAATTGCAGAAAAACCAATATTTCAAATTACTCCAAAAGGAAATAGCTTAGTTATGCTTTTAAGTGATGGAGGGGACAAAGTTCCCAAAAGAAAAGAAGTAAAAAAACTAGTTTTAGCTGATAACAGAATATACTGAGTAACTAATTCTCCTACCAAAAACTTATATATCTCTTTCTCTTTCGTAAAGATATGATGAACAAAAGAGGGATAGCACCGTTAGTAGCAACTTTATTATTAATTTCTTTTGCAATAGCGATTGGAGTAGTAGTGATGAATTTTGGTCAAGCACAAATAGAATTAGAAGCAAAGTGTCCCATCAATATTGGTTTAAAATTATCTAAAGAAGAGGCCCCATTATGTTATGATGCCAACAAGAAGGAACTTACATTTAATATTGAAAACGGAGTAAACATTAATGTTGAGGGATTAGTAGTTAACGTTATTGGATCTCAACAAGCACAATCATTTGAATTAAACGATGCTAGGATAACCAAAGCAGGATTATATCCAGGAAAGATTTCTTACGATTCTTCTACTGGCGGAGAATTGCGACAGATTAAAATTACTCCAAAAATAGTTTTACATGATAATGAAGAAATTTGTACAGACAAAGCTTTGATTATTGAAGAAATTAACCCTTGTTAGAATTCTAACCTAAACATTTTTAAGATGTAAAACAATTCTTTCTAAAGATGGACATTGAAATAGACTTAACTAAATCTGTAGATGAGACTGCTGGCACGTACTTTAACCTAGCGAAGAAAGCAAAGAAGAAGTTAGCGGGAGCTAAAGAAGCAGTAGATACTAGTAAAAAGAAGTTAGAGAAATTACAGAAAGAAGAAGATAAGTTTATGGAAAGAGAAACTAAGAAATTAGAAAAGAAAGAACGGAAAAAAGAATGGTACGAGAAATTTCATTGGTTCATTTCTTCAGAAGATTTTTTGTGTATTGGCGGAAAAGATGCTACCTCTAACGAAATTGTGATCAAGAAACATACAGATAAAGATGATTTAGTATTTCATACTGATATGGCAGGTTCGCCATTTTTTGTCATCAAAAATGGTCAGGAAGCTACTGAGATTACAATTGAAGAGACTGCTCAGGCAGTAGGGGTTTATTCAAAAGCATGGAAGCTAGGCCACACTACAGCAGACGTGTTTTACGTTAAACCGGAACAGGTAAGTAAAGAAGCGCAATCTGGCGAGTACATGAGCAAAGGCAGTTTTATGGTTCGAGGAAAAACAACTTATTTGCATCCACGATTAGAGTATGCGATTGGTTTATTGAATACTCAGCAGCCAGGGACTTCTGATACCCCTTACGACAACGAAGAGATTATTGGTGGGCCAGTTACTGCAATTAAAAAGAGAACAAACAAATTTGTGAAAGTCATCCCAGGAAAGATGAAGAAATCATCTCTGGCGAAGAAAATCCGTTCTAAACTGAAAGGTGGCGAGTTAGATGATATTATTAAATTCTTGCCAGCGGGCGGGGCGGAAATTAAGAAGTCATAAAAATTAGAAATTTTTAGGATCCCAAAAAAGAACTACATCTTTTTTGTGGATAACTACTTCTCAGGGAAAACTTTATATATGATTAACGTTAATAGTATTTTATGGCTATTGAAGAGAAATTAGGTCCCGAAGTTGGATTATTAAGAGAAATTAGAAATGTTGATAATTGTTTCTCCAGAATGCACAAAGAAAAGTATGATTGGAAATCTATAGAAACCAATTTGAATAAAACTTATGACCATTTACCTAAATCAGTTCAAGATAAATATCAAGTAATTTATCTTAACGCAATGTCTTTGGTAGAAAATGCGAAAGATTTTAAATCAGAAAAATGAAAACTTATAAATTATTATTAATTGGAACAGCAACACTAGTTGGACTAGGATTTGGTGGAAAGCAACTTTATAATAATGGCCTTGAAGATGGAATTAAAGATGGAAGAGCCCAAATGAAATCCGCAGTAATTGGTAACTTACGTGACAGAGTTTACGGATTAAAAAGAGATATAAACTATCATGAATATTATACCACAGACCCTTCTAAATTAGAAATTAAAACATTACAAGCAGTAGAATCTGAGTTGTATGAGTTATGGGACCAACTACACAATGCAAGTAACGATGATTTAATTACAAGATATTCAAAATTAGAAAAATCAGAATAAATTTAATTCTTATTAAGCACATATCTTCTCTATAATAACAATTAAAGCACTACAATATATTTAAGATAAAACTGTTTCCT
>Ga0075122_10002501_pt1 | contig 12070 bp, 9 predicted proteins | sample AntAceMetag02UKB_FD_69790 | JGI IMG/M metagenome (GOLD analysis project Ga0075122, IMG submission 69790) | Saline lake microbial communities from Ace Lake, Antarctica - Antarctic Ace Lake Metagenome 02UKB | ecosystem: Environmental > Aquatic > Non-marine Saline and Alkaline > Saline | place... | reverse complement strand
GTGGATGGGAAAATTAGTCCGATGGATGATATTGAGGTGATAAATTTGGAATTAATTATGGCTGATTTTCAAACGGTTACGAAAAGGATTGCTAATTTAGAAAAAGATATTAAAAGACAAGATAAGAAAGCCATCTTAGAAAAGGATGTTTTAATAAAAATTGAAAAAGTTCTTGATGATGGACGATTAGCCTCTTCTCTAGAATTACCTGCTGATGAAAACGAGATTATAAAAGGACTACATCTTTTGACGGCAAAACCAATTCTTTATGTTTTTAATAAAAAAATGGGTGGTAAGAATTTGGATGAGATGGATGATTCTCGATGGACAGAAGTAGAGAATTTTTTAAATGAAAGTAATTCTAAATGGATAAAAATTGACGCTCAGATTGAACATGAGTTGAAAGATTTACAGGAAGATGAAAGAGTGGATTACAAGCAAACTTTGGGTGGTTCTTGTGATGACGTTGATTATTTGGTGCGAGCGGGATATGAACTTTTGAATTTAATTACTTATTTTACAACAGGTGAAGATGAATCAAGGGCTTGGACTATAAAGCGAAATTCCACTGCACCAGAAGCTGGTCGGGCTATTCATAACGATTTCAAGGATAAGTTTATTAAAGCAGATGTGATTAATTGGCAAGATTTACTAAAAGCTGGTTCTCGGGGGGAAGCGAGGGAAAAAGGGCTGATTAGAATGGAAGGGAAAGAATATATAGTGCAAGATGGGGATGTGATTGAGTTTAAGATATAAATTTATTAGAAAGTAAAAAATTTGCTTCGTTGACTTTTTTATGGTATTGTTTTATTGGTGTAATTTGCTGATGGGGCAAATTAAATTGTTCTTGTTATTTTTTAGAAAAAGGAGAATGAAAAATGAAAAAGATGGAATTGCAGGTTGGTGATGAATTAAGGGGAAATAGCTCATACGGGTCCATTCATCTGTTTCGGAATGGTTGTAACCTCGGGTGTGTTGCCTCAGGGATGAGACTAACCCAAAACTTAAAAGGTTTTTTTGCTTTTGCAAGAACCTTCGCAGGAAATCTCGGTTTTTGGTCTGTTCCCCAAAAAGATCCTTGGATTATGAAAATCAAGGCTCTCTAATTTTTTTCTTAACCTTTTTGAACCCCGTGTGTTTTTTTGCACGGGGCTTTTATTTTGTAATCTGTCTGTTGACGAGACAGGCCTGCCTGCCGGCAGGCAGGTTTAATAATTGTAATAAGGGCTTTATTTTGATATTATTTGTGATAGATGAAAAAATATAATCATAAGAAAATAGAAAAGAAGTGGCAGGAACGATGGGAGAAAGACAAGGTGGTGAAAATTGATAAGAGTGATATTAAAAAGAAGTTTTACATGTTAGATATGTTCCCTTACTCATCAGGAGATGGACTTCATATGGGACATACTGAATCCTACACAGCCAGTGATGTGTTTACTCGTTTTAAGACTATGCAGGGTTTTAATGTTTTACACCCGCAAGGTTTTGATGCTTTTGGTCTGCCGGCTGAAAATTATGCAATTAAGACTGGGATAGATCCGAAAACTAGTACAGCTCAGAATATTAGTAATTTTATTGTACAGATGAAATCTTTAGGTTTAAGATATGATTTTGATGAAAAAGTAGATACCTCTGATCCTAAATATTATAAATGGACTCAGTGGTTATTTACTAAATTTTTTGAAAATGATTTAGTTTATAAAAAAACTTCTAAAATTAATTGGTGTGAATCTTGCCAGACAGGCATTGCTAATGAACAGGTGGTAGGAGGAGAATGTGAACGATGCGGAACTCAAATTGTGCAAAAAGAAATTCCAGGTTGGTTTTTTAAGATTACAGAATTTGCCGATGATTTGATTAATGATTTAGATACGGTAGATTGGCCAGAGTATACTAAGAAAAATCAAAAAAATTGGATTGGAAAATCGGAAGGAGCGAAGGTAGTCTTTAAAGTCAAAAGTCAAAAGTCAAAAGTCAATGAAGAAATTGAAGTTTTTACTACTCGCCCAGATACTTTATTTGGAGCAACTTATATGGTGTTAACTCCTGAACATCAATTAGTAAAGGATTTAGCGCTCGAAGCGCTAAATGAAAAGGAGATTAATAAATATGTTGCCGATGCTCAGAAAAAAACTGAAATGGATAGAATTGGAGCTAAGGAAAAGACAGGTGTTAAATTAGACGGAGTTTTTGCTATCAATCCAGCTAATCAAGAAGAAATTCCAATTTTTATAGCTGACTATGTATTGAACGGTTATGGAACAGGAGCTATTATGGCAGTACCTGCTCATGATGAAAGGGATTTTGAATTTGCTAAGAAGTTTGGTTTAGAAATCAGACCAGTTGTTCTTTCTGGAGGAGACATAAAAAAAGAAGCCTATTCTGGTGATGGTGTTTTAATAAATTCAGGACAGTTTGATGGATTAAGTTCAGAGGAAGCAAAAAAGAAAATTACTGAATTTGTGAGAGGAGAATTAACTTCTAATTATCGCTTAAGAGATTGGTCCATGTCTCGTCAAAGATATTGGGGTTGCCCAATTCCAGTTGTTTATTCACCTGAAGGGGAAGCTCAGTTAATTCCAGAAGAACACTTGCCTTGGCTACTTCCAACAGATGTAGATTTTGTGCCTTCAGGTAAGTCACCTTTAGAAAAATCAAAAGAGTTCAGAGAAAGAACAGAAAAAATATTTGGCAAAGGTTGGACACCTGAGTTTGATACTATGGATACTTTTGTTGATTCATCATGGTACTTTTTAAGATATCCTGATGTTCATAATGACAACGAATTTTGTTCAGCAGATCGTAAAAAATGGTTACCAGTAGATTTATATATTGGAGGGGCTGAACATACCTACATGCATCTTTTATTTGCAAGATTTTTTGTAAAAGCTATGCATAAGATGGGACTATTAGATTTCAACGAACCCTTCCTGAAATTGCGACATCAAGGAATGGTTTTAGACGGAGAAGGTAAGAAGATGTCTAAGTCAAAAGGAAATATAGTCAATCCTAATGAGATGGTAGAAAGATTTGGTGCAGACTCCGTTAGAGCTTATATGCTTTTTGCAGCGCCTTTGGAAGATGAAGTGATGTGGAATGAAGATAATATAGTCGGAGTATATCGATTTTTGGAAAAAGTTTTTTATCAAAGAGAGAAATTAGAAGAGACAACTTCTCAAGAAGTTCAAAATTCTTTACATAAAACTATCAGAAAAGTTGGGAATGATATTGATGGACTAAAATATAATACGGCTGTTTCTGAGATGATGAAATTTATGAATGTTGTAAAAACTTCTCAAATTTCACAAAAAGATTTTGAAAAGTTTTTGAAAATATTATCGCCATTTGCACCTCATATAACAGAAGAGATTTGGGAGAGTTTGGTCCACGATTCTTCTATACATTTAGAAGAATGGCCTGTCTATGATGAGAAGCTAGCTAAGGATAATGTTTATATGATTGCTGTTCAAATAAATGGTAAAGTTAGGGCTGAAATTGAAGTTAACGATGGTATTTCAGAAAATGAGATAAAAGAAAAAGCTCTTTTGAACACCCAAATCCAGAAATGGGTAGGGGATAAAGAAGTAAAGAAGGTTATCTATATTAAAAATAAAATCCTCAATATAGTTATATAAAATAGCAATTTTGAGAATGTTGACTTTTTTCCGAAAAAATGCTAAAAATAGGTTATTAATACAAAGAGGTTTGGACTTGATATAGATAAAAATATGGTAACAATTACCTTTAATCCGAAACAAATAAATAAAAAATTCTTGCTTGAATTACCTGAAAGATCTCAGGATATTATTAACCATAGGTATGGTCTTGGTAGTGATGCCAAAAAAAATACACTTGATGCGATTGGTAAAAGATACGGAGTAACAAGGGAAAGGGTGAGACAGATAGAGAATTATTCTCTCAAGAACATAAAGAAGTCAGACTTTTTTAATAGTGAGGAAGTTGTTACAGTTTTTAATGAATTATCAGATGTAATAAAATCTCTTGGTGAAGTAGTCACAGAAAATGATTTACTTACTTACTTATCTAAAGATAGACAAATCCAAAATAATTTTCTTTTAATGTTAGTTCTAGGGGAATCTTTTGTAAGGGAGAAAGAAGATTCAGATTTTAAAAGTAGATGGTTTACAGATAAGAAAATATCTAAAGATATTCTTTCGCTTCTACAGAAATTACATAAAGAATTTAATGAGAATCAACTCTTATCAGAGAGGGAAGTTATTTCTTTAGTTCATAAAAATAGCAAACTCAAATCTGAAAAAGAAGAAGCTGTAAAAAGATGGCTATCCTTGTCCAAAGTAATAGATAAAAATCCATTTGATGAATGGGGTTTAGCTAAATCACCTGATATTAAAGTAAAAGGGATAAGGAGCCACGCTTATTTGGTGGTTAGACAAAATGGTTCTCCGATGCATTTTAAGGAAGTGGCAAAAATGATTCAAAAACATTTTGGTAAAAAAGTGCATGTAGCAACTTGTCATAATGAATTGATAAAGGATAAAAGATTTGTTCTTGTCGGAAGAGGGCTTTATGCTTTGTCAGAATGGGGTTATACAAAAGGTATCGTAAAAGATGTTATAAAGGATATTTTAAAAAAGGAGGGGTCGCTTTCAAAGGATAAAATCATAGAATTAGTTTTGAAGGAGAGATATGTCAAAGGGAATACTGTTGTTGTTAATCTACAAAATCCTAATTTTTTCAAAAAAAATAATAACGGAACTTATAGTATAGTTTAATTGACTGAACAAAGTTATCTACATTCTTGTTTCTCTAAACGTTTTTTTGTAGTAAAATATATCGTATATGATAGATAATTTTGTTTCTCTTTTCCCTTCGTTTTTTCAAGGATTAATATCTGCTGTCCTGAATAATATATATTTATTTTCGCCGATTTGGTTGCCTGTTGTTTTAGTATTCATTCTTTGGAATGTGTGGCTTTATTATATTAGGATGAAGTTTTTAGTTAATCAAGAATATGTCCTTCTTGAAATAAAATTACCAAATGAAATTAAAAAAACGCCCTTGGCTATGGAGCTTTTTCTAAATGCCTTGTATCAGACAATTGGGGAGGGGACTTTTATACATAGATATATAAAGGGGTCTTCTAGACCAACCTTTTCTTTAGAGATGGTTTCTTTAGAAGGAAATGTAAAATTCTTTATCTGGACACGAAAGTTTTGGAAGAATTTAGTGGAGGCTCAAATTTATGCTCAGTATCCTGATATAGAAGTGAGCGAAATCTCTGACTACACGAAATTTGTTAAGTATAGCCCAGAAACGCTTTCTCTTTGGGGTTGTGAGTATAAGTTGAAAAAAAAGGATTTTTACCCTATTAAAACTTATATAGACTATCGGTTGGAAACTGAGGGAATAAAGGATGAGGAAAAAACAGATCCTCTTAGCCCTATTATAGAATTTTTAGGTGCGGTAGAGAAAGGTCAACAGGTTTGGTTTCAAATTCTTGTTCGGGCACACAAAAAAGATCGGATTAAAAAATTAAAATGGAAAGAACGAATTAAGAAAATGGAATTTTCTAAAAAAGAAGGTTGGAGAGCTCAGGGACAAGCGGAAGTTCAGGATTTGGTGAAAAAAGTTTTAGTTGATGAAAGTGATCCAAGTAAGGGTTATCGAATCATGACTAAAGGAGAGCTAGCTGTTGTTTCTGCTGTGGAAAGAAGTATCTCTAAATTAAGTTTTGATTGTAATATCCGGGCGATTTACTTAGCAGAACCAGATAAATTTGACGCTATTAATATTATGGGATTGTTAGGGGCATTTAAGCAGTTCAATTCTTGGGATTTGAATCAATTTGGTCTTTCTGGCGCAACGAGTTTTGATTATCCATGGCAGGATTACAAAAATATGAGATCCAATAGACTTAAGAGAATTATTTTTAATTCCTTTAAAAGAAGGGCTTTTTCAAGAATAAATTCGCCCTTTGTTTTGAATACGGAAGAATTAGCTACAATTTATCATTTTCCTGGAGGAGTGGTTCAAACACCCACATTTTCTCGTTTAATGGCCAAAAAAGCAGAATCACCCTCAAATTTACCGATATGAGTCTAAAGTCAAAAGTCCATAAGGTCAAAAGTAGAAAAATTTGCGAAGCAAATTTTTTCAAGACTTTCGACTTTGGGCTTTACGGACTTTCGACTAATTTATATTATGTTTAACTCAAGTAATTATAATCCAAGGAACAGTAAAGTTCTCTTGAAAAATTTTTTAACTAAACCTTACTATAAAATAAAAAGTATTTTTGATTATATTAAGATTTTTGTACTTAGAAAATTCCCTAAAATAAAATTAAGGATTAACTTAATAATCTTTAGTGCTATTGCTTTATTATTTTTAATCTTTTCTTTTGTATTACCTCCTAATGATTTTCCTGTCGGCACAGTTATTTTGATAGAGGAGGGTTCCACATTGCAACAAGTAGCTAATCATTTAGAAGAGAAAGGGGTCATTAAATCAGCGACTGTTTTTAGTGGGTTGGCAAAGGTACTTATGAACGGCCGTGGGGTTATTGCTGGAGATTATTTTTTTGAAGAAAAATGTTCTGTTATAAAGGTTGTTTGGAGAACTATTTCAGCTACTTATGGGATTACTCCTACGAGAATAACTTTTGTGGAAGGATTAACTGTTTATGATATAGCAAATCTTATGAAAAAAGAATTCCCTAGATTTGACAAAGAAGAATTTTTAGAGATAGCCCAAGAAGAGGAAGGTTTTTTATTTCCAGATACATATTATTTTTTACCGAGTGTAACCCCACAGTCAGTTATCTCTACTATGAAAGATAACTTTTATAAAAGGATTGAAGAGATATCAGAAAAAATAGATGGTTTTGACAAGGATATTAGGGAAATAGTAATTATGGCTTCAATTTTGGAGAAGGAGGCAAGGACATTAAAATCAAAACGGATGATAGCGGGGATTCTGTGGAGCAGAATTGAAATTGATATGCCACTTCAAGTTGATGCGGTCTTCCCTTATATTATAGGGAAAAATACATTTCAGTTGAGTTTAGAAGATTTGAAAGTAGATTCTCCTTATAATACATACACTAATAAAGGCCTCCCAATAGGGCCAATTGCAAATCCAAGTCTTTGGTCTCTTTTAGCTACAGTTACTCCAATTGATTCGGATTATTTGTTTTACTTATCTGATATGAGTGGAAATATGCATTATGCTGTTGATTTTGAACAACATAAAAGTAACAAACGATTATATTTGTATTAAATAAAATGTTTCTTGCAAAGTTTTTATTTTTTATTTTACTTGTAGTTTAGTTTTCTTCTCCTTGTCTATTTTGGGTAAAGTTAATATCAAGAGACCGTGTTTTTCGGTGGCTTCGGCTTCCTCTATGTCAATCTCTGCTGGTAGCATAATTGTTCTTGAAAATGATCCCCAATATAACTCTTGGTGATGGTAATTATCTCTAACAGTCTCTTGTTCCTCTTGCCGAGTTCCTTTTATAGTAATTATATCTCTTGTGATAGAAACATCTAAATCTTCTGGCCTAACTCCTGCAACCATTGTTTTAACTATTATCTCGTCTTTGTCATTATAGACATCAACAGGTAACTCCCCGTCTTTTTCTTCTTCCTTCCAAGAAGTGTCTTCAGGTGATTGTTGGTTATTATCGTTTTTCACTTCTAAATTAGTAAAATCATCTACATTATTGTTTATGTTTACAGATCCAGTTAGTTTGTCAAAAAAAGATTTCATATATTTTTAATTATTGGACTTAATTATTAATTTTTTTTCTCTTAATTCGTTTTACTATCTCAAATGAGAATATTAGTAAAATGATAGTTACCCAAATTATTATAAACATAATAAACATTTCACCACCCTTTGTCTTAATTATAAAAAAATTAAAAAAAGTATGCAACACAATGGAGAGGGTAATTCCTGTTAGGAGGTATCTCTTCTTTAAAGCTTTTCGCTTATAAAAAGATAGGGCAATAAATAAACCGATTACACCGGATGAAATTGTGTGGAGTAATGTGGCTCCAATAAATCTCATATTTCCAACTAAAATTGCTTGGGTAATATCACCTCCCGTTGATTTTATTGAATGGATTAGGAAAAGTGTATTTTCTAATGCAGCAAAACCAAGAGCAATTGTTATCATATAAATAATAGCATCAATTGGTTCATTCATGTATTTTTTCCGTAGAGAGCTAAAATAAGCAGCAAAATACTTAAATATTTCTTCTGCGGAGGATAATACGACAATTGTGATAAGGCCAACTTCTGGTAGGAATTTTGAAAGGAATTCCTCTACTGGGAGAACTAGCAAGGCTGAAATCATCCCAAAAATAAAAGCTAAGAAAATATATTTCCGTGGTTCTGGGTGGAGTTTATCTTCCCTTAACCAAAACCATAACCAAACTATTGTTGGAAGTAGTCCACCTAAAATTGCATAAAAAATTATTTGATTTGACATAATATAAATTAGTCAAAAGTTAAAAGTCGAAAGTCGAAAGTTTTTATTTTAGAAAAATTTGCAGAGCAAATTTTTCTACTTTTGACTTTATGGACTTTATGGACTTTTGACTAGATTTGGCCATTTTTCAATTATTAATAATTCTTTATTTTTAATGGGCATTTCTTTCCAAATTTCTTCTGTAATAAAAGGCATAAAAGGGTGTAAGGTTTTTAGAATTTTTTGTAGAATATTAAATAACATTAGTTGAGTTTTTGGATTGTCTAAATCGTTTTTAGTTTCTTCTATTATTTTATCAGCAAACTCGTGCCAAACATAGTGGTATATCTTTTCACTAGCAAGATAGAAGCGATAATTTTCCATATCATCTGTAATATCAGAAATAATCTTGTCTAAATCTTTGATTTGATGACTCGAGTTTCTTAATTTCTCTATTGTTTGTGAATCTAAATCAATTTCACCTAAATCTTTTATACTATCTAAAACAAAACGACTAACATTCCAAATTTTATTGGCAAATTTTTTATAAGCTTTAATCTTATCCTCAGATAAATTCATGTCAGTCCCTGGAGTATTGCCCACCAAGAGGGCCATTCTAAGGGCATCAGTTCCGTATTTGTCGCTTAATTCAAGTGGGTTAAGGACATTACCTTTTGATTTTGACATTTTTTTACCCTTCCCATCTCTCACCATTCCATGTAAGTAAATGGTCTTGAAAGGAACTTCTCCTGTTCTATAAATACCTAACATAATCATTCGGGCAACCCAAAAAAATAAAATATCGTGTCCTGTCTCCATAATATCAGTAGGGTAGAAATTTTTGAAATTGTCTCCGTCAGGGTAATCTAAAGTAGCAAAAGGCCATTGTCCTGATGAAAACCAAGTATCAAATGTGTCACTGTCTTGGTTTACTTTACCTGTGCATTTAGGACACTCTGTAATTGAGTTGTCTAAGTCAACAATTCCTTCCCCACATTTTTCACAGATTTTCGCTGGGATAGGAATCCCCCAAATAATTTGTCTAGAAATATTCCAATCATGAATATTCTCCATCCAGTGTTTGAATATTTTTTCGTGTCTTTTTGTTATAAATTTAACATTGTCTTTCTTCACAGCTTCTAGTGCTTTTTGAGCTAAAGGTTCCATTTTAATAAACCACTGAGCTTTAATTTGTGGTTCAATCGGTCTATTACATTTATAACAAACTTTAACATTATGTTTGAAATTCTCTTCAACCTTTACTAACAATTCTTTTTCGTCTAATTTTTTGACGATTTCTTCCCGAGCTACGTTGATATTTTTTCCTGCAAATTCTACACCTGCGATTGGGAGCAACCTTCCATAAAAATCTATAATTTGTTCATACTCTAAATTGTGTCTTTGAGCAATTTCAAAATCAGCAGTATCGTGCCAAGGAGTAATTGTCATAGCTCCTGTGCCAAATTCCATATCTATAGCATTGTCCTTAATAATTGTGGCTGTGATTGGACCGTTTATCCATTCTAAGTCAATTTTTTGTCCATGCTTGTATTCTTTATATCTTTCATCATCTGGGTGCATTACGATATATTTATCACCAAATTTAGTTTCAGGTCGAGTGGTTCCAATTTGAAAAGGCCCATATTGGAAAGTGTAAAATTTATCTTCTTTTTCCACTGATTCTGTTTCTAATTCAGAAAGGGAAGTCTGATGTTTGGAACACCAATTGACTAATCTTTTTCCACGATAAAGTAATTTATCATCGGAAAGTTGCTTGAAGGTTTCGTGGACGGTTTTTATGATTTTAGGTTCCAAAGTAAATCTTTCTCTTGACCAATCACAAGAGGCTCCTAAAGAACGAACTTGTCCTTCCATAAATTTTTTATTATCTAAAGTGAACTGCATAATTTCATCATACAATTCTTTTGGATCCATTTTAAATCTAGATCGTCCTTCTTTTTCTAATTTTTTTTCATAAACTACTTGGGTTTCAAATCCAGCATGATCAGCTCCAGGAAGCCAAAGAGTTTTAAATCCTTGCATTCGTTTGTATCGTATCATTAAATCTTCCAAGGCTACGAAGAGGGCATGACCGGCATGAAGAGAGCCGTTAGCATTAGGCGGGGGCATTATGATAGTGAAAGGTTTTTCGTGTCTTTTAGGTAAATTATCAGGGTTAAAAAACCCACTATCTTCCCAGATTTGGTAGATTTTTTTCTCAACTTCTTCGGGTTTGTAAGGTTTTAGAAATTTTTCATGCATTTAAATATAATAACATAAAAATCTTTGTTCAAAAACTTAAATTTCCATCTGCTGAAAGTTCTTCAAGGTCAGTTGCGGTTTGCAACTGACCTTTTTTCTTTTGTTCAAGAAATTCAAAATATCCAGCAATTCCAATCATGATGGCATTATCTGTTGAAAATTCCACCTCCGGCATCAAAATTTTTAATTTCGTGCTTGGAGCACGAACAGATTGAAATGCTTGGCGGATGTGGCTGTTGGCGATGACACCCCCTCCTAAAATTAAGGTTTTTGCTCCATATTTTTCCACAGCTTTAAGAGTTTTCTTTAATAAAATTTCAGTTACGGCAGTTTCAAATTCAAGAGCAATTTTTTGTTTAATTTCAATTGGTAATTCTTCCCAATTGTTTTTCTTTTTTAGATTTTTAATTAGGTATAAGACAGCAGTTTTTAGTCCAGAAAAAGAAAAATCAAAATCATCAGTATTTATCATCGGTCTCGGCAACTTAATCTCAATTCCTTTCCACTTGGTAGTCGGAGTACCAAGTAAATTTTTTCTTTCTATTTCAGCTAATTTGGAGATTTCGGGTCCACCCGGATAGGGGAGTTCTAACATTCTAGCTACTTTATCAAAAGCTTCTCCAATAGCATCATCCCTTGTCTGTCCGATTTTTTCGTAAGAGCCAATTTTTTTCATCAGGATAAGTTCAGTATGTCCTCCAGAAATAAGTAATCCAATAGCTGGAAAATCTATTACTTTTGACTTTTGACTTTCGACTTTTAACTTGAGGAGCGAAGCGACGAGATGTCCTTCCATATGATTAACTGGAATTAGGGGTTTATTCCAAACTAAAGACAGAGCTTTAGCAAAATTAATTCCTACCCACAAGGCTGGTTCTAATCCTGGACCTTGAGTAACGGCGATAGCATCAATCTTGGGAACTTCAATAGTTGGGATGTATTCTAAAAATAATTTAGTTAATTCAGGTTCTCTTTCTAAGATTTTTTCAACCTCTCCTAACTTAGTAGCCGGACTACTAAGTAAATTTGACTTAGTACTCCGACTACTAAGTGATGCTTCTTCCAGTGATTTGGCTAAGAGGGGGATTAAGTTTTTAGAATGTTCTCGTTTAGCGAGAGCAGGGAAGACACCTCCGTATTCTTTGTGAATATCAATTTGAGAGATTAGATTGTTAGCTAAAATTTGAAATTTTGGTGGGTTATTTTCGTCTCCAAAAATACCATCAGCTTCTAAAATACTGATAGCAGTTTCATCACAACTTGTTTCTATGGAGAGGATTTTCATATTTAATAAATGCGGTGGATACAGGACTCGAACCTGTAAGGGCTTTCACCCGACGCATTTCGAATGCGCTG
>Ga0075122_10002500_pt1 | contig 12074 bp, 23 predicted proteins | sample AntAceMetag02UKB_FD_69790 | JGI IMG/M metagenome (GOLD analysis project Ga0075122, IMG submission 69790) | Saline lake microbial communities from Ace Lake, Antarctica - Antarctic Ace Lake Metagenome 02UKB | ecosystem: Environmental > Aquatic > Non-marine Saline and Alkaline > Saline | place... | reverse complement strand
AAAGGAGACTTAAATGCGTAACAGCAGCAAAGACGGGAAACGTCGTGACTTGCGTAAGGCTACCATGAAGCATCAAAGCTTCACGGCCTACAATTTGTACGACAAAGTCCACCCGGAACCACCATACTTCTTGAAAGACGAGAAATGGTGGGAAAAGAACCCTGACTGGAACCATTGGAACAGTGGCCGTGATCAGTGGGTTTATAATAATTATGGGATTTGTTACGAACAATGCTCGGGCGGGCCGATTCCAGCAGAGTTTCGTCGCGGTCAAAACCGACTTCAGCGGCGGCGAGAAAAGGCGGCCCTATGCAAAACCTTTCTGACTGGTGAATGGGAGAACTTGATTCTCCCTGGCTACCGAAATAACATTCGATGGCTCTATTGGTAAAATTGAGAGGGACGGTAGAAAAATCTACCGTCCCTCTTGACATTCACTCAGAATGTGGTATCTTATAGTAGTGAAGTAAGAGGTGTGGCATTCTGGGAGACTTTGCATGATCATTTCTAGGGGTGATCGTTACAACAAAAAACATATAGATGAATTCGACAGAAAAGGAGCTGCTAAAAAGTTTTTGGACCCAATTGGCCTTTACTACAAGCCAATTACTGCTGATTTTGCAAAGGATAATTCATCTTGCTCGGACGATGAGCAGATGTACTTTAAGGCGTTCCATTTTGTAAAATTCCGTCTCCATAAAGCTCAGGTAGAAGGAAGCAAACGAGTAAAATTCTGGTATCAGATGTTCACAATGCTACGTAATCGCCTAGTATTGGGCAATATGGGACTAGTTTACGAATGCATCCGTAAGTCACCCTATGCTACTTATCAAGATAATGCCGAGTTTGTCAGTGCTGGCAGCCTGACTCTTATTAGGGCAGTCGAATGCTTTGATCCTTGGATGGGTCACCGGTTCTCGACTTATGCTTGTCGAGCAATCCTGTATCGATACAGCCAAGTTACATCTCCAAACCGACCACCAGCATTGGATGTTACAGAAGTTGATGCACCAGACGAATCTCTAGAAACTGACAGCAACGTTGAATTCCTGATTGATCGACTCATGGTGGCTGTCGAGCATAGTGGATTAAAGGACCGAGAAAAAGATGTAATTATGATGCGTTTTTCCGAAGGGCTTAAACTGGCTGAGATCGGCGATTATTATGATGTGACTAAGGAACGAGTTCGACAAATTCAAGAAATCGCCTTGACCAAAATCAGAGTAACTCTTATGAAAGATAAAACTCTGAATTCTCGCAATCGAGTAATACTAAACCGGCTAAACCAACTGTAGCTCTTCAATACCCCGCTTAACCTGTGATGCAGCAATGGTGGGATACCCCTCTAGAACTAGAGACTGGAACCGGAGTACATACCATCCAAATTTACGGATTTCAATGTCACGGTTGCGGTCCCGCAACTTCTTCTGAGCACTTCGATGCCATCGATCGCCATCTGCTTCCAAGCAAATCTGCACAGAGGGCAAGCCAAAATCAATGGTGAATCTATGAATGGGCATCTGCATATAAACTGCATTCGCAGGATCGACATCAGTCCTGTAATCAAACGGTATTACAAGGTATCCCAGAACCTCTAGGATTGATTTTAAGGCATCTTCTGCGGAAGTAAGTGATTTCATGGGACTCAGGCGACTTTTGAGTAATCATTATACTCAATATTCATCAGATGTGATAGTCTTTTGAATTTTCCGAATAGCTTTTATCTGTATCCGACGAACCCATTCCCTGGTAATACCGATTTTGACACCAACTTCTTCAAGAGTTTTGATGCGTCCTGTCATGTATCTCTCTCGTAATATACCAGCTTCTCTTTTGGTAAGAGTGAAAGTGCGATCTAAGATCAGTTCTAGTAGCATTCTGGGGTCTTCTAATGTCTCAATAGGCACTTCATAGGTGAGATTTTCTACATCTGTCTCAGTCAAAGGTTTGTGGCTCTTTTTTAATTGTTTAGTGGAAAATTTCCAACAAGATTTCTTGATAGCATTGCAAGCATAAGTGCTGAATCTAAACCCTTTCCAGGGATTGAAGTTTCGTACTGCATTGAATAAAGCGTGATATCCCTCAGCTGTCAGGTCTTCTTTATTCGGGGCACATATACTAGACCGAGAGACAGTGACATGAATCAACCCAATGTTCTGTTGTACGAGGAAAGAGAAGATACTTTGATAGAGACTATAGTGCTTTTGACCACGTTTTGTAAAAGGAGATATTCGACCCTTATGCTTGCAAGCCAGATAACCTGCAACTTGCATAGCAGAGAATAACTGTTGCTCCTGCCGTGCTGATAGTCGGTCTTTTTGGACTGCAACCCTACATCCATCCCATCCTGCATTCGCGAGATTTTTTCGTATAAAGAAGTGGTCATGCTGAACCGCTTCTTCAACAAATCTAGGGAACGTAAATTCTGTTACCTCTGGCATTGCCTATACCTCAACTATAGATCAACCACAGATTCTCTTGCTGAGTATACTTAATAAATCGGAAAAAGTCAAGCGGCTAAATTAAGATTGCCTTGGTTCCCATAGTGTCCACTATGCTGGGACTGAAACCAAGCCATTGCAAAATGTTGAGGTATTTGGCATCCTTCTCAGGATTATGAGACTTGATGGTGAGATTACCGTACTGGGATTTCCATCGATGTAAGATGGTTTTCATTTGATCTAGACTATCTAATTCACCGACAGCATTTTGGGGCAATTCCTGGCTCTTAAACTGTTGCTCAATATCGGTGAAGTCAAGACCTGTTCGTTGTATTCCAACTTGATACATGTTCATCATTGGAAGATGGATAAGAAAAAGTTCGTAACTTCCAGCCTGGGACTGATCGATTACATTATAGCCAAATTGATCCAGACGATCGAGGGCTTGATCTGATAAATTTGCTATTTTTTGGAGCCAGTTCATATTATTGCTCAAAAACAAAGTGTGTTCAGGTGATATATCTGTAGATACTGTCATCAACCACGTTGTTCCATTCCTTCCACAGAAACCTTGAAATGCAATAATCCTGTCAAGTTATCTAATAAAGTGATTTCTAACCTATCTTCATCCTCGAATTTAAGAATAGGAGGAGCCTGAAATACAGTAGGCACAGTAAGCCAGACATTAGCTCCATCGGTACCTGCTTGAATAGTTGCACCAGGAAACTGCATAAGGTCCATTAGTTGCGAAATTGTGAACGAGAATACTACTTCTCCATCGTGAATCCTTTGATATACTAACCCGTTTGTTAGGGTCTCTCCAAGTAGTTGATCATAAGATAAGCTAGGTAATCCTGCTGTTCCTTGTATAGCATCTGCCATTGAAAAAGTGATAGTTTTTACATAGAGCCAAGTCTCTTTATTAGGTGTGACAGCAAACACAATGGGATCGCCTAATTCTTCAAACTGAATGTCATCAAGATAGTATTTCGGGCTCTTCTTTCCGTCCTTAGCAACTTGTTTCACTCTTAGGGCATCCAAACTTGAACTCCCCAAACCTAAGTTGTTCAGTGGAATATTTATACTCTGCCAAGTGTCAAACGTTTCAAAGTTGAAATAGTCTTGGAGGTTCACGTTATTACCCACCTGCGATCCCGTACCAGTGTCCCAACCATAAATTGCAACGCTATCACCTGTGGCCCAGTCCTTATCTACATATACCCACATTGTCAAAGCAATATATGAACTCAAATCCACATAGCTGCCTTTGGTAATTTGGAAAACATCGTCCACAGATGCCGCATCTATTTTGATACTTTTAGTACCACCTTTAGACTGGTCTGTACTATTAAAGGTAAAGTTATCTCCAATAACACTGGATGCAGTCCAGTAGGTGTCATCAGTTCCATTGTGTATCTCTTCGGCATTACCACTAAATGCTGCATTCTGATTCATGTCAGCACCATATGTATCGTTCGTGAAGAATTTTATTGTGTTGATATATTCCTGGGCTGGGCGAGTTGCTACTACAATGGCATTCTTAGAATGTGTATTATCATATTCAGTGCCACCGATAACTCGGGCCTTTGCTCCAGTACATGCATCAGTAACATAACCTTTTATAGACATTATTGTCCCATTATATGGTAATTGAAAATAACAGTTCCATAAACCGTAGGTACATCAGCACTAGAGTCAAGAAGTAGACTCCACACGGTCATAACTCTATTTTTTGGAACAATAACGTCTTGCTCAAAATTGAAAATAATAGAATCTGATTCTCCCCCCAAGAAAAAGTACCTCTCAATAACAGAACCAGCACCTAAATCTAAACTTCCTCCCGTTTGGAATACCCCGGACGCTTGTTTCCCGCTACCAGCATTCAAATTCACGGGGGTTATATCTGTTGGTGAGATAGGTGTCCCGGTATTGTTTATCTCCACACGAACTACACACGCAGCAGTCACTGCCAAGCCCATTCCTTCGAGTACTAAGTCACTCTCTGAAGTATTTTTTAAGTAGAAGATACAGTCATCCGTTCCATCTTGAGTTTGCTCGAATAGAACATTGTATGCGTGTCCATGATGATTAGTAAAATGTTCTAAACTAGAAGAAACAGAAGCAGTGAGTAATCTGCCTCCGATGTCAACCCCTGCTTGTCGTCCACTACCACTACCATCTTCTATATATAGTCCCATAGTTCCTCTCCTTGTTTCGGTCTATCTAATGTTTGCAATTCCATCGATTTATTCCGCATCTACTTCGTAATACCTTAATGACACAAAGACCGACGATAAGATACCTGCGTTTATATTGACACTTAGGGATGATAAAGTTGTCAGAATGAGAGCGTCGGAGAATGACTCCCTAAATGGTGCCCCAGTAAGGGAAAATCTTGAATAAACCGTAGCATCACCAGTGAAAGTCATATCGTTCCCATAATAACAGTTTGTATTAGTCACAATACTTGTCCTGCGTGACCCACAATTCAGATTGACAGGAGATATTCCAGTTCCACCAGACGAATATGTCTCATTAAGATTTATTATTAATGTCAAACTTGACATAGATGACATAGACAACTCACTCACAATAACGTTTGAAGTAGACGAAGGATTCTGTAGTATGAATATATTATTCGGTGTTTCATCGCCAGTGATTTCTGCATTTACGACAAACGCCTTTTGTTGAGTCCTTGATATCCAGGCAAGTTTAGGTTCAGCAGAAACTACATCAAGCTGACCATACTTATTTACGCCCGCAAGATAACCTGTCCCTCGTCCGTCTCGAATCATGTCAGGCATTTTATTTCTCCTATTCTACATCTTTGTTGATAATAAACTCATTTGTTATTAAGCTGAGATGTAGGTTTATCTTCTGTAATTCTTTGAGAATATATAAAAGAACTTTCTCTGTGTTTCTGTCTACAGTTTCGACCTTACGTTGTCCCGATTCAACTTTCTCTGGATTTTTTAGATGACTCATAAAATTCTCCATTTTGTTGTATCAGATATTAAATCTACACTATCACCTTGGATAGTTAATTCTTGAGTGATTTCATCATCAATAGTCTCACCGTTTCCATCCAGCGTCACTATGTTATCGGAAAAGTCTATCTTCTTAATGCTATACATTTTTCCTTCCACATTCAAAGCAGCAGGCAATGTTATCGTTATAGTGGTGTTGGCCGCATTGACTAAAATTATATCATCGGTATCCAAAATAGTGTAGTTCGTACTAACCGAAGTGATATTCTTGTCAGCACCTTCGGTATCTTCAGGTTGAACATTTATCCAGGTGTTAGTATTGCCATTATATTGTAAAATATCATCATCAGATACACTACTTAGATTAAGAGCAAGTATGTCTTCTTCCCAAGCAACCGACGATTTTTTCTCATCGGCTGTTCTAGTTTGGCGCTTTGTTCTAACGATTTTTAGCCATTTACTCCTTATTGCTATTTGTAAATGCTGCGATTGATTAACCTTTTCCTTCGTAACTCTAGGTTGCTTCAACAGATCAACTGTCTGGCCTGCGGGGATAGTCACATTAACCAAATCACCTAAAGTGATTGGACGGTTAGTTAAATTCCTAACTTTGAAAGAATCGAGATAAGACTTTTCTGCTGGCATTTTAACCCCGTAATGGATATTGCTTACGTTTAAGTATAGGATCAGACTGATCTCCCTCAAACTTATGATAAGCATGTTTTTCGTCTTTAGACATTTGCGGATAATGACCATGATAGATACTGAATCTAATGTCAGACTCACCAGCATTTTTCTTTGCCTCATCTATCGGTAATATATGTGTTTTTTCAAGATGAGAGGAAGAAATCGGTTTCAATGCCTCCCTTATCTTGGGTACAACAACCGTTATAGGAGCCATACTTCTGTCATAGTCAGTTTTGATATCGTCAACTTCATTACAGATACGATGGTATACTCTGGATGCTAATTCGTAGTCCTTGTCATCAAAACTCCAACTCATTTCAAAAGCAGGATAGGCCAATATATTTGAGATAACAATCACCCTTAATTTGTAATCTTTGTCCAGATCACTTCTACGCAGAAACACCTTAAGCGTGTAGATGTCATTATTAGTATCAGAATTGATGAACTCTAGTTCATAATGCTTATTAAGTCTAGCAGCTCCTTCGACTATGTGGTTGGTTGGTATCCCCCTTATAAACATATTTCTATCCTCTGGTCTAAATTGAACAGACAAAACCTCCATCCTACTTTACAGCAAAATAGAGGTCTAATCCTGTTGTTATTTGTTTGATTTAGGGAATTAGGACACTGATGCTGCAAATGCCAGAGCAGCACCTTTGGCCTCTGTCAGAGTTCTGATCGTTTTCTTGCCATGTTGCGAATACGGCGTATTATCATCACCATATTTTTCTTCAAAAAACTTGTCCTTAATACCAAATCCACAGATGGCCCGATGACTCCAGCCATGCCACTTTTGCTCTTTCTCGTTGAATCCAATAGTGCATATACAAGAGGTTTTGCTACGCTTTTGAAGTTTGATTAATCCTCTCTTTACACAGAGAAATCTAGCCATCCTAGCATCTCCAATATAGTCACCTTCTGGAGTATAACAACTCACCATTTCTAGATTGCCATCACCACCGTACTCGCTATCATCAACTAACTCTCGCCGGTAAGTGTAGCCAGCTTTATAGTTACGTTCAAACAGAATTTTCTTTATTTTCATATGTATGTACCCTTTCAGTTTACCCTTTCCAATATTGCATCAAGCTCGCACGAGAATTTAGTACTGTTGTGGATGGCATCTATTTCTTCTTGAGATATAGGATCATCACACTTTTGGGGTCCAATTGGCCTGTCCCCTTGATATGCATCTTGCAACATGAAATTTTGTGCTTCCTCAAAAGATTGAAATGTTTGCCCGGAATACTTTTCAATAAATTTCCGATTCTTCTCGTTCGTCTCTGTGACATTTGATACCTGAGATATCACTTTACTGGGTTCCTCAAGAACACCATGCCCTGATGAACAGTTCATAAAATGTGGATTAACGTCCCAAGCAAAAGCAACCTCATTATACGATCGCAAATCCTCTGGCTTTGTTCGCCTAACTCGATCCACAATAGGTCTCAGTGCAGATTGATATAACTTCTCCCGCATTCCCAGGAATGTATCTCTCTGCTTTTTGTAGGCTTCCGCATTTTCTTTCTTTTCTTCAGATCGCCTTAGTTTTCTTTTGGCACGGCAAATTTTAATCTCATAATTAAATTCAGTTCCTTCGAGTATAGTTCTAGCTTCTTCTCTCGATATTGCGGCAAAGTTCTTATCCATTTCATTCTCCTATTTATGTTTTAAGTACGCGGTTCATCTACCCTTGCAAGAATGATCTTTGCAGTAGCAGTCATCAGGGCAGGGACAAATGACAGGCATCTCATTGGCATGCTCACAATAGATGGCCGAGGTTTTGACTTCCTTTGATATTTCATTGACATGTTCACAGATGGCTGAGGTATACCCATCAGGAAAATTATCCGTCTTCACAACACGAAGAGACTCACCATCTCCCCAATTATGATTCATATGATCAGCAATAAACCGGCCAACCGTATCACGACCTGACTCGTCATTCGATCCATAACCAAAAGAACAAGTGCCACCACTATCCTGGCCAAGATGATGCCATTGCCTACATTTGTCACAAACCACATTCCAATCAATACTCATCTTCAATCTCCAAATACTTTATCTATTAATCGTTTCTACCAAGGCTCTGGTTCTGGAATTGCATTGCGTAAAGCATCCAACATTCTCTCAGAACGACACTTGCCATCTTTCACTTCGCCACCAACTATAGTTAAAACGAATTGAAATTGTATCTCAATTTCACCATTGATTTCTTCTATGGTGGCAAATGCGTAATCACATTTATTAGAATATTCCCATTTACCATCTTTTTGTTTCCAAGTTGGTTCCCAATCTGATTTCATCTTTATCTCCAAATTATTCTCAATTCAAACGTTCAATGACCCTACTTTGATTTAGCAATCTTATACACAACTCTTCTGCACTGAAAGAATCTGATCCACCTGCATATGTATTATCCTCATAATACTTTTGAATATGATACCTATCTCGACAAGAGCTTCTGTCTGTATCAAATTCCAAACGTCCACCTGACCGACCATGTTTTGGATGTTTATCTGTTGTCCAAATTGCAACACAACCTACAAGTTTATCACATGCCTCCTCAAAGGCATCTTGTGGCTCAGAAGGAGGAATGAATCGATTATCTTCTGATTTTTTACAAAATAACAAAGACTCATCCGTTCCAGATAAAGTCCCACAATTCTTACAAACAAATGGACAAACACAATTGTTGATCCACACATGGCCAATTTTGTCTTCATGTGGTATTTTGCAAGGCAGATATTGAAGCATATCCATATACTCTTGTCCGTTAATACAACATCCACAAGGACTAACAAAAGTTCGCGTCCCCTCATGAGTGAATGAATCATATTGTTTGTCACAACGAAAACAAATGTTACTCTTGTTCACTTTCACTTTCATCTCCAAGTTCAGTAGGTTTATTAGGCTTGGGCATACCAACGGAATCAGCCCACTTGTTCAATATAATCCCAAACGCATCTTTACTAGCAAGCCTCTCCTTCATGTCTTCAATCTCACCCCAAGATAATTCTGGCATCCGATGTTCTCCAATCCAATGTTTTTACCCTCAAATACAAATTGAGCTAATACCTCATTCTCGCCTGCTACCACATCAAAATCATCGACTCCTGCTTTTCCCATCCATAGAAAAAATGATTCGGGAGTAAAATGTCGAACCACATCGCCTCGATCATCAAAATTACCTCTAAACTCACCCGTCCGTCTTGACCACTGAGGGTTACTTGCCAATTCAGGTAGCACTTCTTCACATTCTTCTATCATCTTTAGTCTCCAAAGTTAAGGATGAAACATGCCTCGGCTGCTCGCTCTTCATCGAGTCTCGTCTCGGTTTCTGCCAGGATCTGAAAGGCGATTTCGCGTGCCTCAGCGAGCGAAATTCGTTGGCCCCGTCTTCGGTGAAGCCCTTCACCCAAAGAAATTATATCAATTATCACCTTCAATCTCCTCGTGTTTTCGCGGGCAAAGAAACTTTAGCACTTACAACTCGATGCCTTTTGTTCCACAATGCAAGAGCTTCTTCCCTTGATCTGACATTACAACGATGATCAATTTGTTCCGATTGTGGACCAGAAATCTCACAATCTTTACACTCCACCCACCAAAAACCGTGATCCTCAGTCCTTATCATACGTAATGCTAAACTCCCACAAAATGGACAAGACTTAATCTTAACTTCCATCTTTAATCTCCAATTCTCGATCTTGTTCGCCCACTTCAAACCACTTATCTTCACTCTTCGGAAATGGACATGGCAAGAATTTACGCATCTCTTTTGTTATAGTTGGCCTGCCATGCGACGTAGGAACTTCATTCAAACCACATGCTCTAGCTGCATCTAATAGCATCTGTTGAGTTATCTTGTGTTCATTGCCCATATTATCATCTTCTTTCTTCAAGTGATTTCTGGTATTTTCACGAATATCAATCAGGTCACAATTCAACTTCCAGGCGAATTCTTGATCTTGGTTGTCACCCAACTTGCATATCTCCTTAGAGATGGTGTCAAGATGAATTCGCATCAAATCTTTATCTTGTGGAAGCATCTTCAATCTCCGAGGTTAGCAGTAGCTTTTTTGGCTTTTTCTAATATCTCTTCAGCAGAATCAGATTCAGCAACATCTATTTGGACTACTTTGTCCATAGGAGTAAATGGACCAATATTACGAACTATAACATTATCACTTTGATCTAACCAACAGCTAATTTTCATCTTCAATCTCCAAATAATAAAAAAGTCCAACGGCGTTTCCCTACGTCCCATATACGGGATAACCCACGTTCAATACCCCACTCACGCTCAGTCATGCCTTCAGGACAACCAGTCTTCTTCTTCTGTTGACTCTGCTTAGAAACAACTCTGAGTTTCTTAATGTCCCAATAAAAATAATCAGGACCATGTTCCTGCTCTAAGACGAATCCTAAAACTTTGTATATGTTTCCCTCTGTCCATCCATTATCCGACCAACTTATCACTTTAGTATACTTTTCTTCCCGAGCCCAGTCAACAAACCTTTTGAATAACTTGGTACTGCCACCCTGCACATTAACCCCATCTTTGAAACATAACCGATTCAAAACAACATTGTTTTTATCAGAATTTTGACGATGATGCTTGGAAGCAGTCATGGATGCAATAATCTCTTTTTCGTATACGAGATTAAAATACTTGAGAGTGCCCTGCCCATAACCCTGAATGTGGTTATCTTCAAAAAACTGCTTGCACTCGTCATTAGTTACAACACATTTTCTTGCGGGAATTTTAACAAAGTTCACACCAAGAATAGATTTTATGAAGTTCAATATCTGTAATCTACGTACATTCCACTGATGTTCAAAAATATGAAATAACCTTATCTGCTGTGCTTGACAGACCTGAGTTTTTCTTATCTGGTTGTTGCGAACTTTGTCACCTAATAATAATTCACATACCTTGCTATTCTCATTGTAAACAATGGCAAATGATTTTTCAGGAATATAAATATCAACTCCCTCGTGAAACACTATGGAAAATCCAAGATTTTCTATAAACTCGCGGAGCAAAAGCACTACCTTCCTATGAGAAGATAACTTGGATTCAGATATTTTATGGCCTATACTTTCATTCTGAGAAGCATACTCAACTCCATATCTCACTAAATTAGTCTGCTTAGACTTCTCCCTTACCTCTTGCTTTGCAAAAGGAGAACCACACAATGACTGCTCTTTTAGCTTGCACTCCTTATGACATGCAGAACCTGATTTGTTAAAAAACCCCTTACGAATATGTGAAGGTTTACCACAAAAACGACAAAGACACACAATGAACTTAGTTGATGTCCTTCCAAGTTTATCAGGATGATATCCATAATACTTAATAGTCTCTTCAATGAGAACATCAGACTTGAAATTGTGGATTTTACGTTCCATTGGCGACCTCAAATTTACCCCGGTTCTGCCAATCAAGAGCTTTATCAACTTGTTCCTGTCTCCTTTTGCCCAGGTATGGACGCAAAAACTTCATTATGGCTATGGCTTTGTTGCCGGTTACTTGCACACTCCAAACGACTTTACGTTCTTTTTTGTCCTTTTCATAGTATGGACCTTTTGCCTCAGTTCCGAGTAAACCCGCAAAACGTTCCATAACATCCAAATCAGTACTCATTAGAGCAAACCCACCAAGAGGATAGCAAACTTGTCCACTGGATATCTTGCAATTAGACTCTTTACAATAGAAACAACCTTCACCTTCTATAAGCCCTACAAACCACCCAAGATCAAACTTGTTTATGTTGTTTAATCGGGTGGTAAGTGTTTCATAATCTTCTTTCTGATGGCACTTTCTACATAAAAACTCATCAGCGTTTTTGCCCTGAGTCCTTCTGGAGCATTTTTTACATTTTCCTGTTTTAGGTCTCATATCGCATTATACAACACCTATATGACAAAACAACTTCTTCGTACATTATTATTC
>Ga0075122_10002499_pt1 | contig 12079 bp, 15 predicted proteins | sample AntAceMetag02UKB_FD_69790 | JGI IMG/M metagenome (GOLD analysis project Ga0075122, IMG submission 69790) | Saline lake microbial communities from Ace Lake, Antarctica - Antarctic Ace Lake Metagenome 02UKB | ecosystem: Environmental > Aquatic > Non-marine Saline and Alkaline > Saline | place... | reverse complement strand
TGCATCAATTAATGCTGCTCCTGAAAGCATGGTTGCCATTAGCATTTCGTGTCCTGGACAGTCTACAAAGCTTATGTAGCGCTTTTTTTCTTTATTCTCAAGTATTGTATCAGCATAACCTAATTTTATCGTAATTCCTCGTTTAAGTTCTTCAGAATGGGTGTCTGCAAACTTTCCAGTAAGTTTTGATAATAATGTAGTTTTACCATGGTCGATATGGCCTACAATTCCAATGTTTAACATTTCTTCTGTCATAGGATTATGAATTGTTATGCTTTTTTAAAGGTATTTATATCTAAAATTAAAACTATGTTTTTATTTGAAATTATTAATATAGAGTTAACCAGTTGCAAGAATAGTTATTTCAGCTGGGGTTAATGGTCTTTTGAAAAGTATTACTTCATCTATTGAACCATTGAAACCATAACCACCATCAGGATAGGCACCAATACTTAAATTGTGACCTGCTATGTAAGATTTTTGCGCAGTCATATTACTTGCACTTAAAACTCCATTTGTGTAAACAAAAGTTCCTGTATCATTTCCAATACCGCAAATATGAATCCAGTTTCCAATATTAAAAATATTATTAATATTCATATCATCTAATCCACCATTATTTGCTCTAACATCTAAAGATGCACCATTTTCATAATATTCAAAATTATGGATGTTATAATTTATTCCTAAAATAATTATTTCCCCTAGGCCTATTAAAGAATCTGGGTTTATCCACCAACATAAACTATAATTAGCTGTTGGGAGTTGTTCTGCAATGCCTGTTACTTCTATGTGGTCTGCACCACTAGTTCCACCATGGAATTTCATTGCTTGTCCTAATCCTGGTTTTCCAGGAATTGGTGTTGCTCCAAAAATAGTTCCATTATTCATGTATATTTTATCAATTGAAATAGTTTCAGAAGTGTCTGTTTCCATGGACCACCAGGAAACTAAGTCTGTTAAATTAATACAATTATCTGGTATTCCATCGCAATTATTATCTATTAGATTATAACAAATTTCAGTTTCTCCTGGATTAATGGTTGAATTATTATCATTACAATCTGTATTATTTAATGTAGTGTATGATCCTACGGGGTCACATAATTCAGTTGAATTTGTTTGATTTCCATAACCATCTCCATCAAAATCTAGATAATATGTTTGTGGTGTGCATGTTCCAGTAGTTGTTTCAGGATTAATTGTTGTTGAATTATCCCATCCTCCCTCAGGAGATGTATCTTGATTGCAATTTGCAATAGAATAGGTTTCCTTTATACCTATTTTTCCAGTTGATGAAACTGGGTAAATATTAATTTCTTTAATGCAAGCGCATATAAATCCTTTAATATAATAGGTTTCTGTTTCTAATGATTTTATTAATTGAGAAGAATTTATGAAATAATTTTCTTGGAGACCATTATCACATATAAGAATTACTTTAAATCCAGTAATGTTTACCTTGTCTGGATTTCTTTTTAAATTAAATTGTAATTCTTCTGAAGTTTGATTGAGATAAATTGTTCCAGGTTTTATTTCTGTGTCAACTGTTAAAATTTCTATGTCGACTTGTTCTGAGCCCTCTATAACTACTTTTTTTACAACATTCCATACAACAATAATAGCAACTAAAACTAATAAGACAATTAAAACAGTTGTAATAATTTGACTTTGCCCCCTCTTTTCCATAATTTTTTTAATTGATTGAGATATATAAATGTTTTTAGAATCTTTTATTATGAATTGTTATGCTTTTTTAAAGTATTCTTAACTTACATTTTTTTGGAATCTAATGGTCTTGTGAAGTGTTCATTGCCATCTTCATCTAGGATTATGAAATAAATTTCAATTTTTTCAAATGTCGACATTGTTGTGCTTGTAATTCCTAGAGTAGTATTTGTTATGAAAAATGTTTCTGTTTCTAATTCTTTTATAGATAACGTAGTATTTTTATAGATATGGCTATATTTAGTAGCGTCTTCAAAAACTAGTTGTACTCCATTAACTTCCCCTTTACCAGAACCTCTTTGAAGTTTAATAGTAGTATTAGCTCCAGAGGTGCTATTTTCTATTATTACAGATTTGATATTTGCATTTATTGTAAATTGAGCAATATTAACCTCTGATGAGCCTTCTTTAATAACTACATTGATTACATTCCAAACAACTCCAATTGCAGCTAAAACTAATAGGATAATCAAGACTGTAGTAATTATTTGACTTTGTGCCTTCCTCTTTTTCATAAATACGTTAGTTAAATATTATTTATAAATGTTTTTAGAATAAATATAAGAAAAATTATTCTTTCTTTTCTTCTGCAGGAGCTTCTGTAAATAAATCATCAAACTTTTTTGAACCTTCTTTTAAAACTTTTGTATTAATTTGATGGGTTTTAATTGAAATTTCTTCTCCTCTTTGAGTTTTTCTTAATCTTAATCCTTTTTGGGTGTTTTTCATTCCAGGTCCTCTTGTTAATAATTTTCTATGAAATCCTGAACCTTCATTTCCTTTAAATCCGGGAAATCCTGCTTCATCTGAAGTTCCTGTAATTTCAATTTCATAACCTGTTAGATCTGCTGAGATATCTGCTCCGTCTAGAGTTTCACCTATTTTTTTAGTAATTAGAACTTCGTTCTCTGTTTCTGTTTTGAATGTCTTTCCGTTTTTTGATATGTTTAATTTAAATACCATTTTGTATGAAATATGATAAGAATTTAGCTTTTTAAAGCTTATTATAATTCCCTAAACCCCCCAAGTGACATTTTCTTTTCTTTTTATTTCAGCTATTTTTTGAAGCAATTGTATTTCATCTTGTCTTAAGAGTTCTTTATTCTTTTTAAAATCTCTAAATTGATGTTGTGAAAGGTTTGAATATAGATAATTTTCAGGTTCTAATTGTCTATCAAAAGTTGTTCCTGGGAGTGAGATTGCAACTTGCATTCCTTTTTCTGCTTTTTGTACTTTATTTCTCTCTTCTTGAATATCTTTAACTTTTGCTATTTCTTCTCCTTGCTCATTAATAAGAATTGTTCCTGCTTTTAATTTTCCAGCTTCTATCTCTACTCCAAATACTGCAGGATTGGAATTTCTAAAGACATATTGATGAAGTATTTTAAGTTTACAAATTGTTGCTAATTTCATCAATTTTTCTCTTTCTATTTCATTTCTTTTTTCTTTTTGATATAATAATACTTCTTCGATTATTTTATAAACTACTTCATGAGTTATTATTTTTATTTTAGATTTATCCATTGTTATTGCTTCATCGTCTTCTTCTGTATTAAATCCCAGAATGATTGCATTTTCAGGATCATTCTGTGCATTTGTTTGAGCAGAAATTATGTCTTTTTTATTTATTTTTCCAATATTTGCTTTGATGACTGGAATTTGTTTTTGGCGTAAAAGAGTCAATATGGCTTCTAAGCTTCCTAATGAATCTGCTTTTACAATTATTCCTTGCTCATCTGTTTCAATTTTTTCTCCAACTTCTTTTTGAAATTCCTCTTTAATCTCTTTAAGATTATTTTGGAATATTGTGAATGGCATTCCAGGCAAGATTCCCTCTGAATTAATTAATTGCATTTTTATTCCATTTGCAGCAGTTGTTTTATTAATTGTTTTAAATCTGCTTGAAACTGGCATAATTTCTTCTAAAATCCTCATTTTAGTTATAATTGGTTCCCCAAAACTTGCTATTGCAATTTCGTCTGTTTGATTTAATGTTCCATCATATAATATTGCTTCTGCATATTGCATTGTTTTTTCTTTTTTAACTTCTAGAATAACCCCTTTGGCTTCTTCACCTAATTCTAAATTCTTCTTTAAGAATTTTTCACTTAGTCCACATAACATCATTATTAATTCATTTATTCCTTCACCAGATTGTCCAGAGCAAGGAACTATGGCAATTTGAGAGGTAAAGTCGGTTATTTCATAAAATGGTTTTGCATTAAATCCATGATGGTGTAAGCTTCCCACTAATGTTAAAAGCTTTTCTTGAAATGCAAGATGTATATTTGATGCTTGGGCATCTATGCTTTCTTTTAATGTTTCTGCTTGTTTTCTCCATCCAGAAATATTATCTATTTTATTTGCAGCAATAATAAATGGGGTTTTGTTTAATTTTAAGATTTCAATAACTTCTGCGGTTTGTGGCATTATCCCTTCATTTATATCAATTAATAAAATTGCTAAGTCTGCTAATGCTCCCCCCCGTTTTCTTAAATTTGAGAATGCTGCATGTCCTGGAGTGTCAATAAATAAAAATCCTGGAATATCTAATTTAACTCCTTGCTTTTCAATTAAGGGACATCTTTGTTTAATATTTTCAATTGGAATTTTAGTGAAAGATATTTTTTGGGTAATTCCTCCTGCTTCGCCTTCTTGAACTGAAGTGCTTCTAATCGCATCTAAGATTGTTGTTTTTCCATGGTCAACATGTCCTGCTACTGTTACTATTGGTTGTCGGATTGTCATAATTTAAGCAGGTTTTATTTGGTTAAAAAGGTTACTAAAAGAATTATTGTTTTTATCTTTGGTTTCTTATTTCTCTTACTTTTTTTCTACAAGTATCATGATTAAATGTAGCATTCTTAATTTCCTTACGAAGTTTAGGAAGATATGTTTTAAGGTGTTCTTTATATGCTTCTTCTCCTAGTGGTTCTTGAGAAACTATTCTTGCATCATATCTGTATCTATTTTTATCTTGTTCTCCCCATTTTTGAAATTCTAATCTTAGAGTTATCCCATTTTGATTATTTAATCTACAATTTATTTCTTCTTGCAAACTTTCAATTATTGGTTCTTTTGCTATTAATTCAATTCCTACGTAATTAAATCCATGTGCATTTTGCTTGGTGTCTTGAACAAAATTTATTTCTCCAAAATGTTGTAAATATGTTCCTAGTTGTTTCCCGTATCTTTCTAATGTTTCTTTTGGCATTAATTTTCATAAAAGGTAAGCTATAAAAGCATTATTGTTGTTTGATATTTATGAAAACTGATTTTAAAACTATTGATGAAAAATATAATTTAGAGATTGAAAAGATAGTGAAGAGTATTAAGAAACAGAAGATTGAAAAGGTTTTATTACAGTTTCCAGAGGGATTAAAACCTTATTCTCAAGCTATTTGTGATGAGATTTCCAATAAGGTTGATGTTGAATGTTTAATATGGATGGGGACTTGTTTTGGTGCTTGTGATTTACCTTTAGGGGTTGAGAAAATGGGCGTTGATTTAGTCGTACAGTTTGGACATTCTGCTTGGAATTATTCTGACAATAAAGAGATAAGTGTTTTATAATTATTCTGTTAAGATTTTTGCACTAACAAGAAATAATATTCCTATGATTATAAATAAAATATTTATTAATCTTTTTTTAATTGATTTTTCTTTGAAAATTTCAGGTATTAAGTCCATGATTGAAATATATAAAAATCCTCCGGCTGCAAATGGAAGTAAGTATATTGCATAGTCCTTTAATGATAGGAAAAAGTATCCCAAAACTCCTCCTAAAACCGATGTTAATTGCGATAGGAAATTGTAAAATAATGCCTTTGATTTTGTATATCCTCCATATACTAATACTCCGAAATCTCCTATTTCTTGAGGTAATTCATGAGCCATTATTAAAAGAGAGGTTAATATTCCAAATGGAATCGAGATTAAAAATGAGGCTGCGATAACTAGTCCATCAATAAAATTATGTAATCCATCTCCATATAAAATTAAGTTTGTAAATGGGTGTCTTTCACATTTCCCATATTTATGACAGTGGTGCCAGTGTAATAATTTTTCTGTTAAATAAAAGACAATTATTCCAATTAAAATTAATAATAAAACTAAATAAATTGGTAATTTTTCTATTGCTTCAGGTATAAAATGGAATAATGCTCCTCCTAATAGTCCTCCAACAGCCAAAGAGACTAAGATTAGAATTATTTTATCTAATGATTTTTTAGAAAGAATGAGAGTAAATGCTCCTGCTAAAGCTATCAATCCATTGATTAATGTCATTAATATTATCCAGTATAATACGCTCATTTTAATTTAGATACCGAAAGAAGTATTTAAGGTTTTTGAGATTTTTTTAAGAAATTATTTATTTAATCTAATTGAAAAGCTTGATTTTTTTTAGATTTATATTCTTCCATTTTTTGATTATAACGCTGGGTTAATTTAGCTTCCCATTCTCCAGGACGGTAAGTTCTTATCTTTATTTTTTCTAATTTATTTCTTGGAAATTCTCTAGAATTATTCTTTTGATAATCTGCTGCAAAAATTTCTATATCTTCTTGAGTGATTGAAAGATGTTTTTCTCCTAAACAGCCATTAATATGGATTTCTAGACCATCAAAAGATACTTGATGTATGTTATCAAAAACAGATCCCACATGATTTAGTGGTCCAAATCCATAAACTGTTTCAGCTAGAGGTAATAGTTTTTTTCCTTTTCTTCGTCTATGGGCTTTCTTTATACTTAAAATTAAACTCATCCTGAGAGGATGCAGTATTGGTATTTATATATTTATATATTTTAAAGATTATAATTTGAATTAAATTAAACTAATTTTTTTTGTTTTTCTTCTATTTCTTTTATAAAATCTGGATGATTTTTCTTTTTTCTAAATTCTTTAAAGTAAATGATTCCTAATGAAATAATTAATGCTCCACCAATTGCTATGAATGGAGTAATTAATTTTTCTAATAATGTTGGTTTGAAAATCAAGATTAATCCTAGGAATAAAACCATTAATCCTGAAATTAATTTAAGTCTTTGAACATTTTTTTTACTAAATTCTTTTGCACCTAATGTTGCTACAAATATACTTACAATTATAATTAATGGGATTATATAACAGAAGTTATATAGTAGGATATAAAGATAATAAGACAATTGGGACAATTCTCTTGTTGCTAATGTTCCGAGATATACCATTGGAAAACCAACGGTACAAAGAAGTTCGTACATATTTACAGTTGCTGCAACAATTATTGTTCCAAATATTAATGCCCATAATGATTTAACTTTTGTAAGTTTTTCTACCTTATCAATGAATTTTACCTTTTCTTTTTTAGGGAGGGTTAATGATAATCCTTTTTGAAAGTAAAAATAATCTTTAATGTTTATGATTCCTGCAAATAATGCAATACATCCTGCAATAAAGGTTAGGAGGATTATTTCTTTTGCAAATAAAAATACATTTAACCATAATGACATAAACATAAAATAGACTAATCCTGAAAAAAATATAAATATTCCTCCGACAATTGCTAATCTTTTTCTTTTTTCTTTTTTTTCTTTTATTTCACTCGCTGCATAAAGCATTGTGGCCAATAAAAAAGTAAGTATAAAAAAAGCACAAGGATTAAATCCATCTGCTAAACCTATTAAAATAGTTATCAATGGAAGAGAAAATTTAGCGGTATCTATCTCTCCTATGAATGGGAGGTTTAATTTTTTGTTAGAGGATTGATTTGTTATAGGAGGATTATAGTCTGTTTTATCGTTAAATTCTAAGATCCAAGAATCTTCAATAGCTATTGCATTTTTGAATATTATCTCTCCATTAGATATCAGTAGTGGTTCTGGATTTATTTTTGTTAATTCATATTCTGAATTTTCAATTATTTCATCTAAATTTTTAGTAAATAATAATTCTTTTAAAAAATCATTTGATATTTCTTTATTCCCTATTTTAATTAAAACTCGGTTATTTACCCAAATTTTTGGATTTGCTGGAAGTGTGTTTAAATTTAGTTCGTTAAATGGAATGGTCTTTTCTAAAAGTAATACTGGGTTGTTATTTAGTGAAGTGAATTCTTTATCTGCTTCGATAACATTAATTCTTCCAAGATAGTTTTTGTTTTCATTTATGAATAGATTTGGAACAGCACCCATTGAGTTATAGTTTTTAGAATACTGACCAAGAAGTTGGGCATTCTCATCTGTCCATTTTTCAAAAACATACTCAATTATTACTAAATTTGGGTATTGTTGTGGCCATTTTCCTAATACTTCTGGATCTGTATATGCACAATTTGGACAGTGTAATGATGTAAAATAAACTAAACTGTTTTTGTTCTCAGTAGTTTGCGCACTAATTAATATGATTGAATTTAGAATTAAGATGAATACAATTAGTATTGAAATTGATTTGTTTTTGTTTATTTTAGATAGTTTTTTAAACATTTTTTACAATATAATTACGTATGAAACAATATATAAAGGCTTGTTTCAATATCTGAAACAAAGATTTATTTAAGAAAATGGAAGAAAAAAATAAAAAAACAAGTAGGAAATTATTGATTATGGCTATGGTAATCGCAGGATTTGTTTTAATTGTTTCACTTGCATCACTTTATACTCAGAGAGTTGTTTCTTGCGGGGGGGCTCAAACTTGTACTTTACCTTTACCTTTTCTTGTTCCAATTATTGCCTCTGTAAGTTTATTTGTTGGAAGTTTGATAGGATATTTTATGGTTGAAAGACTTTCAAGAAGAGATTTTAATTTTAAAAAAAGTTCTGAATTTATTAAACGATTATTTGATGAGGAGGAATATCGGATTTTAAAGATAATTGCGAAATCTAGTGAGGTTAGTCAGGCAAGAATTGTTCAAGAAACTGGTTTGCCACGATTAAAGATTTTTAGGATTATTGAAAAATTAAAAGATAAGAAAATAATTGAGAAAGAAGAAAGAGGCGGTAAGTTGAGGATTATTAAAATGGATAAAGAGTTTAGGGTATTGTTTGATTAATTTTTAATTTGTATTATTGCTTCTCCTATATCTACTTTTGTTTTTGGTTTTATTATTGGATTTAATGAATAATTTGGAAAACATAATAGTATACTTGAACCAAGATTGAAATATCCCGCAACATCTTGTTTTTGAAAATAATCTTGATTGACTGTATGGATTGAGTTAACATTTAAAGAACCTATCGCAATCATTGCATATGGGAATTGTTTTGTTTGAAAAATAGAACTTATTGTTGCATTTTCTTTAATTGCTTTTTCAAAAAAATTTATTTTTGGAAAAAACCTTTCTAATCCAACTATTATTGGAATTTTTGATTTTCCATTTTTTATTTTTGTGGATATGAGTTTTCCTTGGTAGGGTGTTCTCCAGTAATGTTTATCTTTTGGCGAAAGATAAAAATTCATGTAAAATCCATTTGAGAATAATTTTGCATTTTTTCCTAGGGTTTCTTGAACGTTGAGGGTTCTATTGAATTTGGAAATTAAATTGCCATCTTTTGTTATTTTTCCTATATGGGTGAGGGTTGCTTGAACTGGACTGATTATTATGGAATTGTCTTGATTAATTTTGTCTTTTTGTGTTTTATGAAATTTTTGATTTATTTTAAGTATGTTAGTTAATTTTTCTAATAAAGAAGTTTTTGTAGAATACTGCATATTAAATTTTTTCTTCTATTTTTTTGAGGATATTATTAAATATTATTTTATATTTTGGATTAGATTCGACAATTGGTTTCATATTAACCAAAGCATTTACAAAGTTTTTATCATAAGGAATTTTTCCTAAAATTGGAATTTTGTATTTTTTAGCAAAATTTTCTATTTTTTTAGTAAAATCTTCATTTAAATTATGTTTGTTAATAATTATTCCATAAGGGATTCTAAAATGTCCAACAGTTCTTAATGCCCTTTTCAAATCATTTAGTGCTGAGGGGGTTGGTTCTGTAACTGCTACAACAAAATCACTTCCTTGTATAGAGGCTATAACTGGACATCCAACTCCTGCAGCTGAATCTAGTAATATGATTTCTGCTTTATTTTTTTCAGCTAATTTTTGAGCTTTTTCTTTAATTAGGCTTACAACTTTTCCAGAACCGGTTGTACCTACTTTTAGTTGTCCTGAAACAAGTTCAAATAGATATTTTGTATTTATTTTTCCTATTTTTCCGTTTTTTACTTTAATAAGATTTATAGCATGATTAGGGCAGACTAACTGGCAAGCACCACAACCCTCACATAATAATGAATTAAATAGGGGTTTATTTTCTTTTTTATCCCAGTTGATTGCCCCAAAATTACAGGTATTGAAACATTTTTTGCATTTTTTGCATTTTTCTTCATTAAGAATTGCTTTTTCGTTTGTTTCTACTTCTTCCCATGATGGAAAGTCTTCTTCTTTAATTCCTAAAGCTAATGCTAGATTGGGAGCATCTGCATCACAATCTGCAGCAATGATTTTTTTTTGTTTAGCTAATAAGACTGCGAGATTTGAAGACGTTGTGGTTTTTCCTGTTCCTCCTTTGCCGGATAAAATTGTTATTATTTTCATTTTAAATATTTAATTTTTTCTAAATTTTTTGCAAGTTGTTCTATGTTTTTGTCTTTAATCGGTTCTCCTTTTGAATAGGATTTTAAAATATTTTTATCATAGGGAATTTCAGTAATTATTTTTGTTTTATATTTTTTGGCTATATTCTTAATAAGGTTTTTATCTCCAATATCTGCCCTGTTTAAAATAATTTTAGCAGAAATTTTTAATATTTTTAATAATTTTAGGGATAATTCTAAGTCATGGGCTCCTAGGGGGGTAGGCTCTGTAACACAAAATGCTAATTCACATCCCTGCAATGCAGATATGACATTACAATGGGTTCCAGGAGAAGTATCTGTGATTATAAATTTATAATCTTTTTTTTTGTTATTTATATGATTTTTTAATGCATTTACAATAGGAGATTCTTCTTCAACACCAATTTCAGTTTCAGCAGAAAAAAAATCAAGATTATAATTGTCTCCAGAGTAAATTGTTCCTATTTTCTTTTTGTCTTTTTCTATTGCTTGGTGAGGACAGGCAATCATACACGCAGAACAACCAATGCATTGTTCTGGAATTAAAATCGGGTATTCATTTTTAACAAATACGATTGCATGTTCTTTGCAAACTTCTGCACATCTTCCACATTGTTTACATTTTTTAAAATTAAATTTTGGAATTAGTTGGAAAATATCCTTAATCTTTTCTCGTTTTATATTTAGGATTAAATGATCATTAGGGCAATCTACGTCAGCATCAATAAGTAAAACTTTGTTTTTTTTACTTAATTCAATGGCTAAAGATGTTGCTACTGTAGATTTACCTACTCCCCCTTTTCCACCGGTAATTGCTATTTTCATTTTATTCGTGGCCATCTTCTTTTTTTATTCCATAACCTTTGCCTTTTCCCGGATTACAGAAATCTTTCTCTTGTTTGATTTCTCCTTTAATGTAATTTTTAATTATCTCATCTATTTCGCCTTGGATGCCAGTAATTAATTTAATGCCAAATTGTTCAAAAAGTTTTTGGGCTCTAAATCCTGCTCCTCCTGCAATAACATAATTTACTCCTTGTTCTTTTAGGAATTTTGGAAGAAAATCAGTCATATGCCCTGGATTGGGAAGTATCTTTTTATCTTTAACTTTGTCATTTTTAATTTCTACAATGGTGAACTCAGGACATCTACCAAAATGTTCTGATACTCTTCCTGAATCTGTCGATATGGCTATTTTCATTATTTTTATTTTTTATTATTTATTTAAACCCCATATGTTGTGGGCCTGTAGCATTAGATATTTTTTCTAATTTTCCATTAATAAAATCTTGAACAACTTTTTTTATTTTGCCTTTTCCTTGATAAGGTTTAATTTTAAATTGTTCAAATACTGAAAAGGCTCTAGGACCAAGATTAACTGTTATAATTGCATCAACTTTTTCATTTGCAACTATTTCTCCTGCAACTATTCCAGCTCCGCCTGTTTGTGTTTTTGCAGTATTTTCAATTGCCTTGAAATCTTTTATTTTATTATTTTCAATTTCTATAATTAAAAAATAATTGCATCTTCCAAACTTGGGATCTACTTCACTTTCTAAATTATTTCCTGTTGTACTTATTGCTATTTTCATGTTTTTTACCTCCTTATGATTATTTTAGTTTTAAGCTCGGGTCATTATAGTCTCGCATTTTGGACATCTTTGTTGTGTGCAGGGTGTTCCTACTTGATGGGTTTTTGTATGTCCGCATTTTGGGCAAACACATTGTCCAGTTGGGCCTGCAGCTATTCC
>Ga0075122_10002498_pt1 | contig 12080 bp, 10 predicted proteins | sample AntAceMetag02UKB_FD_69790 | JGI IMG/M metagenome (GOLD analysis project Ga0075122, IMG submission 69790) | Saline lake microbial communities from Ace Lake, Antarctica - Antarctic Ace Lake Metagenome 02UKB | ecosystem: Environmental > Aquatic > Non-marine Saline and Alkaline > Saline | place... | reverse complement strand
CTTTTTTGTCTTGGAATTTTTTTAAAATTTCATTTACAGAATTCTTTGAAACATAAACATCTCCGTCGCTGAATATTAAAATATCTCCTTTTAATTTTGGAAGAATTAAATTAAGAGCATATGATTTTCCCTTTCCAGGATCTTTAAATAATTTAATTTTTTTATTCTTCTTAGAATATTTTTGCACAATTTCTTGAGTTTCTTTATCTGGAGCTGCGATTATTAATTCGTAGGGTTGATCTATCTTTTGTTGGGTAAAAGATTCTATTGCTTTTCCAATTGTTTTTGGTTCATTAAAAGAGGTTATTACTATTGAGATCATCTTCATCCTAAATGATATCTTATTTTATCATACCAAATTCTAAAATTCAAAGGCAATTTTCTAAAAACTGGCTTAAGAAATCTCTCTCTAAAATTATCATTTATTTCTACAAAAAAAAGAATAAAATAGGCAAAAGAATTACTTTTTAAATTCTTTTCTATTGTTTTTGGTTTTAATAATAAATCTAAAACAAAATGAGGTAGGACACCCATCCTTGTACTTGTTGCAGTTCCCCTCATTAAATTTAAAATTAAATTAAGATAAATGTTGTTTCCCTTTAATTTTATATGTTTTGACCGATCCCAATAATTTAATTCATATGCTGCGTCTTTTTTAGTTTTTATTTTTCCATCTTTTACCGCCCGATTATACAATGCTGAACCGGGGAAAAAAACAAGATTATTAACTGAAAGAAAAAATGGTCTTGGTAATTTTCTTAATAGATCAATTAGATCAATTATATATTCTGGAACCTCATAAGGATTTGATGCAATAACATCATACATCACCGCTAATTTTTTGTACTTGTGGAGGATTATGGCCGCTTTTAAAACGTCTTCATCTGTTTGATTTCTATGATAAATCTCTTTGTTTGTTTTCCCACTTCCTTGAATTCCTATAATTATGTCTGTACATCCAGCATCCACCAATATTCTTATTTTTTCATCTGAAATTGTATGTGGATCTCCAAGGCATTTAAATCTCATATTAATTTTCTCTTTATATAATTTGCAAAATTCTTTAAGATTATCTAAGGATCTAAGAGAAAAAGTATCATCTCGAATATCAAAAAAACCTAATGTTTTAAACTTTCTTTTATAATAAAGAATTCCATCTACAACATATTTTGGAGAATGTAGTCTTAATATTTTTTTTCTTTTTCCCTCATAAAGTTTATTAAAACAACTATTGCTACAATAATCACAACCATAAGGACACCCCCTACCTGTTAAAAATAAAACTTGCCCTCCCAAATCTTCTTCTAAAAAGTTTCTTATTTTTCCTTGAGAAAGAATAAAATGATCTTGAATATCATAATCTGGAAGGGGTAATTTATCTAAATCATCAACTAAATTTCTAACAGAATTCTTGTATATTTTTCCATTTTTATCTCTTACCCAAAGATTTTTTATTTTATTAAGAGATTTATTTTTCTGGAGATTTTCAATCAAGTCTATTATTGCTTCTTCTCCCTCACCAACACAAACGAGATCCACCAATTCTATACATTTTTCAGGAAAAAGTGTTGCATGCACCCCCCCATAAACTATCGGGGCCTCTATATTTTTCCTTAAAAATTTTATTATTTTTTCGGCTCTTTCTGCAGTAGAGGCAAAAGAATTTATTCCAATAAGTTCGCTATTTTTACATATCTTCTTTAACTGTTTTAATTCATCCAGATTATAATTTTTGGAATAATCTTCTCCCAGAGTCATAAAAACAATATTCACATTATGGCCTTTCTTTTTCACGATACTAGAAAGAGTTCTTATTCCTTGATCTGAAGGAAATGTTGCAGGAGATATTAATGTTATTTTCATATTTTATAAGAAAAAATAGATTTTATAAGGATTATGAGGCCCTATTTAAAACTAAATTTTCATATTCCCCCATATATTTTTTATAAATATCTTCCCACTGATATCCTTTGGCTTTTTTTATATTTTTTTTAGATATTTTTCTCATTAATTTCGGATCGTTTAATAATCTTAAAATTTGTTTTTCAATTAATTTTACATTTCCATACTCCACAAATAAACCATTTTCAAGCTCTTTCATCTCGTAGGGGATACCATTCACCGGAGAAGCAACAATTGGTAAGCCAGATGCCATGGCCTCAAATAAAGTTAGAGGTAATCCTTCACGATAACTGGGTAAGGCATAAATATCTGCTGCTTGGTACATCTCTGCAATTTTATTCTTTCCCTTAAGTGGGCCAAGATATTTCATATTTTTATGACCCTTAATTATCATTTTAACTTCCTCTGCTTTTCCCTCATCTGGACCAACCCATACAAAAGCAACATCATTTCTTTTCTTTGAGATATTCACTGCAGCCTTAGCTAAATATTCTGGTCCCTTAGTCGGATTTAATCTTCCAAAAAATAAAACCAAATATTTTTCCTTAATTTTATATTTATTTCTAAACTTATTATTTTTAATCTTCTTGTATAAAATTTTATCCATCCCATTTGGAATTACAACTGTTTTTTCTTCTGCCCCATATCTTTTTAAAGTTTCTAGCTCCCAAGGAGTTATTGAAAATATTTTATCAATAAAACTAAATGAAATTTTATTAAAAATTAAATCATTTAAAAAAATAAATGGCCTTAAAATTTTTGGTCTAAATGAAGAATCTGTCCAAGGACAATGGGTTGTATGAACATGTTTGGAGCCCCTAATCTTGGAAACAATTCCTGTAGCTAAAATATAATCATGGCCGGAAACATGGGTATGAAGAATATCAAATTTTTCTTTAAAAAATAAAAGTTTAAAAAATAAAGAAGGCCAAATAAAAGTATTTAGCGATAATCTAATCCAATAAGGTAATCGATGTATATGAACCCCCCCAATAATCTCTTCTTTTTCATTTATTCTTTTATATTTATCTGAATCACAACAAAAGACATGTACTTCGTGCCCCTCCCTAACCTGTCTTTGAGCTAACTCTTCCATAACTTTTTCAACACCTCCAAAAGTAGGTAGGTAAAACATATTTATGTGGGCTATTTTCATTAAATTGGCAAGAATATTTAGTTTATAAGTTTAATTTAGGTAAAAAACATATATAAATATAAATAGAAATATCTTATAAAAATATGGGAAATATTAAATCTAAAGATAAAATAATCTTAAATCTTATTCAAAAATACTCTAAAAAAAAGAAAACTAGTTTAATAGATATTGGTTCAGGAGATAAATTTATAAAAAATTATCTTCCAAAGAATATAGAATATGTATCTTTAGATATTAACCCAAAAAACAAACCAGACATTTTATGTGATTTGAATAAAGAATTCCCCCTAAAAAAGGATACTTATGATTTTGTTGTTTGTACAGAAGTTTTAGAACATACTCTTTATCCCAGAAAAATTATTAAAGAAATAAAAAGGATTACAAAACAAGAAGGAATTATAATCATAACTCTCCCTAATGAGTATAATTTTTATTTGCGACTTAAATTTTTCTTAGGAATACAAAATAATACAGAAATTCCTTTTAGAAACGAATTGTGGATGAACCATATTCATAAGGCCAGAGTGAAAGATCTGATAAAATTATATCATGAAGAATTTAATGTAAAAAAGATAACTTATTCTTGGGATAGTTTTTCTGGAAATAAATTTTATTTATATTTGGATAAATTTATACGAAATATCCTCCTTCCAATTTCAAAAAATCTTTTTTCTAGAAGTGTTATTATGGTAGGAATTAAAGAATAAAATGTTAACTCAAAAAAATATTTTAATTATAAGAAACGACCATATTGGAGATTTGGTTTTATCTACAGCTATATTTAGAGAAATAAAAAAAAATTTCAAAAATTCCAAAATAACTTTAATTTGTTCAAAAATAAATAAACAAATTATGGAGGATAATCCCTACGTAGATAAGATTATTGAATTAGAAATTGCAAAATATAATTTTAAAACAATCTGGAGATATTTAAAAATTTCTAATAAAATAAAAACCATGAACTTTTATAGGGGTATAGATTTAAGAGGAGGATTAATGAATGTATTTTTTTTATTGTGGCTCCCGGGAATAAAAAAAAGAGTAAGTAGAATTGATTATCATCCTATAAATAAATATTTGCTTACTCAACCAATTAAAATTAATTTGAATAAACATATAATCGAAGAAAACGCAGAAATTATTGAGAAAGGTCTTAACATTAATTTTGAAAATAATGCACCTCAGATTATTGTGAATAAATCAAATATTAAATCTTTGGATAAAATTATTAGAAAAAATAAAATCACAAAGTATGTTTGTTTCTGCCCAATTTCTGGATTAAAAGAAAAACAATGGCCAATAAAAAAATGGAAAGAGTTAATAAGAAAATTTAAGAAAAATTATCAAATAATTTTATTGGGAACTTCTAAAGATAAAAAAATTATCAGAAAACTTGAAAAATTAAATAAAAATTGTAAGTCTTTAATTAATCTTAACTTACAACAAATGTCTCTTTTATTTAAAAGAAGTTCTCTGGTGCTGGCCCAAGATGGTGGTCCGATGCATATTGCATGGGTTTCTGGATCGAAAGTAATTGAAATAACTTCAGAAGCAAATCCAATTATTGCTAGTGGAAAATATTTCCCATTAAACCATTCTTCAATCTTAATTGCAATGAATAAAGATATTGGTAAAATAAAAGTTGAGAGTGTTATAAATGAAATAGATAATATTTTAAAAGAAAAGAAAAGATCTAAAAATAAGATAATTAAAATTTAATTATTTGGTGTCAAGACATATAAAACATCTCTAGTAAAGGCTTGAGAAAAAAGTTTTGATAAGGTATTCTTTATCCATTGGGGAATAAATTTTGGTTTAATGGGAGGTAAATTTATCTTTTTTATAACCTTAAGATTATTTTCTATTAGAAACTTTTTTCCAGATCTAATAGGAAAATAATGTAGATGGCCATAGGGAGCGAAAGGATCTTCAGTAAGATGTTTATTAAAAACAAATCTTAATTTATTTAATAGGTGATAATCATTTGGTAGTGTTACAATTAATTTCCCCCCTAGATTTAATCTTTTTTTAGTGTCTTCCAAAAGTTTAGAAGGATTTACAACATGCTCTAAAATGTCTAAAAGCAAAATATAATCAAACTTTTCTTCTTTAAAGGGAATTGTATCTTTGTTTAAATCGATTAATCTCACGTTAATTTTTTTAGAAATTAATTCCTTTACAATTTTTGAATCTCCATCTATTCCAAAATAATTTGGATTTTCAAGAAAATTGATAATCTTAGCATCATGACAACCAAGATCTAAAATCTTTGAGTTTTTAGGAATAAATTTTGCAACTTCTTTAAATTTCCTTTGAACAAATAAATCATAGCTATTCATATAAAATCATGTTGTTTTTAATTTAAAAAAGTATATATTAAAAGATATCTCTTATTTCAACCGAAGTATGTCCTAATTCTTGTTGATAATTTGTTTTAAGTTTTACATCGCAGGGATGGCATTGCCCATATTTCTTGCATGGTTTGAATTTATCTTCCATCTGAAAACTTGGGTCTGTGAGATTTCCAATTGGAAATTCTCTAGAAAAAACATCTTTATACCAATTAATATCCCACTTATCTCTTTGAGATATGGTCACTAAAACTGTTTCATAACCTTTTTTGCGAAATTCCCTTGCAATTTTATAAATCATTACATAAGGGGTTGTTGCACAAAAAAATACAATTTGCTTTTTCGAAGACATTATCTTTAAATTTAATGTATCTTTATAAAGATTATACTTAAAAAAATCACTAGATAAAATTTAGATAAAATTTAAAACCTCAAAAACCTTAAAATATTATGGAAGAAAAATCAGAAGTGAGAGAATTTTATAAAAAATATCCTTTTCCAAATGATGAAAAAATAGATAATCACAATTGGATATTTAAATCAATCCCAGAAAAAATTAAAAAAGGAGGTTCTATTTTAGATATAGGTGCAGGAACAGGAGAAATATGTTGTTTTCTTTCAAAGTATGGTGGTGTGGTTGGAACAGATTTTAGCAATGAGTCTCTTGCAAAAGCTATCCAATTAAGAGATAAACTTAAAATAAAAAACATTAGATTTGTTATAGATGATATTACTCAAAAAAAGAAAAGAGAAGTTTTTGATTATATTTTTTGTATTGGAGTTTTACATCATATTCCTGAAATTGATAAAGCAATAGAAAATATAAAGTGTTGTATGCACGAAGATTCTTATGCAATTATTTCAGTTTATAATAAATTTGGAAAGTTTTTTGGATTAAAAAAACACAAGAAAACAAAAAATAAAGCAAGGTATATGGATACTTTTGAACACCCTTACGAAGTTTATTATTCTAAAAAAGAATTTGTTAAAATTCTCCATCAACACAATTTAAATATTGTTGGTATGTGGAGAGATATTCCAGAAATATTAAGACTAATAACCGGTAAGGGAGATTTAATGACTTTTTGTGTTAAAAAAAGCTAATTTACTCCCACACACCTTCGACAAAGAGGTAATTTAAAAATCTTGTTTCTTAATTCCTGCCTTAATTTTTTATAATTTGGTTTATTCCAAACATCCAATAAATTTTCTTTTTGTAAATTTCCAAATTTGATTGAACTATGATAATCATTACAACATAAAATAACATTGCCATCAAAATCTACATTTACAGCATTTCTTGGGTGAATACAAATTGGTCTATCAAAATCAATAGTTTTTTCAACAGAGACCTCCCCCCCACGATTTGACAAGGGTAGATCTCCCCCCAATATACGATAAATTATTTTATTCTTAGATTTAGGATATTGCTTGAGATAATTAAAAAGTTCCTTAATTTTAGTTGGCATTTTTTTAGAATACTGAGTGATAAAAAAAATTTTTACTCCTTTTGAAATAAGCTCTTTGTAAAGGGGTATACTCAAAAGAAAACCATTTGTATTTAATTGAATATTTGCTTTTGGCAATTTTTTGTTAGCATAATTAACTAATTCAGGTAATCTTTTATCTGTCAATGGCTCTCCATAAAAATGAAAAAGAATTTGCCCCTGATAATTAATTTCTGATAACTCATCAATAATTTTCTCGAATAATCTTGTGGGCATTAATTTTTCATTTTCCTTCAAACTACGAGTATACTTATTATTTGGACAAAATTTACACCTCAAATTACAATATGTTGTAGTTTCCAAAGCGATAGAATCAAAAAAATCCCACACCCCATATAATAATCTGTATCTTAATCTATATTTAAAATATAAAAGCAGATCATAATAAAAATATTTTGCATATTTTTTAAAATAATTTGGAATATTCTTATATACTCCTTCTTTAATTCTTTGAAAACCCATTTTTTATACAAATTTATCTTTGTTTTAAAGTTTTGTGTTCACCACAATAATCTTTAAAAGTTGTTTTAACACCCTTCAAATATGTATATACTTGGAATTACTGGAGGTCATAATGGAACAGCAGCCATTTTAAAAAATGGAAAAATTATTGCTTGTGTAAGTGAGGAGAGATTTTCTCGAATTAAAAATCATGTGGGATTTCCTTATAAATCTATAAAATATTTATTAGAATTCGCAAAGATAAATACAAAGGACTTAGATTTAATAATTCTCTGTAAAAATAAGGCAGCAGGGGTGGAGAAAAAAGGAGAATTTTTCAATTCCTTTTTTATAAATTATTCAAACAAAGGATGGATGAAAAAAGCAACAGGATATATTATCTACAAATCTCCTTCTTTATTTAATTGGGCAATCAAATTAAAACATAGCACATTGGATAAAATAAAACAACAAAGACTAGAAAATGAAAACATAAAAATTCTTTCAAAAACCTTGGGGGTAGAAAAGAGAAAATTTATTTATGCAGATCACCACCTAATGCATGCATGTTCTACTTGTTTTAATCTCCCTCAAGATAAAAAAAGTTTAATTTTTACATTAGATGCTGAAGGACTAGGAGATGATGAAAAACATCTTTGTGCGACAGTTTCTATCTATGATGGTAAAAAAATAAAAAGAATAGCTCAAACAGAAAAAGGGGCTTCATTAGGATACTTATATGGTTTATGCACATTATACCTTGGAATGAAACCAAATGAACATGAATTCAAAGTTATGGGACTTGCACCTTATTCAAAAGAAAAACACATGAAAACTGTGTATCCTATTTTTAAAAAAATCTTAAAAGTTGAAGGACTAAATTTTAAATCAAAATTTAGGATGCAATATGCAGATTCATATTTAAATAAAGCTGCAAGATATAAAAGATTTGACAATTTCTCAGCAGCAATCCAAAAACTTACTGAAGAATTAACAACTAAATGGATACAAAATGGAATTAAAAATACAAACATCAAAAATATTGGACTAAGTGGAGGTGTTTTTATGAATGTGAAGGCAAATCAAAAAATATCTGAACTTAAGGATGTAGAAAGCCTCTTTGTTATGCCAAGTTGTGGGGATGAATGTAATTCAATCGGAGCCTGTTTTTATGGATATCTTCTTCATTGTAGAAAAAATAAAATAAGTCTAAATCCAAAACCATTAGAAAACCTTTACTTAGGACCAGAATACTCAAATAAAGAAATTGAATCTTTTCTTATAAAAAATAATTATTTTGAAAAATATAAAATAATAAAATATAATAATATAGAAAAAGAAATTGCCACCTTACTTTCAAAAAATAAAATCGTGGCAAGATTTTGTGGAAGGAGTGAATGGGGCGCAAGAGCATTAGGAAATAGGAGCATACTTTCTAATCCCTCTAACAAAGAAAGTGTACAATTTCTAAATGAATTAATTAAAGATCGAGATTTTTGGATGCCTTTTACTCCAAGTATTTTGGAAGAAGATTTAAATAAATATATAAAAAATAATAATAAAACTTCTTCAAGATATATGATCATTACATTCGATTCTAAGGTGGAAACTAAAGATAATATCCTCGCTGCAATTCACCCTTATGATTTCACTGTAAGACCACAGGCAGTAAATAAAGATTGGAATCCAAGATACCATAAGCTAATAACCGAATTCAAGAAATTCACAGGAATAGGGGCAGTATTAAATACCTCCTTCAATCTTCACGGAGAACCTAATGTTCTTTCACCAAAAGATGCAATTCACACTTTTGAAAATTCTGGTTTAAAATATCTTGCAATGGAAAATTATTTAATTTCAAAAAGATAAATTATATTTTCTTCTTTAACGTTTTATTTCTAATCTTAAGGTAGGCCCTCATAAATGGTTGGAATAAAGAATAATGAGCATAAAAAAACTTCTTCAGAGAACTACTAATTATAAAGTGCATTTTACAATTTCTACAAATCAAAAGATCCATGAAATAAAATTTATTTTTTGTATTAAAATTTTTATAAGATATAATATCCTTACAAAAAGGGCATTTAACACAGACATCATAGATATTCTCAGATGTTTTTTTCATTGAAATTATTTCTGCAGAATTATTATAACGATATTTAACAAGAGCTTTTAAAATATCTAATTTAAGTTTTCCAATTTCTTCAGAAGACATATTTTTAGTCATATTAAAAAAATTTTGCATACCAATATTTTTTATAAAATCTACTTTATCCCTAATAATTCCTTTCCTTATACAATATTTATATATTTCACTCCCAGGATATGGTTGAATAAAATCTAACCCTACTTGGCCACAACAATTCTCTTTCCAATAATTTAGAGTTTGATCAGCTGTTTTTTTTGATTCTGCAATATCTCCAAAAATAAAATTACCCCATAATGTAAGTCCAATTTTTCTAGTCAAATTAATTGCAGTATTAATTTGCTGAGGTGTTATTGGTTTTCTCATACTCTTCAAAACTTCCGGACTATAACTTTCAAACCCATAGCTCACCAAAATACATCCTGCATCTTTAAGCATTTTTAACATTTCTTCATCAACATTTTGCGTTGTCATCTGACACATCCATTTACATTCCCAAGGAAATTGATTTATTAATTTTTTTATTTCATTACAAAGATCAAATAATCTCTTCTTATCTACAGCAAAAAGATCGTCATGAAAATTAAACAAATTAACTTGATATTTTTCCATTGCTTCACGAAGTTCTTTTATGATATTTTTAACAGACCTTATCCTATATCCCCTCCCAAGAGAATGATAGCAAAAAGTACATTGAAAAGGACAACCCCTACTACAAAGAATTGGATAAGGTCTGGGAAAATCAAATACATTACTATAAAAAGAATCATTAGTATGTGAATTTTCTACTTTTTCTTTAAACTCAAAAGTTTCTAAATCTGGAAAAGGAAGTGTATCTAAATTTGAAATCAACTTTCTTTTTTCAGTAATAATTAATTCATCTTTATCTAAATAAATTATTCCATTAACATCTTTCAAATTTCCATTTTCTTCTATACATTTTAACAATTCAACAATTGTTATCTCTCCTTCCCCTAAAACACCATAATCTGGTTTTAATAGATTAAACATAAATTCTGGTTCGCTAGTCATAATTGCCCCCCCCAAAATAACTTTTGGAGATGTTTCATGAGAATGAGTTGTTGTTATTATTTCTTTTATAATATGATATCCCATGCACATGTGCCCCGTACAAATAAAGTCATATTTTGTATTTGAAAGCTTTTTATTAAGAAGGTCTGAAATTGTCCCATCTAAATGATTTAAATTGATACAATCTAAATCATATCCTCCTTTTTTTATTGAAGAATGTATGTATGCTAGGCCCAAAGGAAAACTATAATTATATCTTTTTGAATTTGTGAGGTTATATCTTGGTATGACCAATAGGATTTTCATAAGACAAAATAATTTTATTGCTATTTAAAGATTATTGAATTAAAGGACTTATTTGTTGATAAAAACTTTCCTTTTAATCGCCTTCAAAACCATAAAATCATTTTTATCTAAACAATTAGTTAAAAAAATTAGAAGAATGTAAACGAGAATAAAAAAAATTCCGGAAAAAATTAATCCTAAGAAACTTGAAGGAATAATCTGTTTTAGATAATATAGGCAAATAAGAGGAATAATCGAGACCAAAACAACTTTTAGAATTATCTTTTTTAAAGTAACAAATGATAAATAATATTTTGCTTCAACAAATAAAATTATACTTAGAAAAATTCTTGAAAACGTTGTAGATAAAGCCGCCCCTTCAATACCATAAAGGGGAATAAGAAGTATATTTAAAAAAATATTTATTAATGAAACAATTATTAAATTTACTAATAATAATTTAGACTTGCCTTTCATTAATAATAAACTATTTGAAACCCATGTTAAGGAGGATATAAATCCCCCCACAGACAAAATTTTTAAAGCATTTGTTGCTGGAAGATATTCACTTCCAAATAAAATATTAATGATTGCTCCAGGAAATAAAAACATAATTAAAAATATTGGGAGATTTAAAATAAAAATCCATTTGCTAACCTGAAAACTCAATTGTCGAACAACTTCTATTTTACTTTTTGAAAATTCTTTTGTAATAAGTGGAAAAAATAATTTAATAAAAATCTCAGGGACAAAAGCAAGAAGTAAAACTATTGGAACAGCAGCATTATATAAACCAACATCTAAAACTCCCCGAAAATATCCTATAAAGAAAGAATCTAACCAATAGAAAATATTAAAAATAATTCCTGAAAAAAGTAGGGGCCAAGAATAAGCAATAAATTCTTTGGAAATAGCTCTTTTTATTTTTCTATTTAAATTTAAATTAGTAAAAATTTTTGGAAATTTATGCTTAGCCACAAAATAAGATAACAAGAACATAATAAAAACTCCCAAAATATAAGAAAAAATTATTGCATTAGTTTGCAATCCTAGAAAAATAAGAGCTATAATCAGAAATACTTTTGTAGAGGGATGAAAAATATTTAAAATAAATGAATACCATTTTATTTCCTCATAAGCCTGTAGGAGAGAAATAAAAATATTGGCAAGGAGATAAAAAGGGATTACAAAACTAAAAACTTTTAAAAATATAATTAAATCTATGTTATGAAAAATATTGATTGAAATAAACTCTGATA
>Ga0075122_10002497_pt1 | contig 12080 bp, 12 predicted proteins | sample AntAceMetag02UKB_FD_69790 | JGI IMG/M metagenome (GOLD analysis project Ga0075122, IMG submission 69790) | Saline lake microbial communities from Ace Lake, Antarctica - Antarctic Ace Lake Metagenome 02UKB | ecosystem: Environmental > Aquatic > Non-marine Saline and Alkaline > Saline | place... | reverse complement strand
ATTGGCTTGATAAGCTGAATCAAGGTGAAAAATTATGTGAAGTAACAATGGGTCGAAGAGGGTGATTTGGATACCGGAAGGGAAGAACTCAACATAATGAGTTGCTCAACATAAAAGTTCCATCCCCATTTACATGCCATTGTCACAGACGGACTTTTCCGGGATACCGGGACATTTTATGTGATGCGCCAAACTGATCTCAAGCCACTTGAAGACCTGTTTAAGGCAGAGGTTTTCAAATTCTTGAAGAAGGAGGGAAAGATCACGGACGAATTAATCCGGAAATTGATGGCCTGGCGCCATTCCGGTTTCAGTATTGATAACGGTGTCCGTATCAAGAGGAAAGATACAAAAGGCAGGGAAGCCATTGCTCAGTACATCATACGTAACGTCTTCAACATTAAAAAGGTCAAATTCGTTGAGAAAACCAACAAGATCATCTACCAGGGACGGATGAAAAAAGGGAAAAACCGGAAAAATTTTGAGGTCTATTCCGCAGAAGAGTTCATCGCGGCTATAACCCAGCATATTCCCAATAAGTTTTCCCAACTCTCGAGGTATTTTGGCTTTTACTCAAACAAGTCAAGGGGATTGCGGGCAAAGGCTGAACAAATGGAACATACCCAGGACACTGCTGAAGAAAATAACAAGGAAGGAGTCAATATTATCGACGTTTCAAAATACCAACCTAAAAAAGTGCCATCTCTCACCTGGTGCGAATGTATCAAGAAGATCTGGAAAGACGATCCTCTTATTTGTCCGGAATGCCAGTCGGAAATGAGGATAATTTCGTTTATTACTCAGGGGCCAATCATCCATAAGATTCTCAAACACTTAGGGTTATGGGAGGACGAGACTGCCCGAGACCCGCCACCGAAGACGGACGCCCCGGAGACCCAGTGGATACCCATCGAGGATGCCGGATGGGCAGTACCCGATCAACCGGATATTGTGAGTTAACATTTCCCGTGTCATGAGCGTGGCTGCGAAGAGCGACTGAGTCTGTTTCGACTTTGGAAAAACCGTTGAGAAATATATTTCCTGCCTGACAACGCCCTGGTAGTCTATTTTAAACTGCTAATTTACTCGAAAACACCCCGATATTGATGCCGAATCTGCAAAACCGACTCATTACCGCTTGACTTGCAAAAAGCAAATTCCTATCATCTTGGGGAAATTACGTTTCATCAGCGGCAGTCCCTTGCCCAGAATAGGATCGTTCATGCCCCAGACAATTTCAGCGGGAATATCCAGCCCCCCGACATACCGTTCAATAATTCTCATCTCCGACGCACTGGGATGATCCAGGCCGTCGGTGACCATGCGCATCATCGCCAGGGGCGCTTTGGTATTACCGCTGTCCAGCACGGGTTTTCCGTATAGCTCAGCTACATCAGCCGGAATGGAAGCGGGATCACCCTGCATCTTATGCAGCTGGTCGAATATCGAATAGACAATCCCTGTCAGTAGTTCGCCGACGACGGGTGTCCTGACCATGGCATGGGCACGGGAGAGTTCCATTTTTTCCTTTGGAGCATTGAATCCGGTGTTCATTGCCACGACCCCTTTCAGCAGATCGGGTGAAAGTGCGAGTGCCCCCATACCGACAGGGCCACCCCAGTCCTGGCCCACATATACCAGTTCGGTCAGTTTCAATTGCACCAGGACGCTGTTTATCCAACGCATATGATTCTCCAGTGTATGTTGGCTCGCAGGAATCTTGCTTGAAAATCCCAGGCCCACCAGGGTCGGCATGATCACGCGAAGCCGATCGGCAGGCAACTCTGCGGCCACTTTCCGGTAGAGAAATCCGGAAGTGGGATTGCCGTGTTGCAGGTATACCGGGAAACCGGATCCAACTTCAAGTACGTGAACCTTGATCCCCGGTTCTACCTCAACAAAATAGCTCTTATACCCGCCAGTAACATATTTGGCTGCGTAATCTGGCAGGGGGAATGCCTCAAAATCGCCGGCGTCCAGGGAAACGACGCCTTTTCCCTGTGGCGTGACCAGCTCACCGTCACGGGTGATGACGATAGCGAAAACCATAGCGGCTACGAGGACGACCGCCAGCAACATCAGTATTTTTTTCTTTATTGTTTATCTCTCAATCTAGATGGATTAACAAAACCTTCCGGGATTCCAGATTCGTTCTTCAGTCCCTCGACTGGTTTATTTCAAGAATGCCGTGCAGCAATATGGCCCGGATGGTCGAGCCCGCCTGCTTTATTGTCAGATCTTTAGCCATAAGAAATCCCGGCCTGAAAATGCTAGTCAGGATCTCTTCTAATAACACATTCAGGACTTCCGGATCGATGTCTTTTCTGATTAAACCCCTTTTCTGCCAGCGCTTGAGTGCTTTCAGCCGTGCCCTGGACAGATCCCTGTAAGCCTCTTCAATGCGTTCCCACAATTGTGGAATCTGGCTTTCTATATCAGACAACATTGGAAGCGACATCCGGGACATAATCAGATTAACCGTTAGCTGGTAATGGTTCTCAAGAACCTCTTTGACATCCCCGCCTGAATTGAAGTTCTCAATGATAGCAGGATATGCCTTTAATAAAATTTCATCGAGAACCGTTTCAGCCAGCGCCTCCCGATTTGGGAAAAACTTGTAAAACGTCCCCTTGCTGACACCGATAATCCTGCACAACTCTTCCACCGATACACTTCGAATTCCCCGCTCAAAAAAGATCTTTGATGCATTATCGATAATGAGTTTCCTGGTTTTCTCCGATTTTTTGGACAATGTTTGAATCTCATTGGTCATTATGTTTCCTTAGTTAATTATACGATTTAAACGTATTACGTATAATTAATGTAATTTTACCCACTCACTTTGTCAAGCATGATATCCTTCACGGTTTTACTTTGAATTCGTGCTGCAGTCTTGGGAGTCATTAAAGTCTTTTTACTAAGAGCTGTTTTATCTTTCGCCATTTTTAATCTCCAATGTTTGGATTTAAAGTCTCCCATGAGTGACAATAGAGACGGCGAAGAGAAGAGATTTTATCAAATGCTGTGACTGAGAAAATTCAGCCCATTCATGCAGACCTATTCAGCCCACTTTGTAGCGATATTAAGCGTACTTCCGTGAACTACCGGGACACACGAATCTTCAGACAAAATTCTTAATAAACAAATAAATAGCATGATTTGATACAGTTACAGTAAGTGTAGCAATAGAAATGGAAGGTATTGGGGGTAAAATGGTGGATTAAGCAAATTTGGTCGTATTCTTGGTATTGAGAGTCAGGTGGTCGGTGGAAAGACCAGAATGAATAAAAAAAACAGAAGTATGATCATATTATCAAATACAATTGTTGATTTCTTACAGTTAGAGAAGCCTCCCATAACCATATCCTGGACAACTTTACATGAGTCTGATTCAATTATACAACGAACAATGTAATTCAATAACTAATTGTGGATGATGAAATATTCTGCCAAGCACAAGGAGTGCCTATGAACCTGACTCACAAAAAAGCTGCTCCCCGTGGAACCAGTGAGTTAACTGAAGCTTTACGACCGTTGGAAAGCGAAATGGAAGAGATCGACGCTTTGGTACAGGTTATTGAGCCTGTTCGAAAAGATCTGGTCAATAAAATGTTACTGGCTCTTGTTGTATTCGCTCCCTTCCCGCTTGCAGTACTGCTCGTTAGAGCGAGTAATGAAGGTTACCTGTCAGTATATGCACCGCTTATAGCATGTTACATGGTTTGTGTGCTGACCTTTCTGATGCGCAGGCAGCTATCCTTTCATGTTCGTGCCGGTATTGTGTTGGGTTTGCTCTTTATTGTGGGCACCAATATAATGCTAACGACTGGCCTTGTTGGTATGGGCTCTTACTATTTGTTTGCGGTTTGCATCGTTGCTGTCATTCTTTTTGGTGTCCGCCACGGACTGATTGCCTTAGTCTGCAGCATGGCGATCATGTCCATAATAGGCCTGAAGACTCACCTGGGAGATGGCTTTCTTCACTTTGACTTCGTTACATATGCCACTGATCCTTTAGCCTGGATAATACGTATTCTCAGCCTCGGTCTTTTTGGTTCCATCGTCATAGTTTCCGTGAGTCAATTATACCGCACCCTTTCAAAATCTATTGAGGCCAGGGACCGTGCCGTTTCAGAACTGAAGCGTTCAAAAGAGGCCATCAGGAACTTTTCTGCTCATTTGCAGGAGAGCATTGAAGATGAACGCAAGCGAATCGCGCGTGAACTCCATGATGAGTTGGGACAGTCGCTTACCTCTTTACGCATGGAACTGGCGGCCTTGAAAGGCCGTTTTCAGAGAGATCAAGGTCCACTGATTGAGAAGAGCGAATCAATGCTGGAACTCCTGAACAGGACTATTACTTCAGTGAAGCGGATTTGCAGCGAACTCCGTCCCAGCATCATGGACGATTTGGGTTTAACTGCAGCTATTGAATGGCTGGCGGAGGATTTCCAGGATCGGACAGACATCCAGGTCAAAGTTCACACGGATTCCCCAGATATATTTACAGAAGATACGCTGTCTATTGCTGTCTTTCGAATTACCCAGGAGGCATTGACCAATGTTGTGCGGCACACGTGCAGATTACCCTTGAATTGGAGGACAGTGACCTGACCTTGACTGTTCAAGATAACGGCAGGGGAATCCAGCAGAAAGCGATGGACAAAAGCGGGACTTTTGGTATCCTGGGCATACAGGAGCGGGTATCCATCCTGGGAGGCGATTTGACCATTCAAGGAGACCCGGAAACAGGCACCCGAATCCACGTTCGTTTGCCACTGAAAAAAGGGAATAAACATGACACGCGTTTTGATCGCAGATGACCATTCAATTGTGCGGGAAGGTATCAAAAGCCTTCTGGCTAGTGTCCCTGATATCGTTATTGCTGCCGAAGCGCGCAACGGCGATGAGGTTTTCGAGAAGATCCAAAAAGAGACAGTTGACATGGTGATACTGGATATAACAATGCCCGGTCAATCGGGCCTGGAGGTTCTCAAACAGCTGAAGGCCGATAACCCGAACCTGCCTGTCCTTATCCTCAGCATGCACCCTGAAGAGCAATACGGCATGAGAGTACTCAAGGCAGGAGCTGACGGCTATCTCACCAAGGAAGCTGTCCCTGAAGAGCTACTCTTGGCCATACGAAAACTGGCAGAAGGGAAAAAATATATTTCGTCCACTCTAGCCGAACGATTGGCAAGAAACCTAAGTAGAAATGGAACTCCCCTTGCACACCAATCACTCTCCGACCGGGAATATGAGGTCTTGCGGGGAATCGGCAAGGGAAAAACGGTTTCCGAGATCGCTTCCGAACTATATCTTAGTGTCAGCACTGTCAGTACCTACCGGAGCCGTATATTGGAAAAGCTGAATCTGCGCACCAACGCCGACCTGACTTACTACGCGGTCAAACAGGGGTTGGTAGACTAAAAAAAATAGTGACTGTTGATTCCTGGTCAGCACCGCTTTCCTTCTTCACGTCCTACTGAAGCTTCGTCTATCTTCTCCCTGTCAATTATCTTGAATCATGCTTGATTTGTAGTTGAAACAACGACAATTTTTTCCATTATTCAACGACAGACAACAGCACTGTTTAATGTAATCTTTAATCGACACCGAAACTCCAAAATTTTAAAGAATTTGCGCAGATAAACCCACTGACATCCAGAGGAGGAAACCATGAAAAAAAAGCTTATTTACGCAGCAATAACAATAGTTGCCGTTATCGTCATTGGAATTGGTGTGATGGCCTATAGAAAACCAGCACTGGTGATTACTTTAGGATTTATCGCAGAGACAAAGTTACAGCAAACCTCCCAGGAAGGAAGTAACGATTGCACAGGGCTTTGGTCTGTTCCCGTTACTGGCCGCAAGCCTTATTCTTATCCGGCCTATCCTGAGACCAACGCAGCCTACTGGTTGCATGCATGGAATGTAAATGAATTTGGAGGAAAACAGATGATGAAAATAAGTGGGGATTTCCCCCATGCACGGTATATAAGCTTTCACATCTACAATGGAAAAACAGGAAAAGCAATCCAGGCGCTGAAGGATGTGGATATTCAACCAGACGAGGGAAACCGGAATCCATTTTCTCCTAGTGTTATGCGTGACACCCCGAATCGATCATACACCGTCTGGATTGTTCCCGAAGGCTTTGCAAAAGAAGGACAAAAAAATGTACTGACCTTCCCCGATGATCTGGAAAACATCATGTTGTTTTATAGGATATACAGGCCCGATAACGGCACAAGTGCACTCGGTAACTCAGAGCTGCCAACAATGGAAACTTTTCTTGCGGATTCCGGAAAGCCGGCTTCCGGCTGCAAAAGTACCCTTATCATTCCTGAGAGCCTGAAAAAAAACATACAAAAGAAAGCAGATAAGATCTTCTATGACGACCATGTAAAGCGAAACGAAGAGAAACAGGTTTTTCCCTTTTACGCACGATACTCAGATTATTCTCCTTTCTTTCCCAATCTGCATATCATCTATGGCATCAGTTATTTATATAAGGAGTTGGGCGATCTGGCAGTCATCAGGTTCAAAGTGCCCGGTTTCCCCCGTACCGGTTCAGGAGGTGGCAGACTCGACCTGGATACGGACGTTCGCTATTGGTCTGTTTGCCTTGGTGGAACTAAAGAAACAAACACTTCTGGCTGTGTGACCGATGAAGAAGCACTGATTTCCAGTGATAGCTGGGTCACCGTTGTTTACGGTCCTGATGACGATACACTAAGAAAGACAGCCGAAGAAAAGGGACATAACTACGAGACCTGGGGTTTTCATCTTGCCAGCCGAAAGATTTACATTCGCTATATAGACAATAGCAAGCCCTTCCATGGCAGCTACAGGAATGTTCCTGGAACAAACGACCCCAGTGAAAATTTCTCGGCAGATAGCAGGGAGCGATTTGAAGCCCAAAATTACATTGGTGATTACGCTGCAAAAGGGATCTACTGTTCAGAAGAGGAGTATCTGGACGACACAGCGGTCAAAAAACTGACCTGGTAGTATAGATCAGGAGCCCCCTATAAACAGGAGGATAATTAAGTCGTCTAATTATATTAAAGGTGAAATATGAAAATTTTGAAAATTCTGGGAGTATCAATCGGTGTTTTAGCACTGATAGTAGCTAGTGGAGCTTATTACACCTTAAAAACGTTCAAGAATTTTTCTGAATACGATGTTACTCTTGAATCGATAAAAAGCAACTCAGCAGAGCTTTCCGGCCATATTGAAAAAATTGTGTCTTTTGGTATGAGAAATCCCGGAACCGAAGGTGATATCAAAACCCGGGATTATATATTGGATACCTTTGCCGGATACAATCTGGATGTTCGTGAACCGGAACCATTTGATATTAAAATGTACCATCCAAGCTCCTGGAGTTTTTCTCTGTCCGATTCTTCCGGTAGAGATCGGGACATACCTGCCTTTTATATGCCCTTTACGGCAGCCACCGAATCCAACGGATTGACAGCCCCACTGGTTTATGTGGAGGATATGAAAAAACTTGAGGAAATGGACATTAAGGGTAGGATCGCCGTTTATGATATGCGCTTCAAACCCAAACCCATCAAAACATATGGCAAACTCCTTTTCATGCATGATCCGGATATTACCATAGACTCAGCCCAAAAAGTCTTGGGTAGAGTAACTGAATACGAGACCAAAATGTATGAAGCCCTGAAGAAAAAAGGGGCTGTGGGAATGGTGGGGCTCTTATCCGGATTGCAGTGGGATACGGATCGCTTTTATCCCCAGATGAGTTTTGGTCTGGAAAAAAGCATACCGGGAGTCTGGATAAAACCCAGCTTATGCGATGACGTGCGGGCAATAGCTCAAAAAGAAGGGTCAACCGGTACCCTGAAAATGGACTCAAGCATCAGTACCGGAACGACCGCGAATATATACGCGGTTCTGCCGGGGCAAATCGATGAATACTATCTGGTTCTCGGTCATCATGATACTTATTTCAACGGAGCCGTTCAGGATGCATCTGGTATCTCAGTTATTCTTGGCCTTGCCAAGCATTTTGCCAGCACAGACAAGCCTCTAAAAAGGGGAATCGTCTTTTTATCGGTCGCTCATACCAATGGCAGAAAGGGAGAAAAGGATTTCGTCAAAAATCACCTTAATGGAATCCTGTCAAAGACTGCTCTGGTTGTGGCAATTGAGCACATCGGCAAAGAACTTGACCCCCGGCCTGATTTAACCTTTGCGGTATCGGATCTGCCCTCTTTCAGGATGTTTTTCACAGCCTTGAACGACAAAGTGAATGGCATGGTAAAATCGTCCATTCTGAAACATGATTACAGGCGAAGTGTGATTGTCCCCCAGTGGCTGGTAGAAAAGATCACCGGAAAATCCCGTGGAATATCTGCGGAGTTTCATGAAGTTGGACTTCCAGTTATCAATTTCATGTCCAATCCACCTTATATGTTTTACCCGGAGGACACCATGGAAGTAGTTGCAACCGATCAATTGGTACCAACCGCCAATGTCATTGCTTCCATCCTTAGAACGGCCGATAACCTGTCAAAAGAAGACCTCAGATAAACAAAAATGGGCAGACACAACTGCCCATTCCCACTCCCTGAAAGATTAGAATATTATTCCCTATCAATAAAAAGATGTAAATCGTGTAAAAGGCTGACTGAAAAGGAGTAACAGTCAATGTCATTCCAATTTCCGATCCTTGCTGAAAAGACAAGAAAATAACTCCAAAATCCTCATATCCACTCTCATATCTTCCCCTTCATTCGCATTAACCACTTCCAACTGCCGGTGAAGAGTATTTTGATACCTGCTGGGAAGATGCTATCGAATTCTTTAGGCAACATGATTTTGAGGAAATTGAAGATGTTGATATTCATTTACTATCTTTACTAAAACCGATTGCTGATACAATTGGAATTGATGAAATGCGAAGCTGCTTAGATTTTATCGAACGAGAAAACGAATTAGAATTAAACGGATCGACAGAATTTTTAAAAATAAAAAAGAGATAAATCTCCAGCCCAAATCTCAGCCCAATAAAGCCCACTCTGTAGTGACATAAAAGTAACTAAATGTAACTTCCGGGACAAACGAATCTTCTGACAAAAATCTTAAGAAACAATAATATAGCTATGGTTTGATGTAGTTACATCAGTTGATGCAAGAGATATGGAAGGTATTGGGGGTATTTTGGTGGAGGAAGTCCCAAAGCAATGGTACCAAGGGTTAGCGGGGGGAGTTGTCACTAGATTGTCCTAAAGGAAAACTTGTTTTTGAAAAATTATAGTTTGAACAATTGTTTCAGTGTATTACACATTAGTAGCCTTGGTATTTGCAAGATGCTTTCGCTTCTTTTTGGTTTTGCGTTTTTTAGTTGGAATTCGGGTGTTGTTTCTGGATTCGTTAATAATCTGGTAGCGCAACTCCCGAACCCGTTTAATGCTCACTTTTTCACCATGTTCCTGATGACAGTAAATAGCCAGGAGCAGGTAGGTGATCAATCTGTACTTTCAAGCCATATTCTTCGCGAGCCAGGATATCCACAACCAGAATATCACGATCTTCATAAAGAATAGTCAATCCTCTGGGTTGATGACGTTGGGGCGGCTTTTTGTTTTTTTTGGAGTTATCTGACATGATGTTTCTCTACTATTTAATTTTGCGTGCAGGCACGGTTAATCACCCATGCTCCCATCGCTATCAAGACAGCTCCAAAGATCAAACCGCTGTTCATAGACTCCTCATAAATCAAGCCAATAATCAATGATGATCCAATGGGAATAAAATAGGCCAAAGAGGCAATCAGAAAAACAGGCCCTTTTTTAGCACCAATTTCCCACCAGGAGTACGCTAAGCCCACTGGACCAATGCTGCCAAACAACACCCAGAAAGCCATTTTCATCGTCCAGGCGGGCATGTTTTGCCATTGGTCCAGATAAAGTGCGATTAATCCTGCAACTACCGCGCAGACGGCAAAATTAAAGGCGGTTCCCCCTTGATCCTCAGGTATTTTCCATCTGCGCAAGAGAACAGAATAACAAGCCCACATGATTCCGCCAGCCAAGGCTAAGAAGGGGGCAAGCAGGTTGTCTGGCAATTGGAAAATCTGGGTTAGACCTCTAGAGATCATGACACCGAGCAATCCCAGGACAATTCCAAGGACTGCTAAATAGGGGTTTGGTCGGTCTTTTAAGAGGATCATACCAAAAACAACCACCCAGACCGGCCATATATAATTCAGGAGATTGATCTGTCCGAGATCGGAATTAGGCGCAATTCCAAAGGCCGTGGCCAACATGACGGTGTATAAAGCAACACCAAAAAAACCGGCTACCATCATTCGTCGTGGAAGTCGATAGATTGAAGCCAAAGGTCGTCCGCTGAACATTTGTATCAGCAAAGCCGTAATCGCTCCTCCGCCAGTGATAAAGGTTAAATAGACCATCGCCCCCATCAGTTCCGCCCCTTCCCTGAAGCAGACGCCGCTCCAACACCACAATAGCACGGCTCCAGAAGCAGCTAAAACGGCTCTATAGTCTTGTTCTTTTTTATTTCCCATATTTAAGCATAGGGTTTATCAGGTTTTCCAGAGATAGTATGAATCAATTGCTGATTGTAAACACAATTGGGATGGGGTCACTCTCTTCCAGCCTTCTTGTTTGATCACAAACAGGGATTTTAGTGATTTGCCTGGGAATGATTAGGTTGAGCAAAGCCTGAACTCAGGGTAATCCCTTAGCGATGGTGGCTTCATCTTCGATGATAAGTATTTTTGTTTTTTCCCTGGTTAATTTTCAATGTTGAGTTTAGTTCCGTTGTTACTTTTCGATTGTTTTTTAAACAGGAGCCACTTCTTGCTGATACGGCAACGTAAAACTAAATGTAGCTCCACCCTCCGAGTTGTTTTCAGCCCATATTTTACCATTGTGAGCATTGATTATTTCCTTACAGATTGCTAAACCGAGCCCAGTTCCACCGGCAGTTTAGCACGCTTAATTTTATCTTCATCAGCGAAAGCCGTCAGGAAAATAATGGGGATATCTTCAACATGCATTAGTCTGTCTTTCTTGATGATTTTATCACGATATTGGATTGCCTTTTCCAAAGCAGCTTCCTTTCCTCCATAGTTATTGCCACTGAAAGTTTTGATATACCTTTTCAGCGCGATATCAATAGAGACCAGCCAGTAATATCCGACTCTGAATTCTTCTTTACGATGTATGTATTTGAGTTTTTTTCATAGCGGCAAGATAATCTAAATCAGGAATAAATTCAAAGCGAAACCGTTCTGTAAGGTAAAAAAATCTGATCATCAAATAAAGAAACTAGAACCCCAACTACGAAAACAGTTTTCCGACGTACAAGAATGGCGACCGAAGCCGCCTATTGGTTCCATTCCAACTCAACTTCAATGATCTCACATTTTCCATTGATTTCTTTGTACTGTTCAGCTTTATCTCTGTTCCAGAATGCACCCCGGATCTTCTCTGAATAACCAGATTCAACTAACAGATACAACTTATCAGACAAAATAGACTCTAGAATATTCTGGAGATTCATTTCATCTGCTTCACGATTGGGATATTTCTCGATAATACATAACAACGGATCAACAATTTCATGGTGTACCCGTTTCTCGATAGATAGACCTGAAATAGCAGCCATAATATTATTGGTTGCCTTTATTAGCATCTCTTGCGCTTCAATCACTTTTGCGATGCGTTGGAATTGATTCATGATTCCTCCTGTTTGAGTATTAAAAATAATTGATATCTCTACAAAAGGAATTAAAAATTGTTTATGGAATTTATTCCGATGTCGTAATAAGTAAATAAATAAATTATTACAGTATATTAACACAGTTTAAAGTGTAATACTGCCTGATAAATCTGTCGGATGAGTAGCAATACAAAAACGACAATATTAGGTTTGCTGAGAAGGATTATATTTTTAAACGGCAAAGTTGCAGTTGAATCTGATGGAAATTATTGAAGCATTTGATTTGTGGTCAGCTGGTAAAAATAATTTTCCGACGTCGGAATAATGATCTATTTGCTTTAAATATCTGCATGTTGCAG
>Ga0075122_10002496_pt1 | contig 12091 bp, 5 predicted proteins | sample AntAceMetag02UKB_FD_69790 | JGI IMG/M metagenome (GOLD analysis project Ga0075122, IMG submission 69790) | Saline lake microbial communities from Ace Lake, Antarctica - Antarctic Ace Lake Metagenome 02UKB | ecosystem: Environmental > Aquatic > Non-marine Saline and Alkaline > Saline | place... | reverse complement strand
GTTGCTATTGTGGCTGTTATTAGTTTAGTATTAATGACTCAGATTGCTCCTGCTGAAGAATCTGTTTTGATTGTTGATGACGCTGGGAATTTAGTTGGAGAAGCTGTTTTAAGAGGTAGTATGTCTGCATCATTAACTGGAGAAGAAGAAGGCACTGGATGTACAACTCTTAGCTGTGGTCTTTTTGATTGGGGATCTTCTACTTGTTGTGTTTATTCTTCTGGTCATGCATGTACTTCATGTTCTTATATTTAAATTAGTTTTCTATTTCTTTTTTATTTTCTCTTTCTTCTTCTTATGCGTAGTATTCCAAACTTTCCTAAGAATTTCCTAGAAAGTTTTTCACATTCGAGTTTCACTGCGAAATACTAACTGCAAGTCGATCCTCTAACTCGCTTCACTCCTTAGTCGACTTGCTTAATCTTGCTACAAGGCAGCACTATTGTTATTTATAAAGCTCCAAGGGATATATTTATAAACGCCCTGCGTCTCACCGAGCTCTATGGCTAAGGATCATAAAAAACGATTAAAACAACGTTATGGGAAAAAAGAACCTAAACACAGAGTTATTGATATTACTCCCGAAACGAGTATTCTTCCAAAGAAGGAAAAAAAGAGTTTCTATAATAAATATTACAAACAACTCTTAATTATTCCTTTTGCTATGTTACTCATAGCATTAGTCCTTATTGGAATGCAAGTCGCACAAACTGGAGAATTTCTTCACAAAGGAATTAGTCTTCAGGGTGGAACTGCAATTACAATAACAAAGGACATGACTAATTTAGATGCAATCGACAAGAAAGTTCTTGAAGAATTTTTATTGGATCAGCATCCTACGCATGAATTTGTCATAAGGTCGCAGAAACAACTCGCGGATTTAGTCGCGATTGAAATTGAAACTGATATTATTGATGAAGATGAATTAGAACTTTTCAAAGAATCCATGATTTCTTTTGATTCCGAATTAACTCTTGATGAACTTAGCCAAAACATTCGATCAAGCGGATCAAAACTTGGAGCAAATTTCTTCGGTCAAATTATCAAAGCTTTAATTATAGCATTTGTACTTATGGGGATTGTTGTTTTCATTCAGTTCCGAGTTCCAGTACCAAGTCTTGCGGTTATTCTGGCAGCTTTCTCTGACATTGTAGTTACATTGGCTGTTGTTAATATATTAGGAATTAAGATTTCAACTGCAGGTATTGCGGCATTCTTGATGCTTATTGGTTACAGTGTAGACACTGACATTCTTCTTTCCACTAGAGTATTGAAGAATAAAGAAGGAACGGTTTACCAAAGAGTCATTAAAGCAATGAAAACTGGTATGACTATGAACATAACAACTCTTGCGGCAGTAAGTGTTGCATTAATATTTTCTCAATCACAAATAATTTCTCAAATTATGACTATCTTAGTTATTGGATTAATTGTGGATATGGTTAATACATGGATACAAAACGCAGGTATTCTTCGATGGTATGCTGAAAAAAAGGAAGCAAAAGAAGGAGGTGCTAAAAAATGAATAAACTAAAACAAATCTTAGGAAATTGGCGAGTTATTCTTCTTTTAGCAGCAGTCTTAATTGCAGTAGTTGCAATTTCTCCTCAGTTTAGTACTGAAGGTGTAACTGTTAGAACAGTTCTTAAGGATAGTGCTGCGGCAAATTCAATTCCTAATCCTATGTTAAGTCCTGAACCTAATTCATTACCTACATCTCGAGAAGTTATTAAATCTATTAATAATAGGCCAATCTTAGATACTGATGATTATTATGAATTTATAGATGGTTTAGAAATTAACAGGTCTTTACTTATTAAAACAGATCAAGGAACATACAGGTTAAAAACTGTTGCTGAATATGAGATTACTGTTCTTAATGAAACAGAAACTATTACTTATGTTGATCAAGTATTTGATAATGAAACAAACACAACAAGCAATGTAACTAAAACAAAAGTTGTGAATAAAACCATTGAAACATTTGTTGGAATGGAAGACATTGGTCTGAAAGTTTACGAAGCTCCTTCTAATAATATTCAGAAAGGTCTTGACCTTGCTGGTGGAACTAGAGTTATTCTATCTCCTGAAGAAGAAGTTAGTTCTGAAGATATGGGTTTCATTTTAGAAAATATTCGACAAAGATTAAATGTTTATGGTCTAAGTGATATAACAGTTAGACAAGTAAAAGACTTTACTGGAGAAACATATGTTCTTGTAGAAATTGCGGGAGCAAGTCAAGATGAAGTTATTGATCTCCTTGCTAAACAAGGTAAGTTCGAAGCTAAAGTTGGAGACATTGTTGTTTTCCGTGGCGGACAAGATATTGTTTATGTTGATCGAACCGCAACAGGTTCTGGTCTTGATCCTCAAAGAGGTTGCCAAGAATCAGGCGATGGAGAATGGTTCTGTGGATTTAGATTTGCAATTTCTCTTTCACCAGAAGCTGCTGATAAACAAGCAGAAGCTACAGGCGATCTTGAGGTACTTTTCTCAGGTATTAGTGACGGCGGTTACCTATCAGAAAATCTTACATTATATTTAGATGATGAACTTGTGGACGAACTTCGTATCGGAGAAAGTCTAAAAGGAAATTCAGTAACTGATATTAGTATTTCGGGAAGTGGTTATGGTGCAAGCCGAGATGCTGCAACAAAAGACGCTCTTGACAATATGAAACAATTACAAACAGTTATGCAAACTGGAAGTCTTCCAGTTAAACTAGAAATTATTGAATCACAAGCAATCAGTCCAGTTCTTGGAGAAGAATTCATTAAGAATGTTCTTCTTGTCGGATTATTAGCATTAGCAGCAGTTGTTGTTGTTGTAACTATCCGTTATAAAAAAGCAGCAATTGCAGTACCTGTTATTATCACAATGGTTTCAGAAGTTATTTTAATTCTGGGATTCGCTGTGCTTGCAAAATGGCAGTTAGATTTAGCAGCTATTGCAGGGATTTTAATCGCAGTAGGTACTGGTGTTGATGATCAGATAGTTATTATTGATGAAACGCTACAGGGTGGTAAACGAGTACGCAGTGCTTGGAAATCCAGACTGAAGAAAGCATTCTTCATCATCATGACTGCATACTTCACAACAGTCGTTGCAATGATTCCTCTACTTGGTTCAGGTGCAGGTCTCCTTAAAGGATTCGCATTAACAACCATCGCAGGAGTAACTCTTGGAGTCTTTATCACTCGTCCAGCATTCGCGAAAATATTCGAAGTGCTCGTATCGAGAAAAGAGAAAGACGACGAAGACGATTAATTTGCCATTAGAGGCATAGGCGAGCCCTGCTACATGCGCTTCGCTTAGTGGCAAATGTTGTGTCTGTGTTTTTTACTTTTTATACTTTTTATATTTATTTTTTGAGGGCGTGGTCTAGTGGCTATGACGTCCGCTTGACTTAGAAAAGTGATTTTTTGAATCATTTTCTTTCAAAATGCGGACGATCCCCGGTTCGAATCCGGGCGCCCTCATCAACTTTCAAATGAACTACTACGATAATATTTCAGAAGGCTATGACACTTTACACAAAGAAGAACAAATTAAGAAACTTTCTTTGATTGCAGATCAAGATATTATCGAAGCAAGTGATTCTCTTTTGGATGTTGGTTGCGGTACTGGTTTTTCTTTGGATTACTTCGATCTTAAAGAAGCAACAGGCATTGATCCTTCCCAAGGTTTAATTTCTCAATACAAAGGAGATGAAAAAATAATGCTTGGTTCTGCGGAAGAACTTCCTTTCGAAGATAATTCTTTTGATGTGGTTATTAGCGTTACTGCTATCCATAACTTTGATGATATAAAAAAAGGATTGGAAGAAATAAAAAGAGTTGGTAATGATCGTTTTGTTTTGACTTTTTTGAAGAATTCTCCAAAGAAGGATGAAATAAAAGAACTTATTTCCTATAAATTCCAGCCATTTTACATATTGGAACTGGAAGAAGAGAAGGATATTGTTTTTGTGATTCGTCGTTCTTGATATTTATCATATGTTCGCAATATACTATGTTGTTGAGATTATGTACTGAAATTGTATTTTTGAGTTCTATTTTTTGTTTGACTAATTTTATATTTTCTATGCTGTGATATCTATATTTTATGTGAATAAAAATATTTTTTTATCTTTATATATTTCATTTATTTTTTTATTGAGTTCTTTTTTGTTTTCCATATTTAGATTTCTTGCGTAGATCATATCTACAATGACTTCTTCTCCGTTCGGAATAGTTCTAGCATATCCTCTCTGTTCTCCTTTAATTTCTAATGAGAAATAATCGACGAATTGGTTTTCAAAATCTTTCGGAGTTAATCTGAATAAATCTTCATCGGCATCTAGTGAGATGCAAGTTTTGTGCTTATTTATGATTTTTGATAATTCTTTTATTGATTCTATTTTTCTAAGCATATTTTCTAAATCGCTCTTCTCTTTTTATTATTTTCTTATATATTTATATATTACTTTAGCTTGTTTTGTGACATGAACCTCAAAGAAGCATTCAGGCAATTTTTTAAATCAGTAAATCCAGCACGTTATCATCATATTAGTGAGAAACAATTAAATCATAGTTTCAAACTATTTTTCTTAATGTTTTTTCTTGCTTTCGTTCTTACATTTATATTTAGTTTTCCTGTTTTAGCTGGAAAAGCAACTGAGTTGTCAAATTCTTTACAAGGAATTCCTGATGCGACTTTTAATATTTCTGTAAAAACAAATGATCCTGTTATTGTACTTCATTCGCCTGAAATAATTATTGATTCGAATGCATCGGGTCTTGGTTCTGCAGATATATTATTCGCTGAGAATACTTACTATTACAATGTTCTGGGAGAACATAATGAAAGTTATAATTATTCTGGAAGCGTTTCAGAAATTCAACCAAAATTATTTAGAACAGTATTTTTACTATTTATTCCTGGAGTTTTACTATTATTCGGATTGAGCATGATTATACTTTTTGTCTTGTCTGTTGTTCTTGCAGCTCTTATTGCATATGCTTTTGTAAATTCTCGTTTAAGTTTTAGAGATGTAATGGTTGTTGGATTACATGCTATGCTTCTTCCAATGGTTTTGTTTATGATTGTAATTCCATTCTTTAATTTAGGATTGCTTTGTTCTGGAATTTTTGTATTGCTATTTATTCTTGGAATTATTCAAGCAAACGCGAAGAAGAAAGGCGGAAAATATTCCTCTATGGATCCAGATGAACAAGCTACGAGAAAATCTAAGAGAAAATCTTCTAAAAAAAGAAGTTCTAAACCTCGCCAAATGGAAATCTGGGATTGAATAAGTCTTATTTTTCCTTAATCTCTTTTTTTATTCTCTTTTGAGTACTAACCTATGTTCTTAAGCTCTGTTTTAACCAAATTTAACACAAACTTTATAAACCAAAACTTCTACTATTTAGTTAATTATCGTGGGGATAACAGAAGGTGATTTTGGTATTGAGAATCAACTCTGAGTAGGAGTATTTAGCTTGATTTTCTAACATTCCAAGAATGCTTTAGAGTTAGCTTTAGCTCTCTTGTATTAAATCGTTTTCTACAGTAAACATTTGGTGTTTATGCCAAAACGAAGTGTGGTATGTGAATCATAAATGATTGGTGACTTGAAGAAACAGCGTTATGCACTCTTTTTTTCATTAGTGTTAGCTATCCCTCTGATTTTACTTCTAACAATAGGTTTATTTCCACAACTTACTGGAATGTTTGCTTCCCACAATGTTCATTTTTCTGAAACTGTTTCTGTTAACACGATATATACTTCTGAAAATCCCCTTAATTATATTCCTCTCCCCTTTCATGATAATTATCTTTCTATACGAATAAGCGGTTCTGTTTCGGGAACTGGAGATTTAATAATTAAATCTAGAGATGCTAATAACATAAGTAAAACTGTTTACGAAAGAACATTTTTTCCTCTTGTTGATTCTGGTAATTTAATTACTGCTTTAGCTTCACTAGAAATTGATTTGAATGAAACTTTAAGTATTCCTAAAGAAGAAAAGATAAAAAAATTAAATAAAACTGAAGTTCTTCCAGTGGTTCCTGTAAATATGTCTATTAATATTACAGATGATGATTTTGTAGATATGTTTGAAGATGTTATTTCTTTCTCAGATGAATGTCAAGAATCATGTTCCGATTTGAATCAAGACAATGTAACTTTAGAAATTATTCTTTCTGGAAATCTTACTTTCTTCTTAGAAGATATAAAATATGTTTATGCAGAAGTTCTTAAGCAAATTCAAGATATTCCTGATTATTATATTCAACAATCAAAACTAAGTGCTATTGATCTAAAACCCTTTTTCATTGATAGTGATGATATTTATTTTGATGTTCCTGTAATTCCAGAATTAAATCTATCAATAGTTGATGATCGATTTCTTTATGTTTATTCAGATACATTAGGAAGCTATCCTGTTTTTGTCTATGCTGGTATTGAAGATGAGGTTATTGTTTCTGAAGTATTTGAAATAATTGTAAGTAATGAGGATATTTACAATGAATCATTATTAACAACATCAGGAACTATTGTGGATCCTGAGATATATTCTGTTCTCCAATCAGAAGATTCTGTTAGAGTTTTAATCACCATGGAACCACAAGGAGAATTCTTTGTTTTAGAAGACTCATTTTTTACAACTCAGAAAAGCGATAATGGTCAAGGATTAGGTCAGGATAAAGAACACAAGTCAAAATTAAAGGAAGAAAAAGATAAAGCAAAAAAACTTTCTAAAAAAGAGAAGGATAAATTAAATTTTACAAACTCTACAGAACTAGATTTAGATTCATCGCTTTATCTTGATGTGGGCATTACTCCTCCTATTGTTGTAAAACAATTGACAACGGATTATCTCTCTGCAGATATTAGTTTACAACAATTGGACCAACTTATTGCTCAAGAAAATATTATTGAAATTAAAATTGATAGATTGATAACAAGTTTTACGGAAGAATCACTTAATATTACTAAAATAACTGATGTTCATAATTTAGGTTATGGTGGAGAAGGTTCAGTAATTTGTTTACTTGATACAGGTATTAATCCAAATGCAATTGATATGAATGAATCTTTAATTGTTGGATATAATTTCCTTAATGACTCTGCAGTCTATTATGATGATAACGGTCACGGTACAAGCACGGGATATCTTGCCTACGCTGGTGCGCCAAATGCATCATTTGTTGTTGGAAAAGTTCTTGATGAAACCGGACAGGGATATTCATCCGATGTTATTGCAGGATTAGAATTTTGCGCACAACAAAATGCAACGGTTGTTTCTTTAAGTTTAGGAGAAGGAAGTTATTCTGGATATTGTGATGAACAACCGGTAGCACAAAAAGTAAATGAAATTTATTCTCAAGGAATTTTTGTTGTTGCAGCAACAGGTAATGATGGTTCATCATTTGTAATTAAAAATCCTGCATGTGCAAGTGGAGCTCTTGCTGTTGGAGCAAGTACAAAATTTGATTCTATTGCTTTACTTTCTGATTACAATGGAAAAACATTGTTAGTAGCGCCTGGTGAAAATATTAACGCTGTGGATGCGAATGGAAATCCTCTTACTGTAAGCGGAACAAGTCTTAGTGTTCCATTTGTTTCTGCGGCTGCAGCAATTCTGCAAAGCTATGATTCAAGTCTTACTGTTTCTGAAATTTCTGATAGATTAATTCATACTGGAGATTTAATTGAATATGATTTAAGAGAATTTTCAAGACTGAATGTTTTGAATGCAATTAATAATAATATTACAAATAATTTATTTGTTAATTTTTCTAGTTTAGGAAATGAATCAAACTCAACTGGAAACTTTAGTGGGCAAGCATTAGCTATTACTAATTGTACTGATCTGCAAAATGTGAACAATAATTTAACAACGTCCTATGTTTTATCCAATGATATTGATTGTAGTGCCAGTGCTGGTTGGAACAGCGGTGCAGGATTTATTCCTATTGGAAGAACAAGTCCTTATTTCACAGGAACTTTTAATGGACAAGGTCATACTATTTCAGGATTGGCTATGAATCGTGGAGGTGAATCATTTACTGCTTTTATTGGTCGATCGGCAAGTGCGTCAGAAGTTAGTAATGTGTTCTTTGAAAATGTTTCCATAGTTGGTGCATCTTATACTGGTGCTGTTATTGGTTATTCTTCTGGATCAGGTAACTTTGCTAATATTCAAGTTACTGGTACTGTTACGGGAACTACTTATGTAGGTGGATTTGGAGGATATCTTTCTAATGCTGCTATAGATATTACTGATTCTGCAGCCTATGTTGATGTTACTTGTACTACTGGTGCAAATTGTGGAGGATTTATTGGTCGATTTAACTATGGTGAAATTTATGATTCTGCAGCCTATGGTGATGTTACTTCTGTTCATGGTTATATGGGAGGGTTTATAGGATATATGTATAGTGGTGTTGAAATATATAATTCATTTTCTGTTGGAGATGTTTTGGGAACAACAGCAAATTCTGATTCTGTTGGTGGATTTGTAGGAAGAAGTGATGCTTCTACAAATGTTATTTCTGATTGTTATGCTCGTGGTGATGTGAATGCTTCTTTAGGAGATTCAGTAGGTGGATTTGTAGGTTATCATAGTGTAGGCAGTATTAATAATTCCTATTCAACCGCGACCACTATTTCTGGTGCAACTAATTTTAATTGTTTCCGAGGATCAGGTTCTGCAACTACCAATAATAACTTTTTTGATGATGATGTTTGTACTGCTACTGATGGTACTGGAGCAACATCAAAAACAACTGCACAAATGAAAACAGAATCTACATTCACAACTGTCGGTTGGGATTTTACAACTGATTGGACTATGATTGGATATCCTAAATTCCATGGTTTACAAACTTGTTTCGAATTACAAACAATGCAAGCAGATCTTGAAGATGATTATCAATTGGATAATGATATTGATTGTGAAGATACTAATAATTGGAATGCTGGACAGGGTTTTTCCCCAATTGCTTTTGATTCGACAAATAGATTTAATGGAAGTTTGCAGGGACAACAATATCTTATCAAGAATATTTTTATTAATAGAACTGAAGCGTATAAATCATCTATGTTTGGTTTAACATGGGAGGGGTCTAGTTTTGATAATTTTTCCATTGTTGATTATGAAATATATGCGGATAATGCTGTTGCTGGATCAAACTATGCTGCGCCTTTAGTGAGTAGTAATAAAGGAGATGTTTCCTATGTTAGTGCAATTGGTGATATTGAAGGAACTGCAAATACAAGATATATAACAGGTTTAATGGGTTATAATGGAGCAGGTGATGTTTCTAACTGTTTTTCAGCAGGTTCTTTTTATAGTGGAACCTATGGTGGTGGAGGATTTACTGGTTATACTAGTCTTAGTGGTACTATTAGTGATTCTTTTTCATTGGCTAGTATTGTTGCTGGGTCTTCAACAACCTATGCTTCAGGATTTGTTAGTCGTCTTAATCTAAATTCAGTCGTTGATTCCTATTCTGCTGGTTATGGTTTTTCTGGTGTTAATGGTTTTGTGGGTCAGTACATAAGTGGTTCAGTTACTACTTCTTATTTTGATTCAACAACTTCTGGTCAATCTGATTCCTATGCTACAGCAAAAACAACTTTACAGATGCAAACCCAATCATCATTTACTGGTTTTGATTTTACTAATACTTGGTTTATGGATGGATATTATCCTATGTTGTATGGATTCATGTCTTTAGATTCTAATGTATATAATACAAGTAATGCATTAAACACTACTATTGAAAATTTATCTTTAACTACAGGTGGTGCTTCGAGAACTGGTTTGATTAATGTTAGTGATTGGAAATTAAATGGAAGTTCAATTGCTGTATTAAATATGCCTTTGGAAAGAGTTTTATCAACTTATCAAAATAAGAGAGCGAGAGATTATTCTTCTTTTGCAAATGATGGTGTTATGGGTGCTGGAACTTCTTCCGCTGAACCTACATATGTTGATGGTTGTCAAGTTGGAAATTGTATGTCTTTTGATGGTGGAGATTATATTGAGATTGCAAATGATGCTTCTTTAAATCCTCCTTCTGAATTAACGCTTTCTGCTTGGATTAAAGTTGCCGAAACATCATCTGTTAAACCTATTCTTGCGAAACCTCACAATTGGTCTGCTTCGGAAAAAAGTTATTTGTTAAGAATAAATCCTGATGATGTTGAATTATATATGGCTCAATCTGATAATACTCAGGTTGGTGGTTCTTTCTCTGATTTAACTGTTGATACGAATTGGCATCATGTTGTTGTTACTATGAATGGAAGTAAAATAGAAGCATATCTTGATGGTGTTAAATCATCTACATCTTATACATATGATGGAACAATTCAATATACTCCTGGTAATTTTTGGGTTGGACATTATAGTAGTTATTATTTTTCTGGTTCTATTGATGAAGTGCAAATATTAAATCATTCATTATCCTATGAACAAATAAATGCTAGCTATGCTGATGGTGTTGCTGGAAGATCCGTTGAAACAATTGTTTCTCAGGAAACATTCATTGGGGATAACTGGAGTGTAAAAGTTGTTCCTAACAATGGTTATTTTGATGGTGACTTCTGGGAATCAGAAAATATAACTGTTCTTACTGATAATGAAGCTCCTGTTACTGAGATGGCAAATATTACTCCTGCATCTCCAACTACTTTTGTTGATATCGAAGGTTGGTGTAATGCAACAGATGCTAACGGAGATAATTTAACTTATTATTGGCAATGGTATGTTGATGGCGCGTTGAATGAAACTGGAAATACTGCACCAACAAATTATACTCAAGGTGTTGCTGTTAATGTTAATAATATAACAAGTGGAAATACTAGTTCTGGCGAAAACTGGACATTTAGTTGTTTAGCAGATGATGGTTCAGTTAATTCATCTTGGTTAAATAGTTCTAATGCAACAATTACCTATCCCTATGGTTGCGATCCTACGAATCCAACTGCTTTTACTGGATTGGGAACTTCAGGATCTCCATATCAAATAACTGACTGTTGTCAGTTACAGGCAATGGAAACGAGTCTTAGTTCAAGCTATAAAATTATGAATTATATTAATTGTTCAAATACTACTCTTTGGAATAGTGGAGATGGTTTTGATCCTGTTGGAGATAATTCAATTAGATTTACAGGTAATTTAGAAGGGGATGGTAATATCATAAGTGATTTATTTATTGATCGTTCTTCTGTAGATTTTGTTGGTTTGTTTGGTATTTTTGATTCAGGAAATATTTCTAATGTTGGTTTAACCAATGTTAATATAACCGGTGATTATTATACTGGATCTTTAGTTGGTAGATTATATGGGACGGTTAATAGTTCTTTTTCTACTGGAACAGTTACCGGTGGTAGAGGGGTTGGAGGTCTTGTTGGTCAGCTTTGTAATGCTGCTGCTTTTATTAATAATTCTTATTCGAGTGCGGATGTAATTGGTGAAGGAGGTATGAGTCCTTTTGGAGTTTGTGTAACTAGTTATGTTTATGATTCTTATTCTGCTGGAAACATAACCGGTGGAAATTATTATCTTGAAGGTCTTGTTGGTGCAGATGGATCTTCTATCACTTCTTTTTGGGATAATGAAACTACAGATCTAACAAATACATTAGGAACAGGTAAACCCACTGCAAACATGCAGCATCACGATCAGTATTGGGATATAGGTTGGGATATTAATTGTTCCGATCCAAATAGTATTTGGGGAATTAATGATACTTTTGATTATCCTTGTTTAATGTGGGAAGCTGATTGCACTTGTAATTGGTTTGATAGTCCTGATCCTAATTTGGTTTATATTGTTCCTGCTCCTAATGCAACTAATTCTCAGGATTTAGTTGGCTATTGTAATGTTAGTGATACTGATTCTTCTACTGTTTTTTATAATTGGATTTGGTATGTTGGTGGAAGTGCATATAGTAGTGGAAGTACAAGTCCTACGACATATCCTGTTGGAACTGTTCAGGCTGTTGATACTTTAGATTCTTCTTCTACTGCTCCTGGTCAGACTTGGATTTTTAGTTGTAGTGCTGGAGATGGTTTGGTTAATGGAAGTTATCT
>Ga0075122_10002495_pt1 | contig 12094 bp, 10 predicted proteins | sample AntAceMetag02UKB_FD_69790 | JGI IMG/M metagenome (GOLD analysis project Ga0075122, IMG submission 69790) | Saline lake microbial communities from Ace Lake, Antarctica - Antarctic Ace Lake Metagenome 02UKB | ecosystem: Environmental > Aquatic > Non-marine Saline and Alkaline > Saline | place... | reverse complement strand
CATGATTTATCATTTTCATCATATCCTTCTACTATAATCGATGCAGTTCCTTTAATTCCTTCTTTAATTTCGTAATTATCTGTTATGCTTGAACCATTTTGTCCAGTTTTTAATGTTTCAAAGTTTTCTCCTGGCATTTTTATTTTAAGTTTTGCATTATAGATTGTTCCTTCAGAAGTAATTATGTCTATTTTTAATTCTCCTTTTTTCACAATTTCTGGAATATTTGCAATTAATTCAATTCCGCAAGAATTTCCTGAATTAAGAACTCTTTTAATTGTAGTTATTGTTCCTTTATTTTCAAGTTCATCAATTGCTTGAACTCTATAATAATATGCTATTCCTTGAATCAAAGAATATTCATCAGTATAATCAGTATCTGTAATATCTTCAAATTCTTTTACTCCTGAATCATTTACTCCGAAGTCTCGGGTAATACTTCTATAAATAATGTATTCTTTTACTCCTGAATTATCCTCTTCAGGGTTATCTTCTGGTTCATCCCATTTTAAATAAATGCTTCCATCACTATGACTTAATCCAAACAAATTTTTTGGTGCATCTGGACCAGTTTTATCAATTAGGATTTTGTAATCATCTGTTGAGCCACAACCATAACTATTACATCCTGCAACATGGAACCAATAAATCCCATCATTTACATTTGAATATGTCTTGTCTGTGTCGCCATCAGTGTCATAATTATCGTTATCTTCATCATCAAGGTCATAATTGCTTTCATCATTCAAAGCATACCTATACTCGGTTGCATTATCTACAGAATCCCAGTCAAATTTTGGGTCATTATCAGTTATCCATTCATCATTTTCATGAGTATCCGAACTAATTGTTGGGGTTCCTGTTGGAACATTGCTTTGAGCATAATTCACATTTTCAACTTCTGATTTTTCTATTGTTTTTCCTGCGTTATCTGTTACTTTTAAATAATAAGTATGGTCTCCGTTAGCTTGAATTTCAAAAACATGTGTTCCTCCACTTGTTCCCTTATCAATCCAACTTCCTGAATCAACTTTTACTTCAAACTTTGAGATTTCACTATGTGCATCAGAACCTAAAAAGGTTACTGTTACATTGTTATTTGAAACACTCGCAGAAATTGAAGAATCTGGTGCAGTGTAATCGTTACCAAAAATTAGTGGGGTGCTACTTGTTAAATTTCCTGCTAAGTCTTTACACATATAATTAATTGAATGGGAAGTAGAAGTTGTTTCGGCTCGAGGCCCAGTGTTACATATAGCTGTTGATTCTGAAACTGTACAGCTTGTTTCTTCAGTACTAAAATCAGTAATTGTATCAGTGTTCCATTTACATTCAAGGTTATTTTCTCCTAAGTTTAAAGTTACATTAACATCTTGGCCTGTAGTTGCCCAGTAAGGTGGAGAAGTATCTCCGTTGACATCAGTAACAGTAACTGAAGGGGGTGTATTATCCACTCTGAAACTATAATCAGATGAATCTTCTGTTGAATCTAAATTAGTTATAACATTAACATCAATGTAATAATTTCCGTCAGGAACTGCAGTTGTATCCCAGTTGTATGAACATTTTCTAGTTTCTTTGAAATCTATACCGTCACAGCTGGTGCCATCTAATGCGAAATTAATATCAATTTGATTTGTGTGATTCCCAGCAGAATTGCTGTAATAGATATTTGCATTAATGTCAGTAGGTCCGTCAGAATCCAACACGGTAAAAACAATTCCTTGTGTACCACTTAAATAATTTCCGTCTGCACTTGGAATAATAATTTCTACTGTTGGTGGCGTATTAACTGCAAAAGCAATCCCCGCGATTAATAATAATGAAATTAGTACATATACAAATTTGTTCAAATTTACACCCCTGTAAAATTAATTATTTTGTTTAATTCTTTAAATCTTTGATTAGAAAATGCTTTTAAAAACACATGGCAAATCACTTATATTAGGTTAGTTTTAATGGCTTTATTTGGATTTTTGTTAAATTGGACACAGGAAACCTTTGGTTCTTTTGGATTACTTGGGTTATTTACTCTTGCTTTTGCAGAATCAAGTTTTTTTCCTATTCCTCCTGATATTTTATTAATTGCTTTTGCTTTAGCTACTCCTCAAAATGCTTTTTTTATTGCGCTTATTGCGACAATAGGTAGTGTTTGTGGTGGTATTTTTGGTTATTTTTTAGGTAAAACTCTTGGGGAACCTTTACTTTTGAAGTTTGCTAAGAAAGAAACTGTTGAAAAAGCACAGAAGCTGTATGATGAGTTTGGTGCGTGGGCAGTGTTTGTTGCTGGGTTTTCTCCTATTCCTTACAAGGTTTTCACTATTCTTTCAGGAGTAATGGAGCTTGATTTGAAAAAATTTATTATCGCTTCAACTCTTTCAAGAGCAATTCGTTTCTTTGCAATTGCAACAATAATTTTCTTTTTTGGTGAAGAAATAAATGGTTTGCTGAATGAGTATTTTGAAATTGCAATGTTCATTATTGCCGTTCCTATAATTTTGTTTGTTTGTTGGAAGATTTATAAAAAAGTGAAAAAGTAATTTTAATAAAGAATAAAAACAATTTTTGTTTATGAAAGTTCGAATAGGCAGTAAACCAAAAAGTATTGGTCATGCAGTAGAATTAGGATTTGGTAGAGCTGAAGTACTTAGAAAAGAAGTAAAAAAAGGAGAGCTTATTTGGGAAGGGGTTGAAAGACCCGAATTAAAAAGAACGCGAAAACAAAGTGTTCCAAATGCAATGCTTAAGTATTGGGGATTTACTACGTGGTTAAAAACTGCAAAAAAAAATACGTATAAACGAATTGTTGCAAATTATTTTTTTAATATATTTCTTGCCAGAACTACTCATAAAGAAAGAGTAAAATTGATGAATGGGGTTTTGGAAAAGCTTGTTCCAGGGGGAGAGTTAAGAATCGCGGTTCCGGTTAGAAAAAATGAATTACTTGATTGTAGTAATGATTATTTCTCAATTTTAAAAGAAGCAGGATTTGTTAATTTTGTTGGAAGAGAATCCACTTCAAAAGAAATTGATTCTATTCGTGCAAGAAATATTGAACAAAATCCTCGAATCATAACTTTAATAATTACTGTTAATAAACCAAAAGAAAAACAAAAAGTAATTTCTCTTTAATTATTCAAGTCCTTTTTCAGCTTTTTTTATTCTTTCAAATGTATCCGTTGTAAACCAATATCCTTGATGTTTGAATGCGCCGAGTTTTTCTTGTTCTGCAAGTTTTGGAAACATTGTTTTTTCAATTAAATTAAATTCTGTTGGCAACAATTCAAGTGCTTTTTTGTTAATTGCATAACAACCAGCATTAACAAAGTTGCTTGGCGCATCTTCTTTTGACGGTTTTTCAACAAATTCAATTATTTTGTCTCCGAGTAATTTTGCTACTCCATAACTTGAAACATCTTCTACTTCTACAAGTGTAAGTGTTGCCTCGCAATTTGAGTTACAATGTGTTTCTCCAATTGCAGTTAAATCAAAATTAGAAATGTTATCTCCATTAAGCATGAAAAATTGGTTTTGTAAAATGGATTCTGCTTTTTTTAATGCGCCTCCAGTTCCAAGAGGTTCTTTTTCCTCCGAGTAAATTATTTTTACTCCAAATTTTTCTCCATCCCTAAAGTATGCTTCAATTTTTTCGTGCAAATATCCAGTGGCAATAATAATTTCGGTTACTCCGTGTTTTGCAAGCAGTTCAATATTGTATTCTAAAATTGGTTTGCCTTTAACCTTAACTAATGGTTTTGGTAAATCATTTGTAAGTGGACGTAATCTTTCTCCTTTGCCTCCTGCTAAAACAAATGCTTGTTTAATCATAAAAAATAGATGCGTTTTATCTTTAAAAGACTAATTTTTTATTCTTTGTACCAATTTCATTTAAAATGTTGTTGTAGTAGGTTTTGTATATTAATAGTCTTTTTTTGAATTAATTTAAATGGTGTTTGAATGAAAATATCGGTTTTCGGAACAGGGTATGTTGGATTAGTAGCAGGAACTTGTTTAGCTGATTTAGGTAATGAAGTTACTTGTGTTGATGTTGACGAAAAAAAAATTTCTAATTTAAATAAAGGAATAATTCCTATTTTTGAACCTGGTTTAGAAGAACTTGTTAAAAAAAATCATTCTGAAAAACGACTTTTTTTTACTACTATTGCTAAAGACGCGGTTGAAACTGCAAAAGTAATTTTTATTGCTGTTGGAACTCCTCAGGGAGAGGACGGTAGAGCGGATTTGAAGTATATTTTTCAAGTTGCTGAAACAATTGGAAAAAATGCAAATTCTTCAAAAATTGTTGTTGATAAAAGTACGGTTCCTGTTGGGACTGCAAAAAAAGTTAAGGAAAAGATAATGGAATTTTCAAAATTTAATGTGGATGTTGTTTCTAATCCTGAATTTTTAAAAGAAGGGTCTGCTTTGAAAGATTTTCTTGAACCTGATAGAGTAGTTATTGGTGCTGAAAACGAATCTGCTGCAAAAGTAATCGAATCTCTTTATTCTCCACTTGGTTGTGGAATAATTATTACTAATCAAGAAAGTGCTGAAATGATTAAGTATGCTTCAAATGCATTTCTTGCTACAAAAATTTCTTTTATTAATGAGATTGCTAATGTGTGTGAAAAAGTTGGAGCAGACATTGAAGAAGTTTCTAAAGGAATGGGTCTTGATAAAAGAATCGGAAAATATTTTCTTAATGCTGGTTGTGGTTATGGTGGAAGTTGTTTTCCAAAAGATGTTCAAGCATTACAAAGAATTGCTGAAGATGCAGGGGCAGAACTTAAAATTATTAAATCTGTTGAATCAGTTAATTTCGTTCAAAAAACAGTTCCTGTAAAAAAATTAAAAAATGAGTTTAACTCGCTTGAAGGAAAAAAGATTGTTGTACTTGGTCTTGCATTTAAACCAATGACTGATGATATGCGAGAAGCAAGTTCGATTGAAATAATTAAAGAACTATTAAAAGAAAAAGCAAAAGTAATCGCAATTGATTCTATTGCAAAAGAAAATGCAAAAAAAATTCTTGAAGACATAGAGTACTCCGACTCAATTTATGAAGCAGTAAAAAATGCAGATGCAATTATTCTTGTTACTGAATGGAATGAATTTTTAGAACTCGATTTTGAAAAAATAGGTTCTTTAATGAATTCAAAAATAATTGTTGATGGAAGAAATGTTTATAATAAAAAAGAACTTACTTCTTTTGGATTTAAGTATTTAGGAATTGGAAGGTGAACAATTGAAAGCGTTGATTTTAGCAGCAGGTTATGCAAAAAGACTTTGGCCTCTTACAAAAAATAGACCAAAACCACTTTTAGAAGTAAAAGGTAAACCAATTGTAGAACACCTTATTGCAGGAATAAAAGAAATTCCTGAAATTGATGAAATTTTGGTTGTTACTAATGAAAAGTTTTCAATTACTTTTGAAGACTGGGCAAAAGAATATGATTGTGAGATTCCAATAAAAGTAATTAATGACTTAACCACTTCTAATGAGGATAGAAAAGGAGCAGTTGGAGACATGCAATATGTCATTGAAGAAATTGATTTTGATGATGATTTAATGGTTATTGCGGGAGATAATTTGTTCGAATATAAATTAATTGATTTTTATAATTTTTTCAAAGAAAAAAAAGCTTCAATTGTAGCATGTAAAGACATGGTAAACAAAGAGGAAGTAAAAGAAAAGTTTGGTGTTGTTGAAACAAACTCTGATTTGGAAATAATTGGGTTTGAAGAAAAACCCGTTAATCCAAAATCAGCTCTTGCATCTACTGCTTGTTATTTGTTCACAAAAAAAGATGTGAAAAAAATCTCTGATTATCTTAACGCAAAAAATCCGCCTGATAATGCAGGAGACTTCATTAAATGGTTATCCAAACAAACCAATGTTTTTGCATTTTTATTTAAAGAAAATTGGTTCGACATAGGTTCATTTGAAAACTTAGGGAAAGCAAGAGAAGAATTTGATAGTTAAATTTTGTAAATTATTTTGTTAATAAAATTATTATTTTTTTGGTTTTGCAATACAAACAAGGCTAATGCCAAAAGGCAAAGGGATTTTTTGTTTTATTATAAAATTTTCTAACTTTAGGATATTTTTTAAGACCCAATTTATTGCTTTTGGAGTATTGTTCATATCCGATTCAGCATTTTTTCCAAATGATTTTTTAATTAATTTAATAATTGCAATTGGTACAAAAAGAAAAAAATTCCAATAGGAAATAAATTCTATTTCAAACCCGGCTTTTTTTAAGACTAATTCCAATTGTTTTTTATTATATCTTCGGTAATGGTGATTTAGTTCATCATGTTGTGAAAATAAAAATTGAAATGCGGGAACAGTTATTATTAATTTTTTATTAATTGCAGTTTTGAGTTTTTTTAATACAAGTTCATCGTTTTTTAAATGTTCAAGTACATCTGCAATCAAAATTAAATCATAGTTCTTTTTAAATTCAAAGTTTTCTATTGGTGAATTATAAATAAGTAATCCTTTTGCTCGTGCAATTTTTGTAGCGTCTTTATCAATTTCAATGCCTTCTACTTCAATTCCTTTTTCTTTGAATCTAATAAGATTGTGTCCTGTTCCACATCCTATTTCTAATATGTTTTTTGTTTTTTCAGGGAGTAAAGTAAGTAATAATTGTCTTCTTGCACTATACCACCAATGGGTTTTTTCTAAATCTCTCATTTTAAATAATTCGCTTTTTTCCATTTGTATTTATTTATAGAAGATTACTTTTAATTGTTATTGAGGGGAGAGTATTTATTATTTCTTGATATTAGTTATTGAGGTGTTTAGTATTACTAAGGAACTTTCATTGATTTTACCTTGTTATAATGAAGAAGAAATTTTTGAAACATCAGTTAGAAAAATTTCTAAATTTTTGAATTCTAAAAATATTGATTATGAACTAATTTTTGTAGAAGATAAGAGTCAGGATAATACTGCTAATTTAATTCAAAGAGAACTAAAATCAAATTCTCGCGCAAGAGCCATTTTCCATAAACAAAATACCGGTCGAGGGGGAGCTGTTGCTGACGGGATTAGAATTGCGAAGGGAAAATACGTGGGGTTTATTGATTTGGATTTGGAAGTTTCTGAAAAATACATTATTAGTTTCATTGACGCTTTAAAAAATGGTTATGATATAGTTTCGCATATAAGGCATTCTGATGCAAATTTAGGAAATTTTTTTAGAAATTTTTTACATAAAAGTTATCTTATTTTTGCAGATTTTTTAATTGACTTACCTGTAAAAGATCCTAATGGGGGTTACAAATTTTTTAATAGGAAAAAAATTCTTCCAATTATTGAAAAAACCATTGATTTGCATTGGTTTTGGGAAACCGAATTACTAAAACGTGCGTCTCTTGCAGGATTAAAAATTAAAGAAATAGATGTAGTTTTTTGTAAAAACAAAGACAAGAAAAGTACAGTAAAAGTTTTTTCTGATACAATTTATTTTATTTCAAAAGTTTTTTGGCTTAGAAAAATTCTTAGGGGCGAAAAAAATGAATTTTGAAAAACCATTTTTATTTTTACTAGTTTTTTTTTCAATATCTACAATTATTTCTTTATGGAGTTTATATTTTTTTAGATTCTCTCCGTTGATTTTTGTAATTTCTTTAGCTGTGTCTTTTTTAGTAATTAAAAAAGTTGAATTGAAACTACCAAAAATTTCCACTTCTGCAATTTTATTATGTGTTCTTGTTGCATTTCTTGCAGCTTACCCTTATTTTTTGATTACTCCTTTTGTTGATGCTAGTGCTGACCCTGCAGCGCATATAAGTACTCTTGCTATAGGGAACACGATGCCTGAAACATATGCTCCGTTTTCTGAATTGGAATATCGTTATCAAATTGGGTTTCCTCTTCTCGCGAAAATGTTTATTGATTTGTTGCCTTTTGTTTCAAGTAATTTTATTGTTTGGGGATTAGGAGTTTTATTCGCGTTCATTTCAGCAGTATTAATTTATCTTATTTCTAAAGAAATTTTTAAAGATGAAAAATATGGTTTGATTGGGTTAGCTCTTTTTATTGGGTCAAAAATAATTTTCCAAAATATGTATTGGGGGCAGTATACTTTCATGCTTGCAAGTGTATTCTTTCTTGCATGTTTTCTTGCTTTTTACAAAAAAAGTTTTCTTGCATTTTTATTTTTTCCAATGATTTTTATAGCTCATCCAGGAGTGGCATTTTATTCCTTAATTTTTTTCATACTATGGGTAGTAGTATTCAAGAATTTTAAAGAAGTGTTTAAATTATTTTTATCTGGTCTTCTTGTTTTACCCGCATTTTTTATTAGTTATATTCATTTTCTTTCAAACATTGGCGCAGAAGAATCAGCAGCTTTTACTATTGGTTCGTTTTTTCATAATGCATTGATTTTTCCTTTATGGGTAGGGTTACTAATTTTTACCCTTGCAATAATTGCGATTATTTGGGTTTTAGTAAAAAAAGAATTTACAAAGATAAACATTTTTTTTATACTGGTTTTTATTGTTTCTGGATTGATTTCAGTTTTTTTTTCAGCTACTGGGCGAGTAATGGGTGGAAGGATAATTGAATTAGCAATGTTTTCTGGGCTTCTTCTTGCAGTACTATTAATTAAAAAACTACTTGGCATTCACCCAAAAATTTCCAAACACGTTTTGGTATTTTTATTCATAATTTCAATTGCATTATTTTTTACTTCAGGCCAACTTAATTATCTTCGCAGTGGTTCAAAGATAACTCAAGACGAAATCGATTTTGCCTATGAGTTCAAAAATTTTGATCCTGAATATAAAAAAACAATTTTTCTGATTGATCATTCTACTAAGGTCGCGGAATTGTCCCAAAAAATACCTTTTGATGTTATGTCTGGGTGGTATTTGTCATATGATAAACGCATAATTGGAGATGATTCTTTTTATTCTGAATTAGTTAAAAATCATAAACTTGCGGAAAATGTCAGACATACCCAGTGTATTGAATGCATAAGAAATATTGATTTTTATTATATTGTTACCGATAATGATTATTTTTCTTCTACTCCAGGATTAGAGAAAATTTTTGAATATCCCCCTTATACGGTATTTTCAAAGTAAATTTGCTTTTTTGTACCATGAAGTTTAAAATACTCTTTTACTCTAATTTATAAATGAAAGTTTTAGTAACTGGCGCTGCCGGCTTTATTGGAAGCAATGTAGTAAATGAGATTATTAAGAGAAAAATTCCGGTTGTCGGAGTTGATTGTTTTGTTGAGAGTTATTCTTTGGAATTAAAAAGACAAAATATTGTGCCAATGCAAGAAAGCCCAATTGCCGAGTTTATTGAAGGTAACATTAATGATGCTTCTTTATTTTCAGCTCTTGAATCTAAGGAAATTACTCATATTATTCATCTTGCCGCAAGGGCAGGAGTAAGAGAATCTTCAATTGTTCCAAAAGAATATCTTGAAACGAATATTTTAGGAACGCTTAATGTTCTTGAGTTTGCAAAAAAAATTGGTGCAAAAAAAGTTATTCTTGCTTCAACTTCCAGCGCTTATGGAAAAAACACGCCTCCATTTAAAGAAGATATGAATATTTCTACTCCGTTGAGTATTTATGCTGCTTCAAAAGTAGCTGCTGAAAATCTTTGCTATGCGTTTCATAATATTTATAAACTTCCAATTGTTATTCTTAGATTTTTTACAGTTTATGGTCCTGGCGGAAGACCTGATATGGCAGTTTATAAGTTTTCAAAATTAATTTCTGAAGGAAAAGAAATTGAAGTATATGGGGATGGTGGTGCTAAGCGAGATTATACTTTTGTTTTAGATATTGTTCAAGGGATTTTACTTGCAATGGAAAGCGAGATAGACTATGCTGTTTTTAATTTAGGGCATAATGAAAGCAAATCAGTTGACGAGCTCGTTTCAATTATTGAAAAAAATTTAGGTAAAAAAGCAATAATTAAAAATTCACCAAAACGAGATGAAGATCCTGATGTTACTCTTGCGGATATTTCAAAAGCAAAAAAGATTTTGAGATATTCTCCAAAAATTAATCTTGAAGAAGGCGTCAAAAAGTTTATTGAATGGTTTAATAAAACTCAAATAAATGAATAAATTGGTTTTATAATGTTTAATGGTGTGTTGTGTATATGAAATTGGTTGTAACAATTCCTTCGTATAATGAAGAAAAAACTTTGCCCCGTGTAATTAGAGAAATTCCTAAAAAAATTAGTGGAATTGATAAAATAGAGGTTCTTGTTATTGATGATGGTTCTACCGATTCTACTTCAATAGTTGCAAAGGGCGAAGGCGCAGTTGTAATAAAGAATTCTAAAAATAGAGGCCTTGCAGTAACTTTTGCAAAAGGTTTTAATAAAGCGCTTGAAATGGGTGCGGATATTATTGTTAATACCGATGCAGATTTTCAATATAATCAAAAACAAATTCCTCTTCTTGTAAAACCAATTATTGAAGGAGAAAGCGATGTTGTTCTTGGTTCAAGGTTTGCAGGAAATATTGAATATATGCCAATGCATAAAAAACTTGGAAACATGGCGTTTTCTTTTTTAATGCGAATTCTTACTGGTTTGCCGATTACTGATTCACAAACTGGGTTTAGAGCATTTTCACGAGAAGCTGCTTTGAGAATTAATGTTTTTTCAAATTATACATACACTCAGGAAACAATTATTGAAGCAAATGAAAAGAATCTTTCAATTATTGAAGTGCCTGTAGATTTTAGAAAAAGAACTGGAAAATCAAGATTAATTTCTAATATTTTTACTTATGCGAAAAATGCTGGGTTAACCATTCTTCAAACTTATTTGAATTATCGCCCAGTAAAAGTATTTTTTTCAATTGGCGGACTTTTAATTTTAGCAGGTGTATTGTTTGGAGTAAAGGTTTTGAATCATTTCCTTTCAACAGGACTTGTTTCACCTTATCTTCCAAGCGCAGTATTATCTTCTTTGCTTTTAATTGTCGGATTTCAAATAGTAGTAGTTGGTTTAATTGCGCAATTAATGAAGCGTAATAGAAAAGTGCAAGAAGAAATTCTTTATTGTGAAAAAAAGAAATTATTTAAATAATTTTTTTTAGAAAATAAATTAAATGTTAAAAAAATGTAATTTTTAGTGATTTAATGGTGTTTGAAGAAAAAAAAGTTTTGGTTTGTGGCGGGACTGGGTTTATTGGAAGCCATGTTGTTGATAAACTTTTAGATAGTGGAAGTATTGTTTCAGTCGTAACCCGGAAAAAAGATTCAAACAAAGTTAAATATAATTTAGATTCTTCTCGAAAAAAAATTAATTTAATTGAAGCTAATTTGAATAATTTGAATAATTGTAAAGAAATTGTTAAAGAACAAGATATTATATTTAATTGTGCTTCATCCGTTGGAAGTATGGCGTATAGTAAATCACACGCCGATATTTTTAGAAATAATGTTTTGATTGAATTAAATTTGCTTGAAGCTAGTCGGTTGAATGATATTGAAAAATATTTAATGATAAGTTCTGCATCAATTTATCCTGAAGCTAATACCCCATTAAAAGAAAAAGATTCTTTATTAGGCGAAATAAGCGATTCAAAATTCGGGTATGGTTGGTCAAAAAGAGCAAACGAAATTGCAGCAAAATCATATTTTAAGCAATACGGGATGAAAATTGCAATTGTTCGCCCTGCTAATGTTTATGGACCAAGGGATAATTTTTCAAGTAGGGGGTTAGTTATTCCAACATTTATTGAAAATGTTTTTTCAAATAAACCAATTGTTATTGCAGGAGACGGTTCTCAAATAAGGGATTTTATTAATGTGGCTGATTGTGTTGAGGGGATATTTTTAACTCTTAAAAACTATTGTATTGCAGATCCGCTTAATCTTTCTACTGCTAAACAAACAACAATTAAAGAATTAGCTGAAAAAATAATTGCGTTTTCAGAAAAAAAGGTAACTATTAATTATAATAAAAGTAGTAATATTGGTCCTAAAAAAATTGTTTTGGATGGTTTAAAAGCAGAAGAAATGATTGGTTTTAAAGCAAAAATTTCTTTAGATGCAGGATTAAAAGAAACAATTGATTGGTTTAAAAAAATATATGGAA
>Ga0075122_10002494_pt1 | contig 12096 bp, 15 predicted proteins | sample AntAceMetag02UKB_FD_69790 | JGI IMG/M metagenome (GOLD analysis project Ga0075122, IMG submission 69790) | Saline lake microbial communities from Ace Lake, Antarctica - Antarctic Ace Lake Metagenome 02UKB | ecosystem: Environmental > Aquatic > Non-marine Saline and Alkaline > Saline | place... | reverse complement strand
GTTAGGGGTTTTTTTCTTCCATCACAGGCCTTAATGATTCCTGCTTTTACTTTTGCTTTGGAGAATATTTGTTCTTTACCATTTTTTTTTATGACTATTATTTTATTATTCCTTTCCATAATTCTTATATTATTTTTAGATATATAAGGTACTTGTTGAATCTTTAAACTTTTTTCAACTAAGGGTTTTATGGTTTAAACCTGTGATAATAAAATTTATCTTAAATGGTTTACTGGTAAAATATCTTTTTAATCATATATATGCTTAAAAGTAAATTTTAGTTTATCTAAACTGTAAAATGGGGTTATTTTCATTGTTTAAAAGTAGTGGTATGGTTTATTTCCCAGGAGATTTAACTTACTTTAGGTTTCCAGATTTTTATCAGTTATATTTGAAGATTTTTTCAAGATTAGGGATAAATGTTAATGTATTGGATAGGCAAAAATCTTGTGGACTTGTTGCTTTAGAAGCAGGGTATGAAAATGAAGCAAGAAAATTAATGTGGAAAAATTTAGAAGATTTTAAGTCAGAGGGAGTTAAAAGAATTATAACCTCCTCTCCTGAATCCTATGTTATGTTTTCTCAAAATTATAGCTCAATGCTTCCTGACTGGGAAATTGAAGTTGTTAATTTATGGGAATTAATTTTGAATAAATTGAGGACTAAATCTAAACTGATTAAGCATAAAGTTACGGAATCGGTAGGTTATCATGATTCTTGTTATTTGGGGAGGTATTCTGGAATTTATAATGAACCTAGGGAAATATTAAAATTATTGGGGTATAAGATAACCGAATTTCAAGATTCAAAAGAAGGTAGCTTTTGTTGTGGAAGTTGTGGGGGATTGCCGATTTCCAATCCTAGAATTGCTAATAAAATTGCCAAAGAAAGATTATTACAAGCAAAAAGATTGGGGATTAAGAAAATAATTGTTTCTTCTTTAGAAAATTATGATATTTTAAAACAGAATTCAGAGGGTATTGATATTGTAGAATTTTCGGAGGTTTTAGCTATTGGTTTGGGGATTAAGAAATTAGAGAAAGATTTGGATCCTGAAGTGGAAGAAGTTAGGATTGAGGAATCTAATAGTAATGAAGAAAATGAAATTGTATCTTCTAGTGTTTCTTCTGTGGTGGACGATGATGAAATTAAAATTGACGAAATCGATTTAAAGGAGGAAGAAGAAATTCGACAAGAATATTATGAATAAAAAAGAAATGATTGTTTATGAGACTGATGCATCAAGATTAATTGGGAAAGTAGAAAAAATTGTTTTTCCAAAAACTATTGAGGAAGTTCAGAATATAGTTAAAACAAGTAGTTTAGATATTGTTCCAAGGGGGGCTGGGACAGGTTTGGTCGGAGGGTGTATCCCGAATAATTCTTTAATTCTTGATTTGAATAAATTGAAAAATGTTTTTAATCTGGATAAAGCTCGAAGGACTATTTATGTTGAAGCAGGAGTTACATTAAAAGAACTTAATGATAAATTAGATGCAGTAGGTTTTGAATTTCCTATACAGCCTATGAATAACGGAATTTCTACAATTGGAGGTATGATTTCTACAAATGCGGCAGGTGTTCGAGATTTAGGGTATGATTGTATGAGAAATTGGGTGGAAGAGATTGAATTTGTTAACGGAAGAGGAGAATTGTCAAAAACAACTAAAACTGATTTAATGGATATTTGTGGTATGGAGGGTATAACTGGAGTTATTGTTGGTGCTAAATTAAAAATTTTACCAAAAATTAATAGGACTGCTTCTATTTTTCAAAGTGAAACTCTTGAAGAGGTCTTATCTATTTCTCGAAGATTAAAATCAGAAAAGGATATCTGTATGTTGTTATTTTTTTCTAAAGAAGTTTCAAGGATTCTAAAGTTACCTGAAAAATATCATATACTAATTGAGTTTGATTCTGAACGAGGAAAGATTAAAGATAAGGATTATGATTATTTGATGAATCTGAAAGATAATGTTTATAGCCATTTAGCTAATGAAAATTATTTTAATAGTGAAGATCCTAAATTTTTTCAAGATAAATTGAAAGAATTTATCCTTTTTTTAGAATCAAGTCAGATTCCTTATTTTGCGCATTTGGGTAGTGGGGTTATTCATCCTTTTTTTAAAGATGAAGAAGAAAGTAAAAGGGCTGGTTGTTTTGAATTAATGAAGCGGATGAGGTGCAAACTTGGAGAATATGGGTTTGGGATTACTAGAAAAGATTTTTTAGAGGATTTTGATATTAAAATTTTACAAAGAGTTAAGTTGAGGCATGATCCTTTTGGAAAATTAAATCAAGGAAAAATTATTCGATTTAATGGGGAAAAATCTATACAGAAATCACGAGAAATTAAGTCTTCAGAAAGTGAAAAAATGGGTGTCGAGAAGATTACTGAATCTTTGAAGAAACCTGTCGAGAAGATGGATAAACTTATCAAAGAAGCTGAAGTTTTAGATAAAGTTGAAGAAAAAATTCAAGAACCTCCTAAGGAAGAAATAATTTCTATTAAAAAAATTGATGAAAAATTAATTCAGGAAGGTAAAACTGTTGGAGAAGTTTTAAAAGGAATACCCCCTAAGGTGGAAGGGCAATCTAAAAATAATGTTAACAAAATGGCTAATTTTGTTCAAAGAGTTGAGTATGAGGAACAAGTTTATGAAGAAGAGAATCTAAAAGAAAAACGATTAAGTGATCCTAAAGCCAATAAAGAATATGTTGATTTAAGTGAGAATAAAACAAAACAACCTGAGAATGCTGAAGAAGTAGATATTACTAAGATTATGACTAACCAGCTGGGGAATAAATTAATCGAGGAACTTCCTGAATCTTCTGTTAAAACTACTAAATTTAATTTTAAGGAAGCAATAAAAAGACCTGAGATTGATGGTTCTCAAGAAGTAGATGGCAAGGCAGTTCCTAGAGGAAAAATTTCTGATAGTGAAAAAGATTTGATTAATAGTGTTTTGGGCAATCGGTTTGGTTTTGGAAATGGAGATAAAAAAGAAAATGATGAGAAGAAGGAGAGTGAAGAATAATGGGAGAAATAGAGAAAATGGTGCCTAAGGTTTGGGGTGCTGAAAAATGGATTGTTAATGGGGACTATTGTGGAAAAATGTTATTATTGGTGAATGGATTTAGGTGTAGTATGCATTACCATAAGGAAAAAGATGAAACATTCTATTTATTGAATGGAAGTGTTTTAATGGAAGTTGAAGATGAACATTATATCATGAAACCTGGTCAGACTCAATTGATTCTTCCAAGACAAAGACATAGATTCACTGGCTTGGAGGATTCTAGATTATTAGAGTTTTCTACTCATCATACAGATGAAGATAGTTATCGTGAAGAGATTAGTGGGCAAGTAGATTTAAATAAATTAATGACAGATTTTGGATATAAATGGGATGGAGGAATTCTAGAATGAGTATAGAAGTAGATAATGCCAAAGAAGAAATAAGAGAAATTGTAGAAAAATGTACTAAATGCGGGTTATGCAAAAATTTATGTCCTGTTTTTAGGATTATGCGAGAAGAACAATATTCTCCAAGGGGTAAAGCTATTCTCCTTAACAATGAAGATTATGAAAAAATTGTTTATAGTTGTAGTCTATGCAAGGCTTGTGAAAAACAATGTCCATTAAATTTAGAACTTTGTAAAGCTTTTATTAATTGTAGAAAAATTTTAGTTAATGAAAAAAAGGATATTCCTGCAAATAAAGATATTATTAAGAATTTAAGTAAGTCGGATAATAGATATGGTGAAAAAGAATTGGATAATTAATCTTTCATTTCAATTTTAATTGTAACACTTCTTGGTATGTATAATCTCATAATTGAGTGAAGAACTCTGTCGTCTGCAGCAACATCAATAACTCTTGAATGAATTCTCATTTCATAATTATCAAATGTAGCGGTTCCATCTCCACAAGGTGATTTTCTTGTAGTGATTTTAAGTTTTTTAGTCGGAAGTGGAATTGGGCCCGATATTGGAGTCCCAGCTTTACTTGCAATTTCTCGGATTTCTCCACACAGCGTGTTTAGCTGTTCAATTTCCATGCTTTTAAGCTTTATTCTTACTTTTGACATTTTTATTTCCAATGTGATAATTAATCATGTTGGGTATGAATAATTAATGATAAAATGCATTTAAAAAGGTTGCTGTTGTTATTCTATTATGTTTCGAAAGAGGTTGTTTGCATTTGGTGCAATTGTAGTTTTTTTAGGAGTTTTTGCAGGTTTTAATAATTATTTTAATAGGGATGATGTAAGTAGGGCTAATACTGAATATGTTAAAGAAAGCACTTTGGTTACTAGGGTAATTGACGGGGATACGATTGAATGTGGAGAAGAAACTATTAGATTTTTGGGAATAAATACCCCCGAAAGAGGAAAATATTATTATAATGAAGCGAAGGATTTTTTAAAAGAGGAAGAGGGTAAAAATATTGAAATTTTAAGGGATTTTGATGATGTGGGCTTTAGGGGTAGAAAGTTAAGATATGTTTTTGAGGGGGATAGGTTTTTGAATGTTGAACTTTTGGAAAAGGGTCTAGGAACTTCTTATATGTTGGATGGTTTGAAGTATAGTGAGAAATTGGAAAGGGCAGAGGATTTTGCACGAGATAATGAAATTGGATTGTGGGAAAAAAGCTCTAGTGAATGTGTAAATTATATTAAATTAGTTGAATTAAATGCTACGAAAGAATATTTTATTTTAAAAAATAATTATGATGAGGATTGTAATTTAAATGGTTGGACGGTTAAGGATAATGCGAATCATTTTTTTAAATTAGAAGAGATTGCTGGAAATAGTGAAAAAAGATATGATTCAAAGGAGAATGTTTGGAATGACGATGGTGATAGATTTTTTATGAGGGATGGCGAAGGGAAGTTGGTTATTTTTTATGAGTACTGAAGATCTCTATTAGTTCTATATTTCCATGAGGGGATTACACTGTGAGTTTTGTTAATAACAAATGTGTTTTCAAGATTTAAATCTAATTTTTTTGTTGCATCTACAAATGTCTCCAATAATGGATTATCGTAGGAAAATAAATAAATATTTGCATCTTTTGAAGGAAGGTTGTTTGTTTCAGCATAAACTAGTGCTGTTGCAATTAGTTTACAGTCTGTGTTTAGATCACTAAATTTTCTACGATTATTATTTTTTAAAAACATTGGTTTAATTTTTCTAATTAATTCTTTCATTCTCTGATATTTTTCTTCTGTTAAATTCCCTGTAGCATCTCTAAAATCTTCCATTAAGAAATCATTTAAAAAATATCTTCTTTCGTCAATATATCCTTTTCTTTCATTACAAACCCTTATTTTTTTCATTAATTTTTTAGCTTTATTTTTTGAAAATTTATTTTTAGTCAAATTTTTGAATAATGTTCTTCCATCTATTTCTTCATTTAATCTATATAAGTAATTATTGCCTTTTTCAAATTCTTCTATAATTTCAGGAATTACTAACCAATTATCCTTCACTGAGAATGTTTTTTGTAAATTCTTAAATTGCTCTCTATCTTCATTTAATTCTTGTTTTGAAAACTTGTTTCTTAAACTTGTGCTAAATATGCAATTGTCTAGGAATATAATCCCTGAGTTTGGTAAGAACCCTAAATCTCTCATTTAAATTTAGTAGTTCACGGGTTTAAAAACTTTAGTATTCTCTGTATCCTTTTTCTAAATAGTATTTTATTGGTAAAAACATTCCGATTACAAAGCTAAGCCATCCCGCAAGACTTAGGCTGATAATCAGTATGTTTTTCATAAAAAATGAAATAATTAAAAGTCCAACCCAGCCAACAATACCTGATAAAAATAACATTACCCATGTAAGTTTTTCTTTTCTTTTTACGATAAAGTAAGATAGATATATTATGATTATGCCAAGGGATATTAGGAAGATTCCTATTACAATATTAAAAAGTATGAATAAGTTTGCTATTTGAGGATTATATTTTGTAAATAATTGCCAAACAGATGAAATTGCTTGGAAATTATTTTTCATATTAAATTTTACAAAAATAATATAAAAAAGTCCTAATGCAATCATATAAATACCATTATATAGAGTTATTTTTGCTCCTTGCTTTACTCGCTTTATATTCATAGATTTTAGAGGATAAGGGGGTTTAAAAAAATTGTTGAGGGGGGATATGGGTTTTTGGTAATGGGTTTGAAGAATATTTTTAGGGGGTTATCGGCGATAGATGTATTTTGATAAGTGTTGTTAGAAAGCTGGAAAATGTTTTAAAGTAATAAATAATTGAATTATCATGGCAAATGATTTTTATATGGGTCCTGCATTATTATGGACAAAAAATGCAGATAATTTTGAAGATGCTAGAAAAATAATTAAGTCAGAATTCGGTTTAGTTGAGGCACACCACAAAGAAGGTATTCCATTGGAAGATGGATTAGTTTTGCCTCACCCTCAAGCTCCAAATGATTTATGTATATATCGGGTTCGATTTAAGATTAGGCACGATTATGGTCCATTTATTGATTTTAAATATGATGCAAGTGTGGAACAGCCAGGTTCTCTTAACCAAGACTTGAGAGCTTTGGCAATAAAGAGAACAAGTGAATTAGTGGGGGTTGTAAAAATTACAGATTGGTTAATGAATGATGTAAATTTGTCCTATGTAAGATTTTCTTCTGAGTAATATTCTCTATAATTCCTATAATCTTAATGTTTTGACTAAAACGCACGATTTAAGAATATTGTTATAATTATATCTTTTTTTATCTCTCAATAACCAAATACAATTCATCCCCTTTTCTGCAAAAAGGAAGCTTGATTCCAACTTCTTGATCTTTTTTAACTTCTTTAATTTCTCTATGTTTGATTTGCATTGAAGTTATTTTATGTCTTACTAATCCTGTTGTTTTTCCCATGATAAGAATATTGTCTTCTATCTTGAGAGAGCCTGAATTAAGTTTAATTAATCCTACGCCTAATTTCGGATAATAATGAGATATTTTTCCTATGAATTGTTTTTTTTGGGTTGCTTTGCTGTGTTGAACATCTGAGAAATCATCTGAGGTTGGAGTTCCTAAATAGAATCCAGATGAGAATCCTTTTGTATAAACTTTGTTTAATTCTATTAATGAGTCTTTTATTTCTTGTTTTGTTAATTTTTTATTTAATGCTTTTTTGTATATTTTAACTACTGTATCAATATATTCTGGTTCTCTGCTTCTTCCTTCTATTTTAAAGGAGGTTATTCCTGATCCCTTTAATTTTTCAATAAATGGTAATGTACAAAGATCTTTGGCTGAAAAAATATGATGATTTGAGACTCTCAATTCTTTATTCTGGTCATCTTTTACATCATAATACCTTCTACATGGCTGAATGCATTTTCCTCTGTTTGCAGATTGTCCTGGGTAGAGATGTTCTGAGAGAAAGCAGCGGCCAGATACTGATACGCACATTGCTCCATGAATAAAGATTTCTGTTGGTAAGATTTTGGATATTTTTTTTATTTGTTTTAAGTCTAATTCTCTTGCCAAAACTGCTCTTTCGGCCCCAAGTTTTTTATAAAATTTTGCTGTTTCAATATTTGAGATTGAGCATTGTGTTGAAACGTGGAATGGTATTTTATATTTTTTACAAAGAATCATAATTGAGGGGTCTGCACAGATAATTGCATCAACATAGGGTTTTACTTTTTTGATTAGTTTTTCTGCTTTTTTTAATTCAGAATCATAGATAATTGTGTTTAGGGTCAAATAGAGTTTGATATTGTTTTGTTCCGTTAATTTTCTTATTTTTGGTAATTCTGATGTTTTGAAATTTTTATTTCTAGCTCTCATATTGAATTCCTGTAATCCAAAATAAATTGCATCTGTTCCTGCATTTATAGCCGTTACTAATCCCTCCATATCTCCTGCAGGTGCAAGTAGTTCTATTTTAGGTTTTTTAGATAGTAATCTCATAAAATATATACTAGAAAATATGTTTTAAAGGTTGTGGCTGGAGTTAGCTTTTTCTATTCTTTATTTATTAATTAGATAATTAAGGTCTATTTCCCTTATGTAAGTAGTACCCACAATAAATTCTAATCTAAATTTATTTCTTTTTTCTCCTTTAGCTTTTTGTTTTGTTTTTTTTGGAGAAATGTTGCTTAGAGTTATGGTAGGTGTGGGATCTTTTTCTAATTTGATTACATACCCTATCATATTAAAAGAAGATTTTTTAGCATCATTAGCATAAGATATCTCGATTTTACTTCCTGTTTTATAATGTTCTTTAAGGAATTTGTATCTATCATAAGCTCTTGGGACTGCATTCCTAGGTTCGATTAGCATCTATAGCAAAAAAACTATTTCCTATTTAAATATAATTATATTAAAAAGCAATATAAACCCTTATTTCTTATTTTAATTATGAGAAGAACAAAAATGAAATCACATCACGAACCTTATTGGGATTTGGTTAAAAGGATTATTATTGAAAGTGATGTTGTGCTTGAAATACTGGATGCAAGATTAGTTGAGCTTTCAAGAAATGAAGAAGTTGAAAATTTGATTAAAGAGGTTGGAAGGCCGGTTATTTTTGTTATTAATAAAAGTGATTTGGCTGATAAGAATAAATTAAAAAAAGTTGTGGAAGAATTGAAGGAGAAAGGAGAGGTTGTGTTTTTGTCCGCCAAAGAACCTGGAAGTTGGAAGATGCTTTTAGCTAGAATAAAACAAGTTTTTTCAAAACATGGTAAGAGGAAGAAAGTTGAAAGAGGCAAATTTGCGCCTAAACAAAAATATAGGGAGGCTATTGGAGAGATGGTGGTAGGGGTTTTGGGTTATCCTAATGTTGGAAAATCTTCGATTATTAATCAACTTGCTCATAAGAAAAAGGTCCAGGTTTCTAAAAAAGCAGGAACAACTCATGGGATTCATTGGATTAAGGCGAGTGATCATATTAAATTAATTGATTCTCCCGGGGTTATCCCATTAAGAAAAGAAGATGAAGTTAGATATGCTTTGATTGGTGCAAGAAATGCCGATAGATTAAAAGAACCGGATGTTGTTGCTGATGCAATTATTAATATGTTTTGGAAAATGGATAAAAAAGCATTAATTAAGCATTATGATATTGATTTGAAAGATGTTGACGAATTCGAAGAAGAGGTTGAAAAGGAAGTGATTGGAAAAGATGGTAAGATTGAATTAAAAAAAGAAAAGAAAATAAGGGTAGATAGTTTTGAAGTTTTAGATAGGATTGCTCAGAGAAAAAGATATTTAGTTAAGGGTGGGGAAAGTGATGTTAATAGGGCAGCTGTTTTATTGATAAGGGATTGGCAGTATGGTAAGTTGAATTTGTAGGCAAATAGATAGAAGAGAGGTTGAAAATGAGATATATAATAAAAGGAAAAGGAAGTAAATAATATAATGACTTATATTATTAAGGCGTCAGGACAAAAAGAAAGGTTTAATCCTAAAAAGATTTCTCAGACAGTTATTAAGGCGGGAGCTACAAGAGATGTTGCTCAACAGGTTTCTCAAATAGTGGGTAAGAAAATTAAACCGGGGGATAAAAGTGAAAAGATTTTAAATTTGACATTGAAGTCATTACATAAATATCCGGAGATTGCTGCGAGATATGATTTAAAAAGAGCAATTATGAATTTGGGGCCTTCGGGTTTTCCATTCGAAAAATATTTTGCTAGGGTTTTGGAAGAATATGGATATAAAACTGAAGTTGGAAGAATTTTGAATGGTAAGAATATAACTCATGAAGTTGATGTTGTTGCTAAGAGGATTAAAGATAAAAAAAGGTATATGGTTGAATGTAAATATCATAATTATCTTGGAAATTATACAAATGTTCAGACTGTTCTTTATGTGTATGCAAGATTTTTAGACTTAAAAGGATTTGAGTTTCCTTGGGTTGTAACGAATACTCATTGTTCTAGGGATGCTTTGAATTATGCTAAGGGAGTAAAAATGAAGATTACTAGTTGGGATTATCCTAAAGGAGAAAGTTTACAGGAGTTGATTACTAAGAAGGGATTATATCCTATTACAATCATAAGAGAGGTTAATCAAAAAACAAAAATGAGTTTGTTTGCTGCTAAGATTATGATGTTAAAGGATTTAATTGATTATGATGTTAAAAGATTGAGAAAAAAGACAGGATTGAGTGAAAAGATTCTGAAGGGGATTATTAGAGGGGCTAGAGAAATTTGTGGAGTTGGAAATGGCAGGTAAGAGTAAAATTCGTGCAGTTATCTTTGATAATAATGGAGTTTTAGCTTTGGGTAGATATTCTATTAAAGAAATGCGAGAACATAAGACAGTTGGGGTGCATAAATTTATGGCTAAAAAGTTGGGTTTGAATTTAGATTCTTGGTTTGATGCAATTGATACTCCCTATGCGCTTTCTATTGAGGGAAAGTTATCAAGGGCTAATACATTATCCACTATTGCTAAAAATGTCGATACTAATCCCGAGAGGTTGGTTAGGTTGTTTGGAAAAGCATATAAGAAAATTTTTAAAGAGAATAGAAAATTATTTAGGATTGCTTTTGGGCTGAAAGATAAGGGATATAAAATTGGACTTTTGTCTGACCAGTGGTGGTTGTCTAAACAGTTTCTTGTTTCAGAGAAAACTAAGAAATTTAATTCTGTTGTTATTTCTTGTGATGTTGGTGTGAGAAAGCCAAATACCAAAATATATCAAGTATTGATTAAAAAATTGAGATTAAAACCTCAAGAGATTTTATTTGTAGATGATAGAGAATGGAATCTCAGGGGTGCTAAAAAAGTTAAAATTAAGACAATTCTATTTAAGAATAATAAACAGTTTGTTAGAGATTTAAAGAAATTTGGAATTGAAGTATAAAAATTTACTTTTTACCTGCTTTACCTTCTATGGCTCTTAATATTTCCAAAGGTACACCTAGAACTACAGTATTACTTTTATCACTACTTAAATCATTTAGTGTTTGTAGGGTTCTAAGGTGTAATGCTCCGGGAGCTTTTCCTAATGTTATTGCTGCTTTAGCCATATTATCTGAGGCTTCCACTTCACCTCGTGCTTTAATAATAACTGCTCTCTTTTCTCTTTCTGCTTCTGCTTCTTTACCTATTGTTCTTTTTAATTGTTCAGGAAGTTCTACGTGTTTTAATTCAACTGATTCTACTTTTATTCCCCAAGGATCTGTAGCCGCATCAACAATTTCTCTGATTCTTTTAGATATTGCATCACGTTTACTAAGTAATTCGTCTAGTGTAACTTCGCCTACTACATCTCTCATCGTTGTTTGTGCTAATTGTGATACTGCATAATCAAATTTTTCTACTTCTATTATTGCTTTTTGTGGATTACTTACCTTGTAATAAAGAACTGCATTGACTTTAATTGAAACATTATCTCTAGTGATAGCATCTTGATCTGGAACATCTATTGCCTTTACCCTTATATCTACTCTTTCCCATGATTGAATTATTGGAATAACAACTCTTAATCCTGGGTGGATGACTCCCTTAAATCTTCCTAATGTAAATTTAACTCCTCTTTGATATTCTTGAACTACTTTTAATCCTGAGAGTATGAATAAGAATATTGCACCACCAATATAGAATAAAATTAAATCTGCTGCCATGTTATAATTGAGGAGATTGGATTAATAAATGTTATGTTTGAATTTTAGAATAATGGTTTGATATTAAAACAAAAAAGATTTGATTACAAACCTTTAAAACCTTTTAGGAATTTTTCTTTAAATGATAGAAAAAAGAGTTGAAAAATTTTTGAAAAATCCTAAAAAAGGATTGTTTATTCTTGCAATGCCGATGTTGGTGGGTATGTTAATGCAAACTCTTTATAATATTGTGGATACTATTTTTATTGGGAGACTTGGTGCAGAAGCGATTGCAGCACTTACTTTTTCATTTCCAATATTTTTTATTTTTATTGCAATCAACTCTGGGTTGGGTGCGGGAATGGGCTCTAGAATTTCAAGATTTATGGGAGAAAAGAACCAAAAACAAGCAGAAAATACTGCTATGCATGGGATTATTATTGCTATTTTATTATCTGGAATCATATTTATTGCTGGGATGATATTTTTAAAAC
>Ga0075122_10002491_pt1 | contig 12102 bp, 27 predicted proteins | sample AntAceMetag02UKB_FD_69790 | JGI IMG/M metagenome (GOLD analysis project Ga0075122, IMG submission 69790) | Saline lake microbial communities from Ace Lake, Antarctica - Antarctic Ace Lake Metagenome 02UKB | ecosystem: Environmental > Aquatic > Non-marine Saline and Alkaline > Saline | place... | reverse complement strand
GCCCATTTCGTTATACCATTGTTTTGTGCCCCATTTAGCAATTTCTGGATTCTTCATTGCTTTAATTTCCTTCTCAAGATGCAAATTATATTGGGTATGGGCTTTATCGGCATTCCGTTTATCCACCAAATTTCTGTACCATCTGAATATACCACAGCCGGACCATCATCTCTGTGTCTTTTGCCATTTATCCACCAAGCTTTGTATCCACTTTCATATATCTCAGCCGGACCATCAATCCTATGTAATTTAGTCTTTTCATTGAACCATTGTCTGTTTCCAAATCTATCAATGTGTGGATTCATTCAATTTCTTCCTTAGCTGGAAAATTATATTGGGTATGGGCTTAATTGATTTATCATTGATGAACCAATATTCTTTGCCAGTTCCCCATATCACAGCAGGACCATCAGTTCTATGTTGCAGATCGTTTTGGTACCAAAATTCTGTGCCATCTTTCCATATCACAGCAGGACCATCAGTTCTATGGAATTCGCCCCTTTCATTACGCCAGATTTCATCTCCGTCTTTATTGATTTCAGGATTTTTCATTTAGTTTCCGTCTCAAGATACAAATTATATTGGGGATAGGTTCAACTTCTTTTCCATTTATCCACCATTCTTCTGTGCCATATTCGTCTATAAATGCCGGGCCGTCCAGTCGATGTAATTTATCATTTTGATACCAGCATTGCCCTCCATTGGGCCATGATCCTGAAGGTCCGCCAATTCTATGCCGCTTGCCATTTTTGTACCAAGATTCCGCTCCATCTGTAAATATAATAGCAGGTCCATCAAGTCGATGCAATTGGCCCCTTTTATTATACCAATGTTTTGTACCAGTATCATCAATCACTGGACTCTTATTCTTTGGCATTTTCTTCCAACTTCTTCCTTAGCACACAAATAATATCCGGCATAGGTTTTACTGATTTCCCATCTATAAACCAAAATGACTTACCATCTTGGTCAATAAGTGCGGGTCCATCAGTTCTGTGAAATTGTCCATGTTTATACCAAGATTCTGATCCATCAGAAAAAACCACTGCTGGACCATCCAGTCTGTGAAAAACGCCATTATCATCTTTATGTATTTCAATTATCTTCATTTTTTTCTCTCAATTTCCTTGCTAGCTCACAGATAAAAACAGGCATAGGTTTAATTCTCTTTCCATTTATCCACCATTCTTCATCACCACTTTCATATATTACAGCAGGACCATCGGTTCTATGTCGTAGACCGTTTTTATACCATTCTTCATCACCACTTTCATATATTACAGCAGGACCATTGATTCTATGAAACTCCCCATTTTGGTACCACGCCCGACCACCGCCGGGCCATGTCGCCGCTGGTCCACCAATTCTATGTTTTTGGCCCTCGGCATTATACCAATATTTGACTCCATTGACATCTTTAGGATTCTTATTCTTCTTCATCTTCTTCATCTTCTTCATAATCCCAGTCATCTTCTTCAAAACCATCTTCTTCAAATATTTCTTCATCGTAATCGTACAAAACATGTTTAGGAATAGGCACCTTTTTCCCAAGTTTCTTGCTCAGTTTAATAATTATATTGGGGATAGGCTCAAAGGGTTCTACTTCTTTTCCATTTATATACCACTCCTCTATACCATCATCGTAAATAAGAGCCGGGCCATCTAGTCTGTGCAATTTGCCCTTATCATTATACCATTGTTTTGTGCCCATTGAATCAATTTTAAACCTCATTATCATCTAACCTCTTACTTAGCTCTAGAATTATATCTGGGATGGGTTTAATTTGTTTGCCGTTTATATACCAATATTCTCTCCTATGAAATTCCATTCCCCTAATTACAGCAGGGCCATCTAGCCTATGTAATTTACCATTTTTATACCAAGCCCGATAACCATCATTTGGGCCAACAACCGCTGGATGACCATCAGTTCTATGATATTGGCCATTGGCATTGCGCCAAACTTCATCACCATTAATATCAATTTCTGGCTCAGGCATTATGCAATAGTTTCTCCCCTTTTTAACTTCTTTCTCCATAATATAATGTGATTCGGAATCTTCGATTTAAAACGTGAACATACAGAAAGAAAATCTGTAGAAACTATTCCATCGGACGCTGAAGCGTTACAATCATTAGCATCCTCTCCCATAACGTTTTTTCTTATTTTACCACAATGCACACACTCTCGACACTTAACCTTAATCAAAGGATTTTTCATAATCATAATCATAATCCTTTTTGTGCCATCTTCATTATTCAACACACCTATCTATGTTCCGAAACAAGCAAAAAAGGAACATAATTTTCACTTCGAGACTGATTCCCGACCTGTTTCTCACTCTGAATCTAATTGCGCGATTATTTCTTTAAGTCTTTTAATTAGTTCTGCCCAACGGCAAGCACCGCTATACAATTCTTCCTGATTGTCGATGATAAGTAGGAGTTCCTTTACTATATCTATTAGCTCTCGGTTCAGTTTCAAATTGTCATTGCTTATACAGCTTGCTTCTTTCTGGACGGCTCTTCCATCGATCATCATAAGCGTCCATACATCCCCTAGTTCTTCTCCTTGTGCTGAAAGTTTGCCCTCTAATCCAAAGTCAGGCATTACTTTACGCATCTGATCTATTACCAGATTAACTTTTTCAGTCATCTCATATGTTTTTTCGGAACCATCCCATCTTATCCCGCTAAATTGCTCATCAATCTCAAGATCAATGAAAGTCAGATTGTTGTTACCGCTTTCCCATTCTGGATGCTCTCTGCAATCCTGACCCAGAATCGTTTTTAGGTGAGCAATCTGACTGCCTTTAAGTTCTTGGGTGAAGTTAAGTGTGCCGCTAAACTCTGTGCTGTATCCCATTTCGTTTCTACCTTTCTGGTCGAGACTCGCAAGTCCCGACCTATTCGCAAAAAGCGCATACCGCCAAGGTTATCGCAACCGCCCCGGCAAACCAGACCAAACAGCAGTACAATCCTGCCCGGAGCCTACGCTTAGTCCTCCAAAGGTCTGACCGGCATAATCACCCCGAGAGCAGTTTTAGATACGAGTTTCATAGCTTGCGGACAAGGTTTTGTCCATTTCGTGCTTAGTGTATCGGGGTAGATAACCAAATCAACCGCCGGAGTCTCTTCGTCTTCGGTTTCTGAAATGAAAACGTCTAGCAGAGTACGTAACCGGCTCGGGTCAACTCGGACGGTCGCAACCGGTTCGCCTTGCGGGATTGCTTCGAATGTTTTGGGATAGCATCCTTCCATAACCCCGCCGGATGTTGTTTCCCCTTTGGCATTTCCTAGTTTCAACATAGGGAAGGTTCCTTGAGTTGCAGGCAAAACCGACATTTCCAATTCCCCATTGAACATATCCCGCTTACGAGTTTTGGGAATGTTTGGAATCTCAAAAATCTGTTCGTCATATTCTTCTCGGGGCCTATCGGGAACATCCCCAACAATTGCCAGAATCATCGCGTCCGTTGCTTCGATATGACTCTCGGATACCAGAATTCCAGCGATAGCATACCGGGATTCCTTAACCTTCGCCAGTGCCTTCAGTGCCTTCATTGTCTTTGCTTTTACTCGCATCTTGTTTCTCCTTTTCAGTTGTGACCAGCCTTGAGACCAGCCTTGGGTTGATTATTCGGTTAAGTCTACGCTTCGGCAAGCGTGTCAATTAGATTCATCATTTTATGTCCCCTAGTTTGTGGTCGCATAATTCTTTTTCTCCGTATCCAACAGTATTATAGCAAAGAAATATCCATAAGTCAATAGGAAATCATGATAAAATTAAAAAATCTTAATAGACTAGAAAAGGGTCTTTAAATATATATATATATATACACATGTGTACTATAAAATGGTCCTAAACGGTTTATATATATGGACTTAAACGATTATATTGTAATATAAAGCCTGAAATTGCATAGATAGTGATATAAAGTTTGAAAATGCAATATATGCAATATGATTTATAAATGAAATAATCAAAATTGTGTGCTGTGTGCGTTATACTATTTAAGCATTATACTACAATCGTATAAAGATTTTCAAATACTATTTAAGCATCATACACTCTTTTACTAAAACAGTAGGATTGCCACTGAAGAATGAGGATTTTTACTATTTTAGTATAATACTTTGACTGTATACATACTGTGTAAAGGACTTATGTGTATAATTTTGCTATACTACAGTGGTATATAAAATATACTGCAATAGACTTATCCATAATATAATTTTAAGACCAAAAAATATTAAGAGTTGTTGTTAGATAGTTTCTTTCTCCACAGTAGTATGTGTTTTGGTATTGGCTTTATAGGTTCACCATTGATAAACCAAATTTCTGTTCCATCAGCATATACAACAGCCGGACCATCAGTACGATGACGTTCATCATTTTGCCACCATTGTTTTGTCCCATCAGCATATACAACAGCCGGACCATCGGTTCTGTGTAATTGACCCTTTTTATTATACCATTGTTTTGTGCCCCATTTATCAATTTCTAGATTCATCTAATTTTTTGCTCCATAGTATTATGTGTTTAGGCATAGGTTTAACGTCTTTTCCGTTAATGTACCAACGTTCTGTACCATCTTCCCGTATAATAGCAGGACCGTCGGTTCTATGTAGCGTCCCATTTTGGTACCAACATTTTCTTCCGGTTTTATATATTATAGCAGGGCCATCAAGTCTATGCAATTGGCCTTTTTCATTAAACCACTGTTTGGTTCCATTACCATCAAATACTGGATTACTCATTGCTTTAACTTCTTCCGTAAGTAGCGAATTATATTAGGCATAGGTTCTATTCGTTCTCCATTGATGTACCAATGTTCTTCGCCATCTGGATATATTATAGCAGGACCACCAATTCTATGTAATTGGTCCTTTTCGTTGCACCAAACTTTAGCTCCAAGGCCATTAATTTTTGGATTACTTTCCATCTAATTTCTTCCTTAGTAAATTCCCCAAACAGGTCTTGAATATCTAGTTGATTCTCCGGGTCCGTCGTTTCGGATTGTTCCCATAGTTGCTTGAGTTGATGTAGGTAGTTTTGTCGCTCACAACCTTCAGAAGACACATCTGATCTTCATTCTTGAGACTAAAGGGCGCATAGTAGGCCACGGCTCGTTCATCATTGTAACAACATTTTTGGGTGTAGAGGGGGCCAGCAAACCCACCCTTGGGGTGCTTCAGAAGTTCTTGAGAGTTGGTGATTTTTGCTCTGTTCAGTGTGCGTGAGATTTTCATGGTCTTGTTCCCTCCATCTACATACATTATATCCCAAATATAGAAATTGTCAAGGGAAAAGACCCATAAAAATGGGAAATAAAAATTATATAGTTAAGTCCTTTATTATCAGGCACTTAGCTATATAACTATAATATAATTTTAGGACCAAAAAATATTAAGAATTGTTGTTAGATAGTTTCTTTCTCCATAATATAATATGATCTGGAATTGGCTTTACTTCTTTTCCATCGATGAACCAATGTTTTTCGCCATCTTTCCATATTTTAGCAGGACCGTCGGTCCTATGCAATTGACCTTTTTTGTTAAACCATCTTTTGGTTCCAACAATATCAATGTGTGGATTACTCATCTTTTAACTTCTTCCTCAAGTGACAAATTATATTGGGGATTGGCTTTGTTTGTTCTCCATTGATGAACCAAAGTTCTCTACCATCTGACCATATAATAGCGGGGCCATCGGTTCTGTGTCGTGTATTGTTTTTCCACCAACATTTTGCCCCATTTTTATATACTATAGCAGGGCCATCAAGTCTATGCCATTGGCCCTTTTTATTGCACCAAATTTTGGTTCCATAGTCATCAATTATTGGATTCCTCATATTGTATACCACAATCGGGTTAAGCATAATATAATTTTAGGCATTGAGTTTCTTTCTCCACAGTAGTATATGCTTTGGTATGGGCTTTACTTCTTTTCCGTTGATATACCATAATTCTGTTATACCATCTTCCCATACATCAGCCGGGCCATCCAATCGATGTAGTACCCCATTTCGCCGCCATTGTTTATGACCATCTTTCCAAATTATAGCAGGACCACCAATTCTATGGAATCGACCCTTTTTATTGCGCCAGACTTTTGGATTTTTCAACTTATTTCTTATCCTCAAACTGCCGGTAACCAGATTGCGTAATAGATCACATAGAACCAGCTAAATAATCCATGTATCACCGCCCAAAGAATAGATTTATTAATACTCCAACTTATAATCATTGCTAGGCAAGACCCGAAAGAAAATCCTTCTGTGATAAAAGTTCCTCTATTTGTTCTTTCCCTCATTTTGTTTCTCCACCGTTTCGAAAAATATGGGTTATTGAGTTAGTTGTCATGGTCTTTCCTCCATCTATATACATTATAGCAAATATTCCCTCGACTGTCAAGGGAAATCATAAACAAAATATAATTTTATATATATTATCTAAGTGCCTCATATATATGGAGTTACAATAGGGAGAGGACCCGGCGATAGTCTCGGGTCCTCTCTCCACACCGTCCGGGGCCTAGACCGGAATTACCGGGGCGATTCTCACATTTCTATTCCGTCCCGGTTGGATTTGTTTTAGTTGGCTCTCAGAGTCTTGCGATTCTGGCGGTAATTAGATGCGTCGATGTAGGTAGTTCCACCAACGCAAACAACCCGCAGAAGGTCCATGTTCGGGCCATAGTAGCACATGGCCAGTTTACCGTCATAATTGCAATTCTGTCGATAAGCTGATTTTGAATAGGCTGGTTTCTGAATGGCTCTGCTCTGTGTAATTTTTGCTCTGTCCAGTGTGCGTGAGATTTTCATGGTCTATCCCTCCATCTACATACAGTCTAGCAAAATTATATAGGGTTGTCAAGGGAAATCCCAGAAAAATATCATTATAAATACGGTATTAAATTATAACGAATATATATATATATTTTTTGATACTTCTTCCTCATCGTAGTTATTATAACATTTTTTGGGCCATCTGTCAAGGGAAAAGGTTGATAAAAATGGGCAAAAATATATATAGTTAAGTCCTTTATTATCAGGCACTTAGCTATATAACTATAATATAATTTTAGGCATCAAGTTTTTTACTCCACAATATAATATGATCTGGAATTGGCTTTATTGGTTTGTCATTTATGAACCAATGTTTTGTACCATTTTTATATATTTCAGCAGGACCGTCGGTTCTATGACATTCACCGTTTTGGTACCAAGCTTTATAGCCATCGTTATATATTTCAGCGGGACCATCAATCCTATGACGTTCTCCATTTTGCCACCAAGTTTTTGTTCCGCTTTTATATATTATAGCAGGACCATCAGTCCTATGCAATTGACCTTTTTTGTTGTGCCAGTATTTTGTTCCATCACTATCAATATGTGGATTACTTTTCATTTAACTTCTTTCTCCACAATATAATATGTTTAGGAATTGGCTTTACTTGTTTGTCATTTATCCACCACTCTTCTTCTCCATCTTCTCCTATTATAGCGGGACCATCATCCCTATGACGTACACCATGTAAATACCACCATTTTTCCCCATCTTTATATACTATAGCAGGGCCATCAAGTCTATGCCATTGGCCCTTTTTATTGCACCAAATTTTGGTTCCATAGTCATCAATTATTGGATTACTCTTCATCTAACTTCTTTCTCCAATAGCAGATGTGTTTAGGTATTGGGTCAATTTCTTTGCCATTGATGTACCAATATTCTCTACCATCTTTCCACATCACAGCAGGGCCATCGATCCTATGACGTTTGTTATTTTGGTACCAAAATTTTGAGCCATCATTATATATTATAGCCGGACCATCAGTTCTATGACATTTATCGTTTTGGTACCACACTTTCGATCCATCTTTATATATTGTAGCAGGACCATCGGTCCTATGCAATTGGCCCTTTTTATTGCGCCAGATTTTGTTCCCTTCTCTGTCAGTTTGTGGATTCTTCTTCATTGCTTTAATTTCTTTCTTAGATAGCAAATTAAATCAGGGATGGGTTCAACTGGTTTTCCATTGATGTACCAATATTCTTCACCATCTTCTCCTATTTCAGCAGGACCGTCGGTCCTATGAAGTTTATCATTTTGGTACCAGCGTCTTGACCCATTTTTATTGATATAAGCAGGACCGTCTGTCCTATGAACTTGGCCCTTTTTATTATACCATCTTTTGACACCATCTCTCTCAATTCTAGGATTCTTCTTCATTGCTTTAATTTCTTTCTTAAGTAGCCAATAATTTTCGGTTGTGGCTTTACTAGCTTTCCGTGTATGTACCATTCGCTGTACCCACTATCAAATACTATAGCAGGACCGTCGTCCCTGTGCAATTTTCCGTTTTGGTACCACTCTCTTCGGCCATCTGCACATATTGTTGCCGGACCATTTATTCTATGCAATTGGCCCTTTTCGTTGCACCAATATTTGGTTCCATATCTATCAACTTGCGGATTTTTCATTTAATTTTTTTCCTTAGATAGCAAATTAAATCAGGGATGGGTTCAATTGGTTTTCCATTGATGTACCAAATTTCCAATCCATCGGTCCATGTTTGAGCGGGGCCATCAGTTCTATGAAGTCTATTGTTTTGGTACCAAGCTTTATAGCCATCTTTACCAATAAAAGCAGGGCCGTCAAGCCTATGTAATTGATTCTCTTCATTATACCAGAGTTCGGTTCCCCTATCATCAATTGTTGGATTCTTCATTGCTTTAATTTCTTTCTTAAGTAGCCAATTATATTGGGGATTGGCTTTATTTGTTGACCGTTAATATACCAATATTCTTTGCCGTCTGGGTATACCACAGCAGGACCATCATCCCTGTCTTGTAAGTCTTCTCAGTCATGGGAAATCTCCTTGTTGATTTTATGCAATGGGTCGTGTGAAATTAGAGAAACATGCGTTGGACTGTCTCGGTGATGACTTGGCAACTTGCCGTCCATTTTGTAGTGCATTTCACGCATAATCTCTGCGAAACCAGCTTCTGCAAGCCCTACTGTTTTTACAAAATACTCCGACTGGTTGTCTAAGGTCAAACAACGCATTATAGTATAGTCCAGTTCTATCGTTACGTTTCCATATTTCAAAACAGCGAACTCGTTGCGCCCCTCAACCGCCTCGTTTTTCGCAAACGGAATAAATGGTCGAATTTTTATTTTTGACGTATTATCACTCACCATCACTTAATCTCCTTTATTTCCTCGACTAATTTCTGCAAGCTCTTGATGTACTGTTTCAATGTGACTGGACTCATCGTGTTCTCCTTGTTAGGGAATTCATAAGCATTTAATTTCTCCTTGTGGAGTTTATTAACCCCCCAGCAAGGCGAAACAGGTAGCTTCGTCTGACAAACAACTAGCTATCAAAGCCGCCAAAAGTAGCAATTCTAATGCTAGAAAAAATAAATGTTTATATATCATCTTGGTTCTCCTCTAATTTATTCTCCCACAGTTCTATGCATAGGATTTACTCCGATTCGTAAAACTCTACCCATTGTCTATCTTTTGGTCCATTAGGGCCATCAACGGTACATGTTTCATGTCTCAATGAACCACCATTATCACTAATTGGATTTTCTAACCATTTTACGTTTGTAACCATTCCCATTATTTCTTTGAGTTCAACACACGCAAAAACTACCATTTGAAAATGTGGGTCGGCAATTGCCTGTCTTTTTAAATCTTTAATTATGTCATTGGAGAATGCTTTATTTCCCTCAGCACCACAAGTCGTTCCATATCCTTTAAGGTCTTCAGGGTCTTTTATTTCATATACATAAAATCCTAATTCTTCAGGATCATCATTAAGAACCGCATCATGTAGATATCCATTATCAAGCTTTTTCATTTTGTTCTCCTTTTATTTGTGGTTGTTTTTGTCCCTCTCAATCAATTTCTTTTTCAGCTTGGTAATGATTTTTGGCAATACCGGGTCAAACGAGAATTGCCAACCTTTGACTTCCCATTGTTTTTCCAATTCCTTAATAGATTTTTCCATTCCCATTGAGATTTTTTTGGGTCTCATTTGGCTGTATCCCTCTCAATCAATTTCTTCCGTAAGTGACAAACTTTATTATGGGCATTTATACAAAGAATAGTCTACTGGATTTTTCATCTTATTCTTCTCGTTCTGCGCTTCTGTCCGTTCCCATAGTTCCTTGAATCAATGTAGGTAGTTTCGTCGTCACCGAGACTTACAACCTTCACAAGATGCAAACGGTCCCCCGATTTGCCCGAAGTGAGGGTATAAAAGGCCTTTGCGTATTCGTCATTGTAGAGGCAATACTGGGCCAAGAATCCACCCACAAGCCCACCCTTGGGGTATGTACGAAGTTCGTGAGTGTGTCTGATTTTTGATGTGTCCAGTGTCCGTGAAATTTTCATGGTCTTTCCTCCATCTACATACATTATAGCAAAATTATATAGGGTTGTCAAGGGAATTTGTGTGCCATCATCAGCAATGCATGGATTCATCTAATTTCTTCCTCCATAATAGTATGTGTTTAGGAATTGGCTTTACTAGTTCTCCATTGATGGACCACAATTCTGCACCATCTTTCCATATTATAGCAGGGCCATCGGTCCTGTGTAGTTTCCCATTTTGATACCAACGTTTTTCTCCATTTTTATATATTATAGCAGGAGCGGCAAGCCTATGTAATAGACCGTTTTGATACCAACACTTTTCGCCATTTGGATATATAACAGCAGGGCCATCGAGTCGGTGCAATTGACCTTTTTTGTTAAACCATTTTTTGTCACCATCAGGATTAATTCTTGGATTACTTGTCATTTAACTTCTTTCTCCATAATATAATATGATCTGGAATTGGCTTTATTGGTTTGTCATTGATGTACCAATATTCTTCACCATCTTCCCATATCACAGCGGGACCATCAGTTCTATGACATTGACCGTTTTGGTACCAACATTTTGTTCCATTTTTATATATTTCAGCAGGACCATCAGTCCTATGGAGTTGACCGTTTTTATTGCGCCATCTTTTGGTTCCTTTTTCATCAATTAGTGGATTATTCATATGATATACCACAATTGGGTTAAGCATAATATAATTTTATTCATTTAACTTCTGCTTCCACAATAGTATATGATCTGGTAAATCTTTAACGAAAACTTGACAAACAGCATCGGCCTCAAACGCACCAAATATTTCCGTATCATTAACATCATCATCAACTATATAATAACACAAATCTTGAGGGTCAAGTCCGCCAAAAGTCGATTCACAATTATTAGCCATGTTCAATTTTTCTTGAGACATTCTCGCTGTAAATTCTTTTTTCAGCAAGAAAACACATCGTTGACACTCTACACAATAATGCATTTCTGGACTCTTCATCGTTTCAACCTTTGCCTCCATAGCCATATACATTCTGGAATCTCTTTATAGCCCGGACAACTTCCCGTCCTCATTACTGAGTGTCGTAAGGGTGCTGTAATAAACTCCGGGTATTTACAAATATACGGTCCAGTCTCCACATCTTCTTCCTTATATTTACAGTATTGGCACTGAAAACAATTACAATTTTTCATTGCTTTAACTTCTTTCTCAAGTATAATACTATATTAGGGATTGGGTCAATCGGGTTTCCATGTATGAACCATTGTTCTTCACCGTCTTTATATGTAACAGCAGGGCCATCAGTTCTATGCAATTCTCCTTTTCGGTACCACATTTTTACACAGCCTCCATGTTTATATATTACAGCAGGACCACCTACCCTATGAAATTCGCCCTTTTTATTGTACCATCTTTCTGTTTTAAATTCATCAATTACAGGATTGTTCATTGCTTTAATTTCTTTCTTAAGAGACAAATTATATTTAGGATGGGTTTTATTCTCTTTCCATGTATGTACCATTCTTCGGAGCCATTCCTCCATAACCGAGCGGGGCCGTCGTCCCTGTGATATTTGTCGTTTTGGAGCCAGATTTTTGCGCCATCTTTATATATTAGAGCAGGACCATCAAGCCTGTGCAATTGGCCCATTTCGTTATACCATCGTTTGGTGCCATCTTCATCAATTACAGGATTGTTCATTGCTTCAATTTC
>Ga0075122_10002490_pt1 | contig 12104 bp, 12 predicted proteins | sample AntAceMetag02UKB_FD_69790 | JGI IMG/M metagenome (GOLD analysis project Ga0075122, IMG submission 69790) | Saline lake microbial communities from Ace Lake, Antarctica - Antarctic Ace Lake Metagenome 02UKB | ecosystem: Environmental > Aquatic > Non-marine Saline and Alkaline > Saline | place... | reverse complement strand
ACTGAATGAAATATTATTAGCTAAAAAAGAGCAGATAAGAGAATCTAAAAAAAGACTGCCGTTGGCTGAACTGAGAGAAGAGGTGGAGAATAAAGCTACCTCTAGCAGTCGTTTTCTCAAAGCTCTTAAAAATGATGACCCAGGGATTAAAATTATCGCTGAGATTAAAAGATCTTCTCCTTCAGCGGGTGATATTTTAAGCTCTGATGCCGATATACTTGAACTGGCTAAACTCTACCGCATGAACGGGGTAAGCTGTATTTCGGTACTGAGTGATGAGAAGTTTTTTAAGGGTTCTCTCTGGGATTTAAAGCTGATTAAAGAGAGTATAAACCTTCCTGTTCTGAGGAAAGATTTTATAATAGACGAGTATCAAGTCTATGAGAGTAAATATTTTATGGCAGATGCAATATTATTGATTGCTAGGATTTTAGAACCTGGGGAGTTAAGCAGGTTCTCGGACATAGCTAAGAGTTTGGGGTTAGACGTGCTTTTTGAGGTTCATGATGTTTCAGATTTAGATAAAGTTATGGGTTTAAATCCGGATATTATTGGCGTCAATAACAGAGACTTAGAGAGTCTAGCAGTTAGTTTTGCCAGCTCAGAGGAGCTTATTGGGTGGATACCGAAAGAGGTATTTAAAATCTCTGCGAGCGGTATCAAGAGCCATAGCGATATTCTTTATCTTAAGAGTCTTGGGGTAGACGGTTTTTTAATTGGAGAATCAATTTTAAAGGTCGATGACAGAGCAAAGTATATTAGGGAGTTGCTGGGTTATGGTAAGGGTTAAGTTTTGCGGAATAAGAAGAGGCTCTGATGCATTGGCCGCCTCTAGGCTTGGAATACATGCTTTAGGTTTTATTTTTGTAAAAGATACCCCTCGCTATATTAGCCCTGATAAGGCGGCTGAGATTACAAATATTCTTTCTCCTTTTATTATGAAAGTAGGCGTGTTTATGAATCCGGAAATATCTGAGTTAGAGAGTACAGCTGCTAAATGCAAGCTGGACATCATTCAGCTGCACGGTGAAGAAGATAGCCTCTTCTGTTCTCAAGTTAAAGATAAATACAGGGTGATAAAGACATTAAAAGTAAAAAACAGAGCTGTTTTAAAAGAGATCCCGAAATATAAAAATGCTGTAGATGCAATACTGCTTGACACTTTTAGTGAGAAAGCTGCTGGAGGAACAGGCGAAAGTTTTAATTGGGAGATAGCCAAAGATGCAAGAAGCTTTGGAGTACCTATTGTCTTATCAGGCGGGCTTAATCCCGATAATATAAAAGATGCCCTAAGAGGAGTGAATCCTTACGCAGTAGATGTCTCCTCTGGTATTGAGCAGTCGCCCGGAGTTAAAGACCAAGAGTTGATGGGAAGATTTATAGCTTCAATATGGGAAGAAGAATGGGGCTTGTAAGGAAGGTCCAACCTGTAAAATTAATAGTAGCCATGCTTGCAAATAAGATAGCTTTGCTTGAAACAGCAGAAGAACTTTTAGCTAAAAAGTTTGGTGCAATAGATTATAACAGCAGAGTGCTGGAATTTAATGTTACTGACTATTACAGAGATGAGATGGGAGATAATTTGCTGCGAAAGTTTATAAGTTTTAAGCAGTTGGTTCCACCATCTAGACTAAGAGAGATTAAACTCTACACAAACAGGCTAGAAAAAAGATTTATAAATAATAACAGTAGGGATATCAATCTGGATCCCGGTTATATTAACGAAGGGAAAGTGGTTCTAGTCTCTACTAAAGATAGCCTTCAGAGACTTTATTTGGGTAGAGGTATATATGGAGAGGTTACTCTATATCTTAAGGGCGGAGAGTATCAGGATCTTGTTTGGACATATCCTGACTATAAGAGCCTTGAATATAAGAGTGTTTTTGGTGAGATACGAGCTTTATTTCGCAAACAGATAGGAAGGTGAGAGATGCTACCAGATAAAAGAGGATACTTTTTGGATTTTGGAGGAAAATTTGTCCCTGAGACTTTAATAGCAGCTTTAGATGAGCTGGAGAAAAGTTACAGGAGAATTAAAAAGACTAAGAAGTTTAAGAGTGTGCTCGATCTCCATCTTAAAGATTATGCCGGAAGACCGACGCCTTTATATTTTGCCCAAAACCTTTCTAAAAAATTAGGCTTTAAGATCTACCTTAAGAGAGAAGACCTTGCGCATACAGGTGCTCATAAGATAAACAATACGATTGCTCAGGTACTTTTGGCAAAGATGATGGGCAAAAAACGTATAATAGCAGAGACAGGAGCAGGTCAGCATGGTGTAGCTACAGCAACAACAGCAGCATTGTTCCGTTTACCCTGTGTTGTCTATATGGGGAAGGAAGACATAGAGAGGCAGAGTTTAAATGTCTTTAAGATGAAGCTTTTGGGGGCTAGAGTCACAGAGGTAGTCTCTGGTAGCCGTACTTTAAAAGATGCAATAAACGAAGCTATGAGAGATTGGGTTACCAATATAGAGAATACCCACTATGTTATAGGTTCAGTTATGGGCCCCCACCCTTATCCGATGATTGTAAGGGATTTTCAGACAGTAATAGGAGAAGAGACTAGAGTGCAGATAGAGAGAGCCCAGAAGAGATTGCCTGACTACCTTATAGCTTGTGTAGGAGGGGGGAGTAATGCCATCGGATTGTTCCATCCTTTTTTTAAAAATAAGAAGGTGAAGTTTATTGGTGTTGAAGCAGCCGGAGACGGATTGAATACGCATAGACATGGAGCTACTCTCTGTAAAGGGAAGATAGGGGTCTTTCAAGGCTCTAAGAGCTATCTTCTCCAAGATAAAAATGGACAGATAGAGAGTGCCCATTCAATATCAGCCGGACTTGACTATCCAGGTGTTGGTCCAGAGCATTCTTACTATAAAGAGATAAAGCGTGCAGAATACCATGCGGTAACCGACAAAGCAGCGCTCTTAGGATTTAAATCTCTCTCTGAACTAGAGGGGATTATCCCTGCCTTGGAATCTGCTCATGCAATAGGCTATATTATTCAGAACAAAGCTCGTTTTAGATCTAGAGATATTGTAATTATATCTCTCTCAGGAAGAGGAGATAAGGATATAGATATCGTAAAGGAGTATATAACATGACGGATCTTCAAAAGCAATTAAAAGGAAAAGTTTCTCGAGGCGAGAAGCTGTTTATACCCTATATAACATTTGCCTATCCGAACCTAACGCTGTTTAATGATCTTTTAAAGATATTGCAAGAGAACGGTGCCGATGCAATTGAGATAGGAATACCATTCTCTGATCCTGTTGCAGATGGACCTACTATCCAGAATGCTTCTGCTAAATCTCTTAAAAAAGGGGCTTCACTTCAGAAGGCATTTTTTGAGTTAGGCAAGATAAAAAGCAGTATAGATATTCCGGTTCTCTTTATGAGTTACTATAATCCTATTTTGGCATTGGGTAAAGATAGATTCTTTAAGCTTTCTTGGGATTGCGGGTTAAGCGGAGTTGTGATACCAGATCTTCCGCTAGAGGAAGCAGGTCAGTTTACTCAGGAAGCAAAGAGCTCTAATCTTGCTCTAGCATCTTTTATATCACCTACTACGTCAATAGATAGAATCAAAAAGATAGACAGAGAGTGCAGCGGTTTTATTTACTACATATCTTCAGTTGGGGTTACCGGTACCAGGGATATATTCTCAAGTAATACCATTAGCAGGATAAGAAAGGTAAAGAGAATGGTCTCTAATCCGCTCTGCGTTGGTTTCGGCATCTCAAAAGAGAGTCAGGTGTTAAAGATTAAAAAGATAGCCGACGGAGTTATTATAGGTAGTGCAATTATTAAAATAATTGATAAAAATACAGGAGAGAGGAGTAGGACAATAAAAGAGATAGCATTGTTTTCCAAAAAAATAAGGAAGGCTCTTGATGAGTAGAATATTAGCGCTTGATTTTGGAGCTAAGAGAGTCGGAGTAGCTATATCTGACCCTTTGGGAATATTTGCTCAGGGATTAGATACTCTCTACATTAGAGGTAAGACAGACCTTTTAAGCAAGCTCTCCAGATATTTTAACAGCTATGAGATAGATGAGGTTATAATAGGTAATCCTCTGAATAGTCAAGGCGAGGATTCTAAATTATCTCAGGAGATAAAAAGGTTTGCCAAAATTCTTAGTGAGAATAGAGAAGTAAAGGTGACTCTCTGGGATGAGCGCTACTCTACAAAAGAAGCTGAAAATACTCTAAAGAGTTTAAATAGCCGAAATATAAAATCTCAAATCGATAAAGTGGCTGCTCAGATAATTTTACAGTCATACTTGGAAAGGCTCAGAAGTGAAAGGGATATTGAGGATACTTAAGATTTAGAATATAAATTTAAACAAAATATAACGCTCTATTCTAAAAAGAGAACAGGAGGTAAAATATAATGTTGTACTATCCAGATATTAAGATTGCACCTTCAATATTGTCTGCAGACTATGCTAATTTAGAACTGGATTTAAAGGATTTAGAAGCTAAAGGGGCAGATTTTTTTCATATAGATATTATGGATGGTCATTTTGTCCCAAACTTAACAATAGGACCTGGAGTAGTTAAAGATATCAGAAATATTACCGATCTAGTACTGGATGTACATCTTATGATTGAAGATCCTGAGTTTTTTATTCCGAAGTTTATAGATGCCGGAGCTGATATAATAAACTTCCATGTCGAAGCATTTTTAAAAGAAAATAGACTGGATTTAAAAAAACTTGTAAAAGTATATAGTGGAATAAAAGAAGTTCGCAAGGGCTTAACAATTAACCCGCCTACAGATGTTGCTTATTTTAAAGAGATATTAGTTAATATAGACTTAGATTTTATACTTATCATGTCGGTTAATCCAGGTTTCGGTGGACAAGCTTTTATAGTCCAGGTCTTAGATAAGGTAAGAACATTAAGAGAAGAGTATGGTTTTAAAGGCGATATTCAGATAGATGGCGGCATAAATGCAGAGACTTCAGCTCTTGCGCTAGAGGCGGGGTGTAATATCTTAGTTGCGGGTAACTATATACTTAAGGCTGTTGACAGAAGAGAAGCTATAGCTAAACTTAAGGATAATATATCTAATCATAGAGGAGGAGTTAGATGATAAGGTTTGGTACCGATGGATGGCGTGCTATTATTGGAGATGAGTATACATTTCAAAATGTAAAGAGGTTGGCGCAGGCATATGCTGATAATTTGAAATCAAAAAAGAGCAGCAGTTTAAGGGTTGCGGTTGGTTTTGACACCAGGTTTCTATCTCCTGAATTTGCAAAGGCAGCTGCAGTAGTATTGGCTGGAAACGGAATAAAAGTTGATCTGTTTAAAACAGCTCTTCCTTCTCCTTCGCTTTGCTTGGCAATAATAAGCAATAAATTGTCAGGGGGACTCATGATAACCGCAAGTCATAACCCTTATAATTTCAATGGTATAAAGATAAAGACCGCAAAAGGCGCACCTGCTTCGAGGGAGGAAACAAAAAGAGTGGAAAGACTGGTCGGAGCTTCAGCTTTAAGGGAGCTTGATTTTGAAGAGGCTAAGAAAGTAAAGAAAATAAGAGAGATTGAATTTAAACAGGACTACCTAAGGCATCTTAAGTCTTATGTAGACTTTAGCTTGATAAAGAATAAGTCTTTTAAAATTATGCATGATTCTATGCATGGGGCTGGTGGAAACTTAATAGAAGAATTGTTCAAAAATACTAAGCTCTCAGTAGATACAATTAGAGGTGAGATAAACCCTTCTTTTTGCGGAATAAGCCCTGAGCCGATACCTAAGAATCTGGATTTGCCAATAAGAGAGATGAAAAAGAGAAGGCATGATCTTGCTGTTGTAACCGATGGAGATGGAGATAGGATAGGAGCAATCTTGCCAGGGGGTAAATTTTTAACGCCAGGCTGGATAATGGCGCTTCTTTTGATACATTTTGTCAAAAATAGAAAAGAGAGCGGCGCAGTAGTCAAGACCCTCTCCAATAGTTCTCTGATAAAGAATATAGCTGCTCATTACGAGCTTAAACTCTATGAGACTCCGGTAGGATTTAAGTATATTGCAGAGATAATGCAAAAGGAAGATGTTCTTATAGGGGGTGAAGAATCAGGCGGAATTGGATTTAAAAACTATATACCCGAAAGAGATGGTATTTTAAGCGGACTGCTGCTCATTGAGATGATGGCTTATGAAAATAAAAGCATTGAAGAGATTATCGTAAGCGTTGAGAAGCAATTTGGGAGATATCATTATCAGAGAATAGATATACATTATCCGGAAAATTTGAAACCAAAATTATTTCAAGAGTTCAAGCGTAAGAAGATTAAGAATATAGCGGGTTATGATGTTGTGGGTTGCGAGGATTATGACGGTGTTAAGTTTACACTTAAAGACGGCAGCTGGCTTATCTTTAGACTCTCAGGTACTGAGCCGATATTGAGAATTTATTCAGAGGCAAAATCAATTAAAAAAGTTAAGGAGTTACTTGATTTCGGCAGTAAGTTTGCACTATCGATAAAGTAATAAAACCTGATGGATAAAAGACTAATAAGAAATTTTTCTATAATAGCGCATATTGATCACGGTAAGTCTACTTTGGCTGACAGGATGCTCTTGCATACCGGAGCTATAACGGAGCGTGAATTTAAAGCTCAGATCTTAGACGATATGGAGCTAGAGAGAGAGAGGGGTATAACGATAAAAGCCTCTGCGGTAAGACTTTGGTATAAATATGGTGGCGAAAATTACCAGCTGAATCTAATAGATACTCCTGGTCATGTGGATTTTACATCTGAAGTAACTAAATCAATCTCTTGTTCTGAAGCTGCACTTTTAATTATTGATGCTGCCCAAGGCGTAGAGGCTCAGACAGTAGCAAATCTTTATCATGCGCAGGAGAAAAATTTAAAGATTATACCGATAATAAATAAAATAGACCTTCCCGGGGCAAGAATTGAAGAGATTGAGCAGCAAATAGAAGATATATTGCAAATAGAAAGAGGAGATATTCTAAAGACCAGCGCTAAGGAGGGTATAGGGATAAAAGAGGTGCTGGATAGAATAGTGCGAGATGTCCCAGCTCCAATAGGAAAAGAGAAAGACCCTTTAAAAGCGATGGTTTTTGACTCTTATTTTGATGTATATAGAGGTGTTATTCTATATTTGAGAATTTTTAATGGCTCTATCAAGGTTGGGGATAGAATAAAATTATTCTTTCAAAATAGTGAATATACTGTTGAGGAAGTAGGGATATTAACTCCATATCCTGAGAAGATTGATTCTCTAGGTGTGGGAGAGGTTGGTTTCATAGCAGCAGGTATAAAATCTCCGCGGGATGTTGTATCAGGTGATACGGTAACCTCTGCTTTAAATCCTACCAAGGAGCCTCTTACTGGTTTTAGAAAAGCTAAGCCTATGGTCTATGCTGGGCTCTACCCTGTAAGCAATTCTGATTTTACTCTGCTTAGAGACGCTCTAGAGAAGCTATCTTTGACTGATTTCGCTTTAACTTTTGAACCTGAGAACTCACCTGCTCTTGGTCCAGGATTTAGATCTGGTTTTTTAGGGCTGCTGCATATGGATATAATACAAGAGAGGATAGAGAGAGAGTTCAAGATAGACATTATCATTACTACTCCCAATGTAAAATATATTATGGTCAGGAGGAACGGAGAGAAGATAGAGCTTGATACCCCAGCAAAGTTCATTAACTCTAAAGAGATAAGAATATTAGAACCTTTTGTCAAAGCCTACATCTTAATACCAACTGAGTCTATAGGTTCAGTTATGGAGCTTTCTCAGTCACGCCGCGGAATGTATAAAACTACAGAGTATTATGGCAAAGATAGGGTAGGTATAGTTTATGAGCTTCCTCTTGCTGAGATCCTCGTTGATTTTCATGATAAGATAAAATCGGCTACTCGCGGCTACGGTTCTTTAGATTATGAGTTTTTGGAATATAGAGATGTTAATTTAGTAAGAATAGACATATTGCTGAATGGTGAACTATGTGAGGCGCTCTCTGTTTTAATCGATAAAGATAAGGCTCAATACAAAGGAAGACAGCTTGTCCATCAGCTGCGTTCGGTAATTCCTAAACAGTTATTTGAAGTTGCTGTTCAGGCTGCAATAGGAGGAAAAATTGTTGCCAGAGAGACAGTGGCTCCTTTAAAAAAGAATGTCACAGGTAAATGCTATGGCGGCGATATAACAAGAAAAAGAAAATTATGGAGCAGGCAGAGTGAGGGCAAGAAGCGTATGAAAAAATTCGGTAAGGTTGATATTCCGCAAGAGGCATTCTTAGCAATGTTAAAATTGGATTAAGGAGATGGTTATGGAGATGTATGATCTTATATTAAATCGCAGGTCTGTTAGAAAGTTTAAGCAGAATAAAATCAATATTGCAACATTGAGAAAGATAGTAGATGCAGGCAGAGCTGCACCATCTGCTGCAAACCTTCAATTTATTGAATATATAATAGCAAGCGGAGAGGAGGTAGAGCCAAGATTTTTCCTTATACCAAATGGGCTACATATATTCAGCCGGAGGATAGGCCTAACCCTAGAGAGTGCCCCAGTGTTTATATTGCTATTTTAATCAATCTCAAAAAGAGTCCTAACCCAGATTTAAGAGATGTAGGTGCAGCTGCAGAGAATATAATGCTTGCGGCCGAGAGTTTTTCACTTTCATCCTGTTGGCTTGGGGCAATAGATAAAAAAGAGCTTTCCAAAATATTTAAACTTCCTAGCAGCATAAAATTGGATTCTCTTATTGGATTAGGCTATGGTAGCGAGAGCCCTAGAATGCTGGACTCTGACAAGGATATTAAGTATTGGCGTGACAAGAAAGGGCAGCTCTTTGTTCCCAAGAGAAGCTTTGAAAAGGTAGCTCATTTTAATAGATATCTTAAATAGGATGAATGACCCTAAAGTGGTAGTGGTTATAGCAGCGTTTAACGCAGGGCAGTTTATAGGCGATTGTCTTAACTCTTTGGAGAGTCAAGACTATTCAAACCTGGATGTCTATGTGGTTGATAACAACTCTAGGGACAATACTTCAAATATAGTTCAGGAATTTAAAAGCGTGAAGCTAGTAAGAAATAAAACCAATAGAGGTGTCTGTAGTGCTAGGAACAGAGTTATAAGGAGTACCGAGTCTAAGTATCTGCTAACCTTAGACTCAGATATGATTCTCGATAAAGGTTTTATATCAACTATAGTTAGGGGGGCTGAAAATTCAAATTCCAATGTAGGTATGTGGGGCGGAACCGCTGTGAGCATGAGAGATAAAGAATCCATTGACTCTCTAGGTATTAAGTTGAGCAGGTTCTACAGGTTTTATGATGTCGGTTCTGGAGAGAATATCTCTGATTTAGAAAGGGTATGGACTAGAGGTATTCTAGGCCCCTGTGCGTGTGCCGGATTATACTTGCGTAAAATGCTGGAGAGCATAAAAATAGATTTCTGCTCCGAATTTTTTGATTCCAAAATGCATTACCTGGTTGAGGATTTCGATGTTGCTATGAGGGCTCGGAAGAAAGGCTGGGGTTTTAAATATATTAAAGATGCAACTAGTTATCACTATAGGCATGGAAGTAAGATAGCTCCTGAAGAGATACGGTATTTATCTTTCAGGAATAGATACTACCTTATTATAAAACATTTTAGCTTCAGAAACCTGCCTTATTTAATTTTATCGCTATTTTTCTATGATTTACCGCGAGTGTTTTACTTGGCAGCGTTGGATTATAAGATGATAAAGAGGTCTTTATCTGACCTAAATGCTATGCTATGAAAAAAGAGCTGATATTAAGAAACATAAAAAACCTTAAAGACTTAACCGTCCGCAATATACGCTTTAAATACGCCTCTACATTGCTGGGGATAGTCTGGGCTGGATTAATACCACTTCTTCTTATGGGCGCAATAGGTTTTGTTTTTGTCAAAGTACTTGGGGTCTCTAAGGAAAACTTTCATGTTTTTGTTCTTTCAGCTCTGCTCCCCTGGCTCTATTTTTCTAATGTTTTAGTCGAATCTACAGAGGCATTTATAAAAGATAAGTCCATTATGAATCAGTTCAACTTTTCAAAGATTATCTATCCGCTATCCATTGTTCTTTCAAATACAATTGAGCATATAATAGCCATTCTCTTCCTGCTACCTGTATTTATATTCTTCAACAAGGTTTTGATTTTTAAATTTCCATTACTGATTTTGCCGATTCTAATGGCTGCAATATTTGCAGCTGCACTGTCATTGATAGTAGCTGTAGTAAACCTATATTTCAGAGATTTTCGGCATCTGCTTGGAGTTCTCTTAATGACTCTCTTCTGGCTTACCCCCGTTTTCTATTCGCCTTATATGGTCCCTGAAAACATAAGGTTTCTGATATTTTTGAACCCTTTAACATATTTTATCGAGCTATACAGGTGTATACTTATTGTCAATTACAGTCCTTTTTTAAAAAATACCTATACATATACTTGCATTATAAGTATTGTTTTTATATTATTTGGATACCTACTATATAGAAAAACAGAGAAATATATATTGAAGAGGAATTAAGGTGAGCGACATTGTGACAGCAATAAACATAGAAGGACTTTGTGAGTATTATAAAATAAGGTTTTCTTATCCTGACAAGTCTGTTGATAAAAAGATAAAAGCTCTTGAGGATATAAGTCTTGAAATAAAAAGAGGGGAGTCCGTAGCGTTGCTCGGTCCAAATGGAGCTGGAAAAACTACGCTACTTAAGTTGATTGCTGGGATACTTAATCCGGATTCGGGAACTATAAATGTAACTGGTAAAGTGAGAGGCATCTTTGCTCTTGAGGCAGGATTTATTCCTGATCTTACAGGATACGAGAATCTTAAGATGATTCTTAAACTCTATGAAATAAAAGACGACGCAGTCTTAAGAGATATTGCTGAATTCTCCGAGCTTGGAGATTTCATATATGCCCCCATAAAAGCCTATTCCCAAGGAATGTATTTGCGTCTAGCATTCTCCTTAGCCATACATACAGATCCGGATATTTTAATAGTAGACGATATTCTAGCAGTTGGGGATTATCATTTTCAGCTAAAATGTATAAAAAGAATAAAAGGGATTACAGGTTCTGAGAAGACAGTGATTATAGTAACTCATAACTTAGATTTGGCAGAACAACTATGTTCAAGATGTATAGTTTTAGAGAAAGGTAAAATATTTGCAGAAGGCAATATAAGTGAGATGAGAAACATATTCCTTGAGATAGAAGGGGATATCTGGGGTAGTGGTTATATTAAGAATACAGACCTTAATGTCGTATTTAATAACGGAAAGATAGTATTAAGATATAAAGGTACTCCTTTGACTGTTGATCTGGGTGGTTTCTTAAGTTTTAAAAAAGATGGAGGCGTTCTTTATTCAACAGATTTTAAATGGGATGTGGAAGAATATAAAGATAGATTAATTGCGTATGGTCTAACCAGGGAGAAGGAAGAGATATGTAAAGTAGACTTAGAGTTTAACCCTGAAGGCATAAATTATACCTTAGAATGTAAATATCCAGAACTTGAAATTAATTTTATGCTTAAGGATGCATACTTAGAAGCTCAGATAGGCAATAATTTGATTGAGCTTCCATCAGTAGAGAGGGTAGTTGCAAGGGAGTGGAAAAAGATAGCCAGTGCCGTTGCGAGCCATATGAGGCTAATACCCGATATTAGAGAGGGGTATCCTGAGATGTCTTTTATAGTTTACTCTGATAAGAAAGCAAAAATAGATCTTTTCAATCATTATTTCAACGCCCCTATGAGGATAGTGCGGATTACAACATCTCAACCTCAAGTGAATATTCGTATGGTGTTAAATCCTACTCAAGAAAAAGAAACAAACAGCAATAGTTTAAAAAATAATGTAGCTTTACGAGATTTAACTGAGTTAATAAACAATAGCTTGATCAAGTTAGGAATTATTAACATGACTTTATTTAAAAAAATAAACTTTATCTCTCATTTTCAAAAAGAAGCTTTTGAAGATTTTGAGTGTGAACTATTAAATCAATCAGATTTATCAAATTTGCAGATGATAATAAAATTTTCAAAAATTGGTGTTTCCTTACTTTTAGTAGTGAATAT
>Ga0075122_10002489_pt1 | contig 12107 bp, 12 predicted proteins | sample AntAceMetag02UKB_FD_69790 | JGI IMG/M metagenome (GOLD analysis project Ga0075122, IMG submission 69790) | Saline lake microbial communities from Ace Lake, Antarctica - Antarctic Ace Lake Metagenome 02UKB | ecosystem: Environmental > Aquatic > Non-marine Saline and Alkaline > Saline | place... | reverse complement strand
GGAGGTTTTCCAGAGTGTACCCTAGAGTGTCACCAGTTTGGACTCGTGGGGATGACGTGCGGGGAGCAACTCCCCATAAATCCATTAACATCCTGATTTATTTTAGCAATGCAGGAGATTTTCGCACCTCCACCATAACCTCATTTTTTGTAAAAAATGCCCAAATTTGAAAATCTCTCAAATGTAGATGTAGAAAGGGATTGGAGGGAAAACGGTAACTTTTCTGATTCCAATATTTGGAACGTTTTTCAGTCTGTATGACCCATGAATAAAGGGTTACAGTCTAAATAGGGCGAGGGTTCAGGGGCGGGAACCGCCACCGCAATGGAATAATGCATTGAAATATTGAATATTTAGAAGTGTTCATTTTTAGGATGAACAAAAAAGTGCGCTTTGGGGTGTTTCTTCCTTTGTTGTAGAAATTATGTAATATTAGTATGCATCCTTAATATAGGAAAAACAAACAATCTCCAATCACGAATTTCTGCTACATTACCAAAAAAATCCTTTCTTCAAGTTACAAAACAATTCGATCTCCCCTCAAAAGCGTATTGAGTTATTACCGTAGATCCTCTGCTTGAGGGCAATGGAAAGGGAAATGCTGGTTTTATACTGTTAATCCTTTATTAGCGGTGTTTTACACCGTTTTTACTTTTTTTTGCCCTAGGAGGTCAGCCGCTTAATGTGGTAGGCGAGAATTCAGCTAAAAATTCCCTGTTAATCCCTTCCGTTACTGTATTTGTGGGGAAAAAAATATTGTGACCATACACCTTTTTTTCCATCTGCAAGAAATTTGATGTCAAATATTTGTTTTTTTCGGTTTCATTACCGTGTGACAGGAAAACAGATTACGAAAATAATATCAAAACGAGAAGAAGATATTGCAGTATGATGTGTTTTGATATAGTTCTATCTTACCCGCTTTCAAATTGATGGCTTAATGTCAACAATGAAAGCTATTTAATCATCATTACCGGTTAGGCGGTAGCAGGATTGTCAGAAACTAGAGAGCTTATAAAAAGAGTTACGCATGCTTTAGGCATGGATCTGGTAGCGGCTGGTAAGGGCGAAACAAGCACTGAATCTTCAGTCAGATTTCGAAATCTAAAAAATCCACAAAATTGACATAGAAAGTTCGCTCATATAAGATGCTACTTGTTGTAATTCATAGTCTCAACTCGTTTTAAAACCTGGTAAAGGAGTCTGAATGGTCAGTAAGACGATGAAAAATTTTCTCGCCGGTTTAAGCGTTATTAGCTTGATTGGAGGAGGAAGTTTTCTGGTGACTAACTGTACCGGATCGGCAAGTGGGTGAAGTGCAAAAGCTGAAAGCGGCACGTCCGGTTGAAGCGGAAGCACAGGTACAGGTGGTACCGAAAAAAAAGCTCCAGGTAGTGGTTGAAGTGGAGCAAAAGACAGCACTGGAGATACCAGTGAGGAAAGACCGCAGGAATCACCGGGCAGTGGTTGAAGCGGTTAATGAATTGCATGCGGTCTGCATGCTGAAACATGGAAACCAGTAGCCCGGGATACTGGTTTCCTATTTGTTCACCTGTCCAGGCAATGTATATGTCATTGCAGAACAAAAATACCATACAAAAAGTTTTTCCTGCCAGTATTCATCTATACCCGGATCTCGTAAAATCTCGAGAACAACTATCCTCAATCCCTGAATTTCTGGCAAAAAACCATAGCCTATCTTCAACATGTCCCTATATTCAGGATTTAGCACGCTTGGAACTTGCTCTATTTGAAACGTCTTTTATTCCGTATCCTGAATTGCCTCCCAGGGAAACTTGCATTATAAATCCTTCGTTACAAATTCTTCAGGTTAATTGGAAAAACCTTGAAATTCTGCTGGAAAAACCATCCTTTCAACCTGAACAGGGAGAAGCGGTTTTGCTCATCTATCGGAAAAAGGATGCGGACAGGTCGTTGGTCAGATCAGCAAGCAATCGTGATCTTCTTGCAATAAAAATAGTTGTTGAACAATTGGATATGAGATCAATTGCGGCTGAAACAGGCGTTTCTATTCAGGAGATAGACCAGGTGCTGATCGAAGCCGTTAATGATCTCCTGATCATGGAACCTGCTTCAAAACTCGTTAGACCTCCCGATTTCCCCAGGGGTGTATTTGCTACCCGCAAAGATCTGTTCAAGGCCTCCTATTTTACCCTGCAATGGCACATAACTCAAAAGTGTGATATGACCTGTCGGCACTGCTATGATCGAAGTGAGCGGATGTCGGTTTCCTATGAACAGGGGATGTCCATACTCGAACAGCTCGATCAATTCACCCAATCAAATCATATCCGTAGCCAGGTTACATTTACAGGAGGAAACCCGCTTCTGCATCCACATTTTTTCGATTTCTACACAGAGGCTGTAAACCGCGGTTTCTTAACTGCTATTCTTGGAAATCCCGTACCCCGTGATACTGTCAGTAAGATTATTTCAATTAGAAAACCGGAGTTTTTCCAGATCAGCATTGAAGGGTTACAAGGCCACAACGACTACATTCGCGGCCGAGGCAGTTTTAAGCGAGCCATCGATTTCCTGGAGATCCTGAAAGATCTCGATGTTTCTTCCATGGTTATGTTGACGCTGACAAGAGAAAACGAATCTCAGGTACTGCAACTCGCAAAATACCTGAAAGATCGTACGGACCTGTTTACATTCAATCGTCTTGCCCTCGTTGGTGCTGGCACATCCCTGGAGTCGGCAAATGCCGATACTTTTCGAGACTTTCTGACAAAATACCAGCTCGCAGCAAGTGAAATCAGGAACCTGGGATTTAAAGATTCCATGTTTAATATTCTTCGATACGAAAAGGGCCAATCTCTCTTAGGCGGGTGCACCGGCTTTGGTTGCGGAGCAGCTTTTAATTTCGTTTCCCTGCTGCCCGATGGTGAAGTCCATGCATGCCGCAAATTTCCTTCCCAAATAGGAAATATCCATAAGCAGGATTTGAAGGAGATCTATGATTCTTCACAGGCAGTTGCCTACCGGCGTGGTTCATCAGCCTGTGATTCCTGTGCTATTCGTCCATTGTGCGGAGGTTGCCTGGCTGTCAGTTACGGGCTCAATAAGGATATTTTCAGAGAAAAAGACCCCTATTGTTTTTTTGATAAGTGATAGGAATTTGCTTTTTAGCTATCAACCGAAATCTTTGTCATTTGTCAAATCAGATATGAAAAGAGGGGTAATTTAGAGGAGCGATGAGTTCATTTGAAATGATTATCGGTGTCGGTGTCAGATCCGATTCATTGTTCCATCCGGTTTTCCAGATTCGAAACACAATTGTCCCGTCTTCGCGATCACACTCATGACACCGGAACAGCTCACCCGCAAAATCCCGTTGATCGGGATATTCCCATCCAGCATCTGCAACAGGAATCCACACAATCTCCGGGGCATCCGGCTTCGTTGGGGGGGCCCTCTGTAATGAAAGAAATGATCCGCATTTGATGAACACATTCAGGACAGACCAACGGATTTCACTTTTTTGATATTGAAACCATTTCGCAGGATGCACTGGGCAATGGCTTCCCATTCTTTGGAAACCCTCATGCCACTACCTGAGCTGAATGGGACACCTGCCAGGTTCACGACCGTACCGACGGAAACATAACCAATCGGGCTGATATAAGTATTCGGATCCGGAACTGCGGCTGTGATATCATCTGTTGGCCAGATTACTGTGCGAGACGAAGATTTTGTGGTTGCGGATGGGAATATGGGAGATCTCTCTTAAAAAATCTATAATGAAATTGTGGCTATTCAGTATGGTGAAAAAGAGGTCCCCTTTGGCTGGCGTCTCAGAATAGACAAGTAAAGCATCAGTGAAATAAAGACGTTCTATCCCTCGTTACCCCGCTAAGATCCGGTATGCTGCCGGATCTCAGCGGGGTCTATCATATTGCCAGGGTTTGAAACCTGATCGCTCGCCCTTTGGGGTTAAATTGCGAGTCTGGTTTCAAAAAGTAATCAGGCAGGAGGGAATTCCGGTTTTTTCTTCTCCAGAAATGCCGCAATGCCCACAAGACACTCCCCGGAGGCAATCAATTCTGCAGCGGTTTCGGCTTCCAGCGCCAGGGAATCTTCCAGGTTCAGGTCCCTGCTTTTTCGTATTACCCTTAAGGCATGTTGCACGGCTTTGGGGCCGTTATTTGAGATCTGTTCCCCTATCTTAGCAGCCTCTTCAAGGGCGTTCCCTGCTTCGGTAATACGGTTTACCAGGCCAAGTTGCAATGCTTCTGCTGCAGGTACTTTTCGAGCTGTCAACACAAGATCCGATGCCACGGAAGCTCCGACAAGCCTGGTCAATGTTGCTCCTCCACCCCAATCGGGTATTAAACCCAGGCGCACTTCTGAAAAGCAGATAACGGCTGTTTTATCCATCACCCGCATATCACACCGCATTGCCAGTTCAGCTCCGCCCCCATAAGCCAGGCCGTTAATCGCTGCTATGACAGGAACCGGAAGCGAGACAAACCCATCTACCGCTCTCCTTATTCTATTAACCAGCTGCACAGCGGGACCTGTCTCCCCGGATTCCATGACCTGGAGAATATTCCCAACCAGCGGGTTTTCCGGGTTCACATCAAACCCTGCGCTGAAAGATTCTGACCCTTCTCCAGTCAAGATAATTGCCCTGGGTCGTGCCTGCTTCAGTCTGTCTGAAATGTTCTCAAGAGCTGAAAACATGGCCTCATCGAATGCATTTTTTTTCGCCGGTCGGTTTAGTGTCACAATGGCAACCCGATCTCTGTATTCCAGTTGGATATTCGCCTTGTTCATCTGTATTCCGCTTATATTTTTTTTAGATTTGTTTTGCAGTCCAGCACTTTTGATCCCAAGAACGAAGGAAAGTTTAATTGTTGGTTGCCTATTCGTCAATCAACTTAAGAAAACCGGGTTCCACTTTCGTGACTCATTTCTCTAATTATTCTTTTTGATTAATGAGCATCATTGGGATTTTAATGTCATATAGTATTATTGATTTTTAAGGGGGCTATAATAAAGAATCTGTTATAAGTATCTAAATATCTAAATTTATAGGAGGATGATGAGAATAGTAACCCGCCAATTTTGTTGGTTGCCGTTAATACTCCTTGTTTTTTTAACAAGTAATGCAGAACTCGTATTTTCATCTTTCGATTCAGTTGGTAATGTAATCGTAAAGAGTCAGCCGGTTTTTGTCATTCGAGATGGGGCAACAATAAATGTCGATTCGTTCGGAAGAAGGTTATAAAACGGTGATGTCGTGGTTGCAGGAAAGACTGGCAAAGCGCAAATCATTTTGTCTGACAAAAGTGAGATTATTCTTGCCCCATCAGCTAAGCTCACCATTATCGAAAAAATGACCAAAAGCGCATTGACAACATCAAAGAGTCAACTCTTTTCGTTTGAAGGAAAAATCAGGGCAAAAGTCAAAAAATCAAGAAGCAGAATACGATTCAAAAGCGTCAATGCAGAAATCAATATTAAAGGAACAGAGTTTGTTGCAGAATACGTTGGCGGGGTAACAACTGTTGCGACAGTTGAGGGATTGGTAAATATGTCTTCTGTCAACTCTGGAACTGATATTGATATTCCGCCTGGAAAAATGTCTTCAGTCTCAGCTGCCGGAGAAGTAATGCCATTATCTGAAATTGCCGGAGAAATACTTAAAGGAGTTGAATCTGCCGGAGAGAAAATGGCGGAAGAAGATATTGCAGGGAAGAAGATTTAAGTCGGTTTATTATTGATAGCAGAAATGGAATGTCTTTTCAATTGGTTGAATTATCTCAAATAAAATCCAGCCCAAATCTCAGCCCTGAATAGCCCATTCTGTAGTGACATAAAACTCACTACCAGTAACTTCCGGGACACACGAATCTACTAGCAAAAATTTTAACAAACAAATTAATAGGCATGATTTGATGTGGTTACAGCAAGTGATACAGATGATATGGAGGGAATTGGGGGTAAAATGGTGGAAATTCTAAATTTGTTATTATCATTGAGTTTCCGAGGAGGGTGGTCGGTGGAAAGACCATTTTGGAAAAAAATAGTAATAATGGAGTTAGAAATTTTGATCAATTTGGAAATTGGATATTTGAATAAATATTTTCTTCAATGAATTTCTGCTATTTATATATCAATCTCCATTCAGATGAATTTTTGAATTTCATCTTCATCTAAGTAGATACCTTTATTGCCTATAATATCATTTCGATGTTCATGAATAATTTCTAAAAAATGACTACTCAATGGAATAAAATTTTGCCCAAATTTCATCGCAATTTTTTTTATTGGAATCGCAGCAAAATTTTTTACACCACCATTGATCCCAAACCGGATCTTCTTCTTCCATTTGCATTAGATCTTCACGTGTAAATATCTTTGCATTGTTTAAATCTGCTGTATAGCCCTCTGAATCCCTCTTCCACCAAATAAACTCTCTTGCTTTATGAGTTTGTGGGACATTAACCACAAAATAACCATCAATTTCTTCTAGTGGTTTTTCCAACTGTTGGTTTGGATAAGCTATATCCAATTTGAATATCTGCCCTTGCCCTGAACGTTCAGCAATATACTGAAGTAGTTTTACGGGGATGTGGTAGAGGAGTTGGATGCCAATGTGGGCCAGATTCTGGATTTTCTGAGTGTATCTGGCCTTGAAGAGAATACACTTGTGCTTTTTACCAGCGATAAAGGTCCCTGGTATCATGGCAGTACGGGTGGACAACGGGGCAAGAAAGGCCAGAGTTATGAAGGCGGGTTCAACGTGCCGCTGATTGCACGCTGGCCGGGTCAGACAGAACCCGGAAGTACTTGCAGTGAGCACTGTATGAACATCGATTTTTTTCCGACTGCTCTTAGGCTGGCAGGATTGCAGAATCCATCAGACCGAATCATCGATGGCCGGGATATCTCGGGGTTAATGACTGGACAGGCAAAGAGCTCCCCTCATGACGCTTTGTTTTTCTATCACCATGCTGAATTGGAAGGCGCCAGGGTCGGGAAGTGGAAATTTTACCAGGATATCAGCACTTACGTTTATCCCATTCCGGTGGACAAACGATTCATCAGCAAATTTGACAGGCCTTGGCTTTATAATCTTGAAATAGATCCTACGGAGAGTTATCCCCTGAATGAGAAGTACCCTGATTTGGTGGTGCAGATGACTCAATTGATAAATCATTGGACGTCCACCATGAAAAAGAATCCCAGAGGCTGGTTGCAAAACTGAACCAGCTATGCAGGGACAATTGGGAGATGGTTTTTCCGGAAATCCTCTGGTGGTGAGGGATTATCAGAAAAATAATATTTTGACCTGACGACCTCAACAGGTTCTACTTTTTAATGGTTTTTAAAAATCCCTGAGAAAATCCGGATTTCGTTGAAATTTGATGCTTATAATGACACGGATACTCTCTTTGGACGGAATTTAATTTATATCCTTACCAGCCAAGCTACTTTATATATGTGTCTGACTGTGCAAAAAGGGTTTGACTTTTAATAGTAGAAGGAACCGGCGATGACTATGCTGTACGTGTTAACCTCTAGCTCGGTTTCCAGGTCTTTTCCTTGAGTCTGGACATATCCGATGGAGGTTGATGTATATTGGCTGAAGGAGCTGAATCCTAACGTGATACCTTCGATATTTACTTTGTCAAAAAAATCATTGTCTTTACCAGCCGGGGCATAGTCGGTGTAATAACCCAGGTTGAAAAAGAAGGCATCCGTCAGCTTCAATACAGTCCCGATATGCATATTGGTGACTTCTACGGCACTATAGCGGTATCTGGGATCAATAACAACATCTTCCTGTTCCAGATATCCGGCCAGATGGGTTTGCTGTTGCCAAAGATAATCCACTCTACCGACCAGGTTAAAAGGCTCTATTTTTTTATAGTGCTTGAAGTCGATTTCGATTGCCCAGGTATCTGAATCCCAAGCCAGACCGATGCCGTATTCCTCCGGCAGGCGGTATTCAAAATCGACATCATCGCTGTCGCTTCTCACGTATCTGGTAAAGCGTGTATCCATCGAGCCAGCATTATCGATATTCAGGTCGTAGCTCTGAAGGTAATATGTCCGATAGGTCCCTTTGGATTTGGCCTGGCAGGGCGCCTTGTAGACAAATCCGATGGACAATCCCTCCCACAGATCCAGTTGCATACCGGCTTCATTGCGGATCATCGACCATGAACCTTTCAGATATGTGTTTCTCACCAGGTTTAAATATGGAGATTTGTCAACATCCTGGTACTCTGTAGTGCCCTCTTGGTTTAAGAGTTCTACATTGTACATTCGGACACCGATGCCGATCCGAAAACTATCCCCCAAGGCGATTGCAACTGAGATCCCCGGTGCCAGGATGCTCATCCTGGAGATACTGGAGAGCCTGAAATTGGTGTTTTCAGCAGTATACGAGTTGTCATCAGACAAATCAAACGGGGTTCTGTCCAATTCAAATTCCGTTTTTCTGTCAACCTCAAGGGAACTGGTGAAATTAACAGGTGAAACAACCGACCAACCCCATACGAAAAACGGATCACCACCGTTGCCAACTCGATTCACACCCCCAACAAAATTTGGTATACTTTGAAACTCACCGGTAGACTCTCCGGCACCGACAGTGGTTATTACCTGTTCGTACAGGGAAGCGTTTCCACTGATGGAATCTCTTCGCGCCTTGATCAATCCGGCAGGATTATACCATGAGGCGGAAGCGTCGTTTACCCGGGCTATTAAGGCACCGCCTTGAAGACCGCCCAACTCGCCGATTGGTATGCGGTTATAATTGTTGACTCGAGCAGACTGGGCTGGGGAATTGGTTGCCATCAATACCGCCAGGCAAAAACAAACTATTATAAAAACAATCTTTGACTGGATTTGCAATTGCATTATGTCACCCTGGTCAAATGAAAAAAACTGCTTTTTCGTTGTTTTTTGAAATCTAACGTGGTGTATCAAAATTGAGAGAAAACAGCTGAACCAGTGAATCTAATCCGATATAACTGGTTCACATCGCGAATACCTTTCCCCGCATATTGTCACCATACCTGAATTAATTAAGTCAGAACGTAAAAAAAACAGAAATTACCTTCAGTTTGATACAGTACACTAATCCACTATCTGAGATACTTCATTGGTGTAAAAAGAACTACCGTAACTGTTAACCGCCCTGATTCTGAAATAGTGGGTGCCGGTTGGCCAGGGGTCATTATTATTGTTATAAATAATCGTAGCCTGGGTGGCATTTGCACTAATGTTGACCCCTGCCTCATCAATCCAGTCAGTTGATTCTGTTTTAGATTGCAGTATAAAGCCGGTTTCATCATCGGCATTATCAGTCCAGTGCAACTCCATCCATGCTTCTGCTGGATTATAAAGCAAACTCAGCACGGTTGGTGCTTTAGGTACACCAAAAATGTTGAGCAATACCTCGTCGGAGTATGACGAATTACCCGCACTATTTGTTGCCAATACCTTGTATGAATATACTGAAGTTGAACTCACCGATTCATCGTTATCTTCGGTGGTGTTTTTTGGAACGGTGGTCAGCAGTTCGAAAGGGGCCCCTCCGGTCCCAACAGATCGATATATCTTGAAGGACTGCTCGTTGATTGAATTGTCCGTCCAGGTCAGGGAAATGGTAGATGTGGTTGCCCAGTCAGCATCCAGATTGGTGGGGGCCGCCGGAGCAGTATCGTTCGCCACCACGACACCCGCCTGATCGATAGAACCGTCCAGTTGGTAAATCTTGAAGCCCTTGAGGGAGATTTCGTTGGTAAAGGAAATATAGTAACCATACCCGCCCGACCAATTGGTATAGGTACTGGTACAGAAAACCAGACCCAGATCCTTGTTATGGTATTCGATTCCCATACTACGATAGATATAAGGATTATAGCTGACAGAAGAGCTGTTAAAGTCGACAACTACCTCTAATGTGGTTTGGGTTCCAACAGCGGTCGATACCGAACTGGTCTGTACCTTCCGTTCTATACTGCCGTACTGATCGCTAGGCTTAACGCCACCCGCCGCTAGAATGAGGCCAATATCTGATGCATCCAAATCTGTGTCCAGAACCTTTTTCCAATCAGACAGCTCTGTCGAGTATTCAATTCCGGTGGCGGTTTTTTTCAGATAGATCGGTGAAGTAAACGATTTGTCCGGAATATTATGGGATACCTCGATGGTAACGATTTGGGTCTGTTCGTCAAAAACAGTCACCTCCAGGGAAATAGTTCCCGTAATGTCATCGTTGTCGGAGTAGCTGTATTGGAACAGTGAGTTTTCGAAATAAGGAAAATAATCGAGGTTTGTCAGTCCGCCGCAATTGCTTACACCGCTGCTGTTTACCCTAGTGCTATAGGTTTGTTGTGTCGCCGCCAGATAGATTGTGGAGCTCTCGTCTTCGCAGTGATTGTTGATTGTAATGGTGATATCGCCACTCTGGTAATCAACATTCTCCCAATAGGCATAATTGACTGCCTGATCCGCCCCCTGAACAATATATATAACAATATTATAAACATTCGAAGCAACAAGCGCCTGATCGATATCCTGTGAAACCGTCTGCCCCGCTTCAATAAAAGGATTAAAAGACTGCAATACCCCTTCAGAAGCGGAAATGGGAACATAGTACCAGCCAGCTAAGGTGCTGGATGAATGGTTGATGATCTCGACAGTAAACGTGGAACTGGTAACATCGCTGGTAACGATGCGGTCGTCATCTTCATCGCCGCGGCCACACCCCCAGATCATTATCGAAAATCCAACTAGAAAAACAGCAAGAACCAGCTGGTATGATAACCTTGATCTTTTGTGTAACAATTGCATTCGCCCCCCTGAGTATGAGAATTGAATGGACTGTCAAAGCTGATAAAGGTAACTGCCGATGATATTTATTATTTACTAGGCCATCCGGTTACGATTAGTTGAATAATAATTTCAGGTCCATATGCTCAGGAATGTTTCCTGTTCCATATGATCCTTATAAAAATGAGCTTTTCAATTTTCTGAGAAAACAGAGTAAGCAAATCATTGCATAACTGGATCTTAAAATCAAGTAGCGATATCCGCCATGAATGGGTGCACCAAAAACTTTCGGGTGTACGGATTAGTGCAAATATTCGGAGAAGAGAAATGCAGAAGAAGAGAAGAAATAAAAGGATGATAAGCGCCAAGTTATTGTAATACTTGACTTGACAAAACTGATGACTCCCAAAAATCGAATTTTAGGCATATTAAGAATTCGATTATAGGAGTCATCAACAATGCAAGACCATAATAGTCCCTGCGAGGTAGAAAAGAAAAAGAAAACCAACTCCATTATCCCTGAAATTTCAACACTGGTCCTTTCTCTTTTGCCCAAGGAGGATAAAGCCAATCTTGACTCATTAGAAATTACCTTAACCCCCATTTTCAGTAGCATCCGAAAACAGACCACCGAACGATATTTTTTACAACAGGACACGGATGAGCATTATTGTGAGAATTGCGGTCAAAAAATGCAAAACAAAGAATCGTTGAAGCGCAAGATTGTTGGGCTCGCTCCGTATGATATCAAGCGTCGCTCATTTTATTGCGACAGGTGCAAACGGTATGAGCGACCGCTGGACAACAAACTCAACCTTGCCGGTCGGTTCAGTCTGGAGATTCGCAAGGCTATGCTTCTATTGGGACAACGTATTCCTTTCCAGGAAGCCTCCGAATATCTTGATCGGCTTTTGGGGGTTCAGGTAAGTGATCAGAGCATTTTGTCACTTGTTGAATCAGTGGGCAGGAAAGTACACGAGGAAGATTTGTCAATGGTAAGAAAGCTTGTGGGCAAAGAAGGATTTGTCAAACACGAATCCGTTGATAAACCCAAGAAAGCGGGAACGGCTTACCTGCAAATGGATGGCATGATGGTTCAGACCCGTGAAGAAAGATGGAAGGAAATTCGAAATGGGATTCTATTTTCTGGAGACCACCAAGTAGAGATGGATCAGCAACCATCGTATCGCAGGAATCTCTGAAAAAAAGGTCTCGTTTATCTACAAAAAACGAGATTTCAAAGGTGGGCGCTACAAGTCTCAGACTCAAGTTTGTCATCTGCCAGGAGA
>Ga0075122_10002484_pt1 | contig 12118 bp, 2 predicted proteins | sample AntAceMetag02UKB_FD_69790 | JGI IMG/M metagenome (GOLD analysis project Ga0075122, IMG submission 69790) | Saline lake microbial communities from Ace Lake, Antarctica - Antarctic Ace Lake Metagenome 02UKB | ecosystem: Environmental > Aquatic > Non-marine Saline and Alkaline > Saline | place... | reverse complement strand
TTGGCAGAGCTGTTTGGGGATCAGTATCAGGCAAAACGTGAGCAGCTGGAAAAGATGCGCGAACATAGATGATACTCACCAGAATTCAATGGGGTCTCACGGAAGGAAGAAGACCCCGATGAATCACTGTCAGTTCGGCTAGGACAGAGCAGATGGCCGGTAACTGTCGAATTGGGTTGGAAAAACCAGTTGCTGAAATTTCAGCTGTTGTAGTCGGAAAAGGTAGGCAGCACCAGTCATCAGGTGATAGGCCACATCGGTCACTCGGCGTTGTTCCGGAATTTCCAGGTACGAACCCCGCACCCAGTCGTTAAAAGCACCCATAGAAGGACCACACCAGACCTGAAAATCCATCTCCCGGCCTTGCTCCCCGCTGTTTGCCCAATGGGATGAAAATCCGAGATACTGGCGAAAAATCAGCGCCATCTTCTTTCTGGGATTGGACTGGGCTTTGGCGACCTGATCAGGATCGCGCACATTCCAATAAGACATTGTCTCTTCCCAAACCGAATCAATGGACTTTTGAAAAATCTGCTTTTCCAGTTTATCCATTTCCGAAGCTGGGATCTCCTCAATGGATTTATATGCAAGATAGAGTTCACTCAGTTTATTGGCTCTCATTGGAAAAAATGTGCCTCGTTTAACCACCTGCAGTTTACCACCCATTTCAAACATATCCATCGCTGGTGCCATGCAGACATCGGCCATTCCTACCTGTGACAACAGATTTCTAACATGATCCGAGGTTCCCGCTTCCAGACAGGCCTGGTTGACGGAACCGGTCGCTACATAAGCTGCGCCCATCATGAAAGCGGCCAGAACAGATTCTGGAGTTCCGATTCCCCCTGCAGCACCGACTCTGATCTTCTGCTGGTAGCCATACTTCTGCTGGATTTCATTACGTAAAGCAATGATTGAAGGTAACAGCGACACCAGCGGCCTGTTATCGGTATGTCCACCTGAATCAGCTTCCACGGTTACGTCATCGGCCATGGGGACCTGCCTGGCCATCTGCGCCTGGGCCTCAGTAATCAAACCCTGCTCAAGCAGCACGGACAGAAATTTTTCAGGCGCCGGCTCCATGAACTTTGTTGCCACCTCCCTTCTAGAAACCTTAGCAATCACTTTGTTTCCGATCTCGATACCCTGTTCCGGATTGAGACTAAGGCCGGCAACCCGGTAATAGACTATATGGGGAGTTAAATCCATGAACGCCGAGGCTTCGACTGTCTGCACACCATATTTGATATACATTTCAGCCGCCAGACGTTCCAGGTTTTCGGCAAAGGGGTTGTGGATCAGGTTGAAAGCGTATGGTCCACGGGGCAACTCCTGTTGAATTCTCTGGATGATTCCCTCCAACTCTGCCGGTGGTATCCCACCCGCACCAAATGAGGCCAGAAATCCCTTTTTCCCCAGAGCGATCACCAACTCTTCTGATGAGATACCATGGGCCATGGAACCCGCATAATAGGCATATTTGCAACCGTGAAATTCGCGAAACGCCTGATCCCCCAAGGTATCCGCAGTCGACGCAGGCAAAAGGGAAAGCAGGGCCAGGGCTTGATCATCCCCGGCATTCATTCCCAAGGGCTTCCCTTCATTGGTCAGCCCCACCTGCCCCTCTCGTCTGACAGCAAAGCAGGGTTTATCCAGGTTCAGCAGAGTGCTGCTCATACCCGCCACATCAAATACCAGTGAGTTTTCGGGCCCCTCCCAGACAAGCGACTGGTCTGATGGTTTCCCGAGGTAGCGTAGGTTCTCGTCGGTTGTCATTTCATCTCCTTTCCCGTTCCTATCAAGCTTCCATCAAAGCGATGGCCGCATCGGTTACCTCATAAATCCGTATTTTATTTTTCCACAGACTGGCATCGGCCAACAGAGTGATCTGTTGCTCATTTTTCTCAATCTTTTTAATGTGCACCTCAATATCCATGGTTTCGTCAACAGGTGTGATCTGTCCCCTGTATGTCCAGTGGGTCACCCCCGGCACGTTTACAAATACTGGCGATGTCATTTCCTTGCCCAGATCCTGCTGCAGTGCAAAGATGCGCATGGCCTGGATAATGGATTCCACACCCAGAGAGCCTGGCATGACCGGGTCCTGGAAAAAGTGACAAGAATAGAACCAATCCGTTGGATCCACCTTTTTTGTAGCGAGAATATATCCCAGTCCATATTTTCCAGAGTTTTCGAAAATCCAGACTCGGTCCAGAAAATCCAGTTGGGGTCCATTAAGGCGGTAGAAGGGTTTTTCCTGCTTTGATTGGAAATAATTCTCCTGCACCCTATCTGATTTCAAATCGAGTTCAATTGCGGTACTGAGAGGAATTTTTTCGTTTTCAGACCAGGACGGTATTTTTTGACCTTTATCGAGACCCACCTGCATACTCAAGGACTTGGGGGTATGGTATCCAAACAGGGTGGTCCCCTCATAAAACCGCTCTCCTTCAACTTCAAGCGTATAGTCGAAATTGAGTAAAATCGTTTCAGCAGCCTTGGAGACATTGAGCAGTTTAGCCCAGGACGTAATGGTTCTTCCGCGCAGATCCGGGTTGGAGATCAAAGTGGCATCCGAACCCAGGTTTCTGAAACACAATTCCACACCTGAATAGATCATCGTGGCACCCATATAGGTGCTCAGAAATCCGCAAGGTTGCAGCGCGATCTCCATAATTATGGAATAGGGCATGACGGGATAGGAATTTTCCCGGTAAAACCAAGCATCTGCCGGCACATCGTATTCAGAAACCAGGCTGGAGGGCTTTTTAAATTCATGCCGCTGCCCTTCGACCGACAAGACCCGACTGATCAACTGCAGGTCCCCATTGGGTGTGCGCGGTGCTTTTATATTTTCATAAATATCATATTCGGGGCCGAAACACTCCGACAACGATCCGGTAGCAAAAGCGTCAATATGGTGACCAACGAATTGCGCTGGCTTTTCAGCAACAGCCTCAACCGGATTTTTCTCCACCATCTCGATTCCCAAATCCTGGAAATCGACAATGATCCGATCATTCATGATGATATAGAAATTCGCCCGTGCAAATGGTCGGGGGGACAATCCCACTTCGACAATCTCCATGCGATAGCTGTAAAGCGTATCCGTCGGTACAATCTGACCTCTGGCCCGAATAGTATAGGGCCGATCTTTGATGGGCTGAAACCGGGCATCCTGGGTATGGACCTGCAGGCCCAAGTAGAGCATGTAAAACTCCAGCAGTTGCACGCACCCTTCTGTAATCAGTGTCCCCGCCATCACATTATCGTCCTTGAAGTGGCAAGGGAAATACCAGTGATCAGGCGCCAGATCCTTTTCCGCGATCACCTCTCCCAGCCCCCAAGGTCCGCCGGTTTTATCGATGGCAACAATCCGATCCAGCATCATGATCTCTTCGGCAGAAAAACGCAGTGATGGATTGGCACCCTGCTGGTCATATACGACACCCAGGCAGCCCGCGACACTCCCGCGAGTGATATTCAGCAGCGCTTCCCTCTCAAAATAGTTTTTCTCACAGTTTAAGAGCGGTGTAAAATGCTGTTTCGGCATGTTGCGGCGGTTTTCCAGCTCAAGGTTGGAAAAGACGATCCCTTTACCCTGAGCCAATTCCTCATTTGTTGAGAATCCGGCCCTACCACCTGTCATTTTATATACCAACCTCTCCCCGACAAAACAGTCATAGGCAAAATTGAAAAAGAGCGCCTCTCCGAATTTCATAAAAGATTCGATCCGAATCTCATAACGCAGGGTATCGCCCTCTTTGGGCAGCTCATCCATGAAAGTCATGGTATAATCCGTCAGCCGGTAATAACGCTCTCCTTTGCTTTGAAAATCAATTCCCAGATAGCTGATCAACAGCAGATCGCATTGTCCCGCTTCACTGGCAATCGCCCAGGGCATCTGCCCATCAACGCTATACCACGCATTGTAAGGGACATCATATTCAGTCGTCAGGGAGGAAGGTTTGAATTCTCCTTTTTCAGCATTGAGGCCTGTGACACGATTCACCAACAGATAGGGCGGTAGCGGCAGTCTGACCCGGTATTTATAGGAATCGATGATGGCGTAATCATCTCCAAATACATGGGCGATTTTACCTCCTGCAAACTCAAGTAGGTCGGCCTCGTCCCAGATAACGCCGGCCGGCTTCACTCTGGGATAGGAACCAATTTCTTTCTGAGCAGCAGTGGTTTCAACCGGAAAATCCACAACGGATCTTCCCTGCGAACCATCCGTACTTATAATCTGTAGCTTGATCAGCTCGCGCAGTTCGTGCAGTGACGCATTGCGGGAATCCAAAAACGCCTGGTGGCTGGCACTGATTTGAGTGCGATGCGCCGAGATCTCAGCGTCCATATACAGTGAGAGATCCTGACTGGCCCTGTCTGATGACGGATGCACCGCAGGGTTCATTTGAAGTGTCTCAGGCTGCCGAAAGTCTGCCTCTTTGTCAGTTGTTATCTCGCCCGATGCAGTTGCACTCGGTCCCGTCGCTATTTCTCCAAACCGGGAACGGTTTTCAGCACTCAGGATATGCGAAACCATATCATCACCACCCAGAGTGATGGTTTTCATCAGCTTCCTGGCTGCTTGCTTCTCATCACTGATATGATTCATCAACAGGGTGAGGTCCAGATCCACACGATGACTCAACAGTTTCGAGACCACTTTGAGCAGGTTGGTGTAGTCATCTGCCCCTTTGCGGTTCATGCTCAAAGCCAGGTGCTCGCGCTCGCCGAGAGTATTGTCAATAAATTTGGAACACCCCTCTTTAGGCCCCATCTCCAGGAAGATCCGTGCGCCATCCTCATAGACCCGATTCACCAGCTTGGGAAAATCGATTGTCTTGCAATAAATCTGGGCAATATTGTCCGCAATGGCTTCAGCGGTCACTTGGGTTGGCTCATATCCGGCCGCCGAATAAAACGGAATCTCAGGCACAAACGCCACCGGGGAGTTGTGTAGTTGTGTGATACTCTCATAATCAGGTTTGACAATCTCACAATGAATGGTGTCAGTCATGGGCGTCAAAACACACCTGTATGGTAAGGCCTCAACCACCCGCCGGCAGGCTTCCTTTTCACCTGCGATCACCACTTCATTTGGAGAATTGATAATGATCAGATACACATGGTCTTCTGAGGCGATTGTTTCCTGAATCTGTTCTGCAGAGGCGCTGACCGTATAGCAATGCCAGATATCTTCAGACTCCCCCGGGCCGGCAGGTGGCAATCCCCATGCTTCGCGTGCGGCTTTCATTGGTCCGGCCAAACGCTCCAGAAAAATTGGCTGGGAATGTAAAAACTCGCTCATTTTGTCCGTATTCTCCCAGACATCCATGGCAAAGTTCATAGAAACCTCCCCCATGCTGTAACCAAAAACCAAATCCGGCTGAACGCCCAGCACTCCTCTGGCAACCGCCGTGTTCAGAATGGCGGCATTAATCCCGGTTTCAAAGATGGCAATGGCTTTACTGTCCAGCTCTGCCTGTTTATCGGCCAGTTCACTGTCAGTCAGGCGGGTCAGACTGCGAGGATTCACCAACCGGTCCCGCAACATCGTTTCAGGTCTGTCGGCATAAGAGGCAACCAGGTCGTACAATTCCGGAAAAATTTGAAACAAGTCCTTACCCATACCCAGATATGAGTTAAACGCACCCGGATAGACGAATGCCACTTTCCCTTTTTTACCCAGCGGCTGGGGTGTGAAATAACTGCCCGCCGGTGAAACCCATTCTTGCTGCTGTTGAAACGCATTTTCAACTCCGTCCAAACCGGCATCTATCTCCTGCAACAGCTTATCCCTGGATCCACCAACAATGATTAAGACATATTTCTCATCCCTGTTTTGCTGGACTTTATCGATTTGTTGAGCTGATAATTGTGTCAAATCTCTGGTCGAGGTCACATTGCTGCGTAGCTCAACCAGCCTCTCAATCAGCACCTTTTTTTCGCTGGCTGCCACCGGATAAAACCGCAGCGGATTCTCTTTGAGCAGATTGCTGGATCGTTTCTTGGGCGTCAGATCTTCAGAAAGAACGAGGTGGGCAGCGGTCCCATCCAATCCGGTTCCGAAGACAGCCGCAGTTCTTTTATGGAGACCTGAGTCCAGATGCCAGCTTTTTGACTCCGTCTCCACGTAAAAGGGGCTACCATCCCAGACAGACTTCTGTTGTGGTTGATCCCAGCCAGGAACAGCCGGAATGTAGCGTCGATACAGTGCCAACGCGGTTTTAATGACACTTGCCATTCCGAGAGCCGCAAAACAGTGTCCAAAGGAAGCCGTCACACTGCCGACCGCGCAGCTCAGATCGGAACTGGATGTTTCGTACGCTTTGACCAAGGCACCGATTTTTTCTGCTACGCCTATTTCTGTCCCGGTCACCTCAAGATATCCGATGTCTGAAGGTTTCAGCCCTGCTGATTGCAGACTCTCTTCACAGACGGTCGCCATCCCAGCCGCATCATCCGCTTTTTTAAACGAGATGTTATCGATCATCGCATAGCAACGATCTTTTTCCTTTTTGGCTCTTTCGGACAGTTTCAATACGATCGCCCCAGCACCTTCTCCAACCATCCACCCCTGCGTTTCCTTTTCAAAGCCGAAGGACTCTTTTCCAGGGTTAATAGCCGTCATCAACTGGTTACGAAGCAGCACATCTTCCACATTGCCTGCCAGATCAACACCTCCGACAACAACCGCCTCTACTTCACCATCGCTGAGTAACATTTGCGCTACTTCCAGCGCTTTGAAAGCCGAGTTTTCCTCAGATGAAACCGTAAACGCCGGTCCTGAAAAATCCCAGACCGAAGCAATGCGGCTGGCCATGATGTTACCGATAAAACTGGTAAACTCATTGACCTGTACCGGGGTGCGGATAGTATCCTTCAAGGTCTTGAGCAGGTCTGGCACCTGATTCTGATCCAGCTGATTTTTCTCGACAGACAGTGACTGCTCCATTTTCCGTCCCAGATCGATTCGTCCACGGAACTGGTGCAGGGTAGGGTCCGATTCCATGGCAATCAAGACAGCTACATGAGCTCCCTCTTTTACATTGGCATCCTTAAGCGCCCTGTCCGCCACGTTCATCATCAGCAGTTGCTGGGGAATCATGGATTCCACTTCGTTGGGGGGAATTTTGTACCGCAGCACATCGAGACTGAAATCTTCAATAAAGGACCCTCTTGGAGATTTCCCCTCCTTAAAACCAAATTCGGTCAGGAGTTCCGACTGCTTATCGATCCCTTTCCAACGTTTGGCCGGCAACTCTCTGAATTGTTGCTTTTTGGAATAGAGGGCGTAATCAAACGCATCCAAGCCGTTACTCGATCCAAAATGAGCATCCATACCGACAATCGCCATCGATTGCAGGGGTTCTTTTTTCCCAGAGTGTTTTCGCTTTTGTTGAGATTTTCCTGACTTGACTAACAACTCATCATCCTGCCTTTCAAAAACCATGTGGGCATTGGTTCCGCCAAATCCAAAAGCGTTGACAGCACCAACCCTGGCAGAACTTTGACCCGGCCAAGGGGTGTTCTGTCCAACAACCTGTTCTGCTGATATCACCCCTTCAGAGGAGGAAACCGGATCCACCAGGTTAATGGTAGCGGGAATCTGTTGCTCCGCCATACTGAGGATGACCTTGATCATGCTGGCCATACCGGCTGCAGTCAGCAAGTGACCAAAATTGGCCTTCACCGATCCTATCAAAGGTTTTGCGCCGTATCGACCGAAAAACTGATCCAGCGAAGCAATTTCTTCAGGATCACCCACCGGCGTTCCAGTCGCATGGCATTCGATATAGGAGACCGCTTCCGGTTTCACTTGTGTATCAGCGTATGCTCGTTCGTAAGCCAGAATCTGTCCCTGAGCGTTGGGGCTCAACACCGATTTCCCCCTGCCGTCGTTTGATAATCCGATACCGCTGATGGTGGCATAAATTTTATCTTTGTCTTGCAGGGCATCATCCAGCCGTTTCAAGACCAACATCCCTGCTCCTTCTCCGGATACCAGACCTGCCGAATGACGGTCCAGCGGTCGACTTTCATCTTTTTCAGGATAGGCCGTAAACGTAGAAAAACCCATGTTCACAAAAAACGGATCTCCGGCGCTGACGGCACCAGCCAGCATCATGTCCGCTTTTCCATGCAGCAGATAGTCGCAGGCGATTTTCACTGAATAGAGAGACGACGCACACGCAGCATCAATCGAAAAGTAGGCCCGCGACAGTGACAGGGCTTTGGCCACCAGCGCTGAAGGGTAACCTGATATTCTGCTGTTGATGAAGTTTGATGATGTTTCATCCGGTCCATCCGACAGTTTCAACTTATCCAGTCCAGTCAGCTTGCGGACAGCACCTTCAATGGCAGCGTAATAAATGGGCAAGCTGAGTTTGTTGGAAGATCGGGTCGGAAACGACAGATTCCCCATGATAACCCCACAACCGGAAAGAGATGCAGGATCCTGCAAATAATCAGCATCTTGCAACGCTGCTCGCGCCACATAGAGGGACCATTGATAGATATTGTCCAGATTTTCCAGCTCTGATGCCGGCAGGTTGTAGAGAGAGGGGTCGAAGGAGAAATCCTGGATATATCCCCCCCTCACGCTGTAAAATTTATCGGTTACACCCTTCACAGAGCTGTAGTACGCCTTGGGATCCACTCCCATCTGTTCGGCTGTCGGCAGGGAGGTTGTATCCCTGTTTTCATACAGATTTTTCATGAACTGACCGGGGGTTTCGGCCCCCGGAAAGAGGCATGACATCCCGATGACGGCTATTTTTTGCATCTATTATTCCTATGTTTGTTTGCATCAGTGAACAACCGATATCCCGTAATTCCAGATAGTTTACCTTAATTTAAAGATTCAGGAAACCGTCTCTCAGCCCCCTTCGGCCAGGGCTATTGTTGGTTCTATAACCATATCAAAACTATTAAAATCCACTGAAACAATCTTGGAAATACCTGGCTCTTCCATCGTCACACCAAAAAGTGCATCGCCAATTTCCATGGTTTTTTTGTTGTGGGTGATGATGACAAACTGCGAATTCTCGGTCAATAACTTGACATGTCGGTTGAACCGTTCATTGTTCGCTTCATCCAGTGGCGCATCCACTTCATCAAGCAGGCAGAAGGGACTGGGTTTAATCTGGAAAACGGAAAAAACCAGCGCAATCGCTGTTAATGCTTTTTCACCACCACTCAGCAAGGTCATATTCTGCAGTTTCTTCCCGGGAGCTCTGGCGATGATCTCCACACCCGATTCCAGCAGATCGGAATCGTCGGTCAGTTCCAGGTAAGCCTCACCACCTCCGAATAACTGGGGGAAGAGTTTGCTGAAATGCTGGTTAATCAGATTGAACGCCTCTCTGAATCGCCGTCGAGATTCCTGATTGATTTTACTGATCGAATCTTCCAAAGCGTTGATACTATGTTCCAGATCTGCTGACTGGGTTGTCAGAAAATCGAGCCTCTCTTTTAAGATGTCATATTCTTTTTTTGCTGCCAGATTGACATCATCCATACCACCGATCGCCTTTTTCAACAGAACCATCGCCTCAGCTTCAGCATCAATATCAAACTGCTTCACATCAAAGGTTTCGATCAGCTCCTCCGGTGCAATCTGATCTTCAGCATAGAGATTGTCCGCAATATTTTTTGCCTCCTGGGTCAATTGAGCCAAACGAATATCCAACTTATGGTTTTTCTCCATTAAAGCAGACTTTTTTTTCTGCTCCTTGACTATTGAGGCCTGAGTCTCTGCGAACCGGTTACGATCTGTTTCAATTTTATCGTTCACCTTCTTCAGCTGTGTTTCCACATCACCGAGCAATTTCAACTGATTGGGCAGGGCTGCATTCGATTCTGCCACCGATGTGCGGATCAACTCTTTCTTGTCTTTTGTTTCCAGAAACCGGAGATTGATATCGGCCTGCTGTTCTTTTCGCTGTTGCAGGTCATCTTCCAAGCGCTCCTGCATCAGTAGGTTATTTTTCTTCTTCTCTTCCAGACTGGCCAGATTGATTTTCAAAACCTGCAATTCTTCTGTATATTCCTCTTTGTCCAGTTTTACGGCATCGATAACGGATTTCAACTCTTGGATTTCCGCTTGAATCACCAGGTGTTTTTCATGGTTTTCAGCTTCCGTCTTTGAAAGTTCGGTAATTTTTGCTTCAAATGAGGTCCGGGATTTCTGGAGTTGTTCCCGCTGCTCAACCAGTTGCTCTTGATTGCTCAACAGACGGCTTTTCTCCAGTGTCTTGGCATCCATCTCCTTTTCGGCGCTCAGAATCTCCAAATCCAACTCAATCATCTCTTTCTGATATCGGGCCAGATTCTGTCCATGTTCGTTGAGAACCAACGCCTCCTGATTCAAACGGAGCCCCGTACTCTGAAGATCTCTCTGATATTGTAGCTGGTCCTTTTCTAACGTGATTAGTTCTTCCTTTCGTTTGAAAAACAGTTGGGCCTGATTTGCCTGACCGGGTTTTCCCAGCAGAAATATTTTGGCCCGGGTCATAATTGTCGCATCGGGATCGATCAAACCTTCAGACCCCAACAGTGTCTTCTGGCTGAGTTTAAAAAGCGGGAGATCCACTAATTGAAATGAATCCGCCAGGGGTACTGCACCTGAGCGGTCTGAATTGCTTTGGATCCAGCGTCCGTTCTCGCCGTTTTCTCCATTATGAGCCGGCTCAATCAGATCAATAAAAAACAGTTGCAGCTGCTCAACTTCCAACTTGTTGACCAATTTGACTATATCCTGCAAGCGGTTCACCGACGAGAAAACCAGCAGGTTAAAATACCGGTTTAAAAAAGCAGTTGTTTGCGGCATCATGTCTTCTGGTGGTGCCACCAGCTCCGCCAGAGTGCCTTCGTATCCAAGCTTTTCAACCTGCTGTGGATGGTTGTCCAGGTAATCCAGGAACACCTTGGTAGCGGAATCATAGACCTCGTGGCTCTGGATCAGTTCCTGGAGTGAGTGATAACGGTTCTCCGCTTGATTAAGTGACTGGTTCAACACCTGAATTTTATCCCGGTAGGCTTGTACCTGCTGTGTCAGATCTTCAATAGCCTCCTCAATAAATTCGATGCGCTCCCCGCAAAGGGTTTTTGCTGCTCTCTGTTTATTCAGGCTTTTGATTGCAAGTTGCAGATGGTCGTCCAAATTCAGGCTCTCTGCCTGTGCCTGGTCCAGCTGACTTTTCGCCAGAGTTTCAGCCTGACTAATCTCCTCAAGTCTTTCCCGGGACTGTTTCAGCTGATTCTGATCATCATTCATCTGTTTGACCATCTTCAGCTCTTCCGACTGATTTTTCTCCAGATTTGACCGTTGATCGTCCAACTCCCGTTTTTTGACCTTTTCAAACTCCAGCAGGCGGTCCAGTTGGACAGTGATCTCCGCCACTTTTTTTTCAAAGGTCTGACTATCCTTTTTGTGACTGGTGATCTGGAATTCGATTGTTTTTATCTGCTTGTTGATCAGCTCATCCTCTTCCAACCCTTTTTTCTGCCACTCATCCAAGTTTTCAATCGCCACCCGGTCTGTTTCCAGCTTACTCTCCAGCTTGATAATCCCTTCTTTAAAAGTCTGGATGGTCCGTCTGAGGTCTTCCTGTTCCGCCTCTTTTGTGGACAACTCCAGCTGCCGCGAAGCATTCTGCACATCCAGTGTCGCGATGGAAGTTTCCAATTCTTCATTGGAAAGCCGGTTTTTCTGCAGAGAAGCCTCAATTTTTTTTGTGTCCTCTTTCAGATAGTACCAGCGTGTAGCGGCAGTACACTGCCGTAATCGTTCCAGGCGGGCCTTTGTGTGAATATAGGTCTCTGCCTGGGCAACCTGCTCTCTGAGAGTCTCCTCCTGTCGGTTCAACTCAGCGATGATGTCTTCCACCCTGAGCAGATTCTGCTTGGATGCGGCAAACTTCCTTTCAGCCTCTTTACGCTTGGCTTTGAATTTAACAATGCCAGCAGCCTCATCAATCAGCGCTCTGCGGTCTTCTGCTCGGCTGGTAACGATCTGATCGATTTTGCCTTGTTCGATGATCGAGTAGCCTTTGCTACCAATTCCCGTATCCATGAACAGTTCACGAATATCTGTCAGTCGGCAGGG
>Ga0075122_10002483_pt1 | contig 12126 bp, 28 predicted proteins | sample AntAceMetag02UKB_FD_69790 | JGI IMG/M metagenome (GOLD analysis project Ga0075122, IMG submission 69790) | Saline lake microbial communities from Ace Lake, Antarctica - Antarctic Ace Lake Metagenome 02UKB | ecosystem: Environmental > Aquatic > Non-marine Saline and Alkaline > Saline | place... | reverse complement strand
AGTTGAATAATAATTGGCTTCACCATTCTTATCAAGTTTTAAGGCATTAAGCCCAGCATACAAATAAGCAGAAGAACTACTTATATTTATGCTTCCTGTAACGTCAAGTTTTGTCGCTGGACTTGCTGTCCCAATACCAACCCTCTTATTAACATCATCAAAGAACAATTCAGTAGTTTCTGTGTAAGTCCATTTACTTCCATCCCAAAAAGCTAGTTGACCTTGAGCAGTACCATTATTGATATTAGAAACACTAGCGTTATCATCAACATATTTTTTATTTGCTACTTGATAATTTGTTGTTGGTGCTGAGCTTGGTGTAATTGGAAAGTTTCCAAAAGTTAATATTTTACTAGTATCATTCCAAACCAGTTCAGAAGTTTCAGTATTAACCCATTTACTTAAAGTAGCATCCCAAAAAGCTAGTTGCCCTTGAGCAGTACCATCATTAATACTTTTTTCGCCAATCTCATCAAACTCGCCACTTAAAGGATTGTACACTATGCTCAACTTAGAACACCGCCACTAAGTTTATTATCAGAATCATAAGATAAAGTAACTGTACCAACTGTTGCAGCAGATAAACTATAAACTACTGTTTCAATCTCACCAACACCATTACTTCCAATTGCAACACGAGTAATTACAAAAGTATCATACTTAGGTATTTTAAAACCTTTAGCAATCATAAGAGGATTAGAATCATCAACAACATTTCCTGCACCATCAACAATTTGAGTTTTTTGATCTCCATCAGTTTGATTAGAAATAATAACATCTTGTTTAGATTCAGTACTAATATCAATAATAGTTCCTGAACTGTCAACAGTTGTTACCCTTCTTGCTTTACCATTATTATTATAAGTATATTGATCTTGATCTTCCTTCGAAACTTTAATATCCATGCTCATTATTCTTCAAATTCCTCATCATCTTCATTTTCTTCCACTTCACCTTCTTCAGACTCAACATCATCTGACTTAACTTCATCCAGTTCGACTTCTTCTATTTCTTCTACCATCTCTTCTTCCCCTTTAAACATAATTTTTTGAGCTCTAGTAATATTAGGTTTACCATTAACAAACCGATCAATAAACATCATACTATCAGTTAAATCACCAACTTTAACATACTGAGTCATAACCAAATTACAATTATCCTCATACACATAAAAATCATAAGTAGTCTCTGTTTCAATAAAATAAATGTTGTGAGTCATCCAAAACTTTAATTTAAAAGTGTTAAAATCCAAAACAAAAATAGGCCTCATCCTTTCACCCTCTCAAAAACCAACACAGATTTGCAATTCGGATGAAAAGGAGGAGCTTGATCTCTAACATTAACAATTTTATTTCCCTGTTTAGCAACTATAATAAATTCCTTATCTAAACCAATAGCCTGTTCGGGACTACCATACTTTTTATAAGCAACATCACAAATAACGCTACAATTAGGACAACCCCTTGGAAGAGAAACATCAATATACTTTTTTACTTTAACACCCGCAGAACTAGCTTGTTTAGCACCATCTAACTGACCCATGTTTTTAGCTCTCATACCCTCAGTACGAAGAACAGTCTTAAAACGATTCAAATACTTTTTATCACCAAAAACATTCTTAATTCTCTTCTTAAGTTTAGGAATACTTTCCTTATTCATAATCCCACGACTAAGCTCACCACGCAACTGATCACCCAAAGCATCAGTAACATCATCCATATTATTATTAACATAACTCTCCAAAAAATTAGTGTCAGCTTCAGAATCCAAAAAATTCATGTTAAACTCAACTTCAGACTCGTCTAAACCCTGACGAAACTTCTTTTTAATAAAACCACTAATTTTAGATCTGAACTCACCAATAGAAAAAACTTTAATAAACTTATTTGCAATGGCAGAAATAATATTCTTCGCCTCGATTTCTTTTTCAGCTCTCATTTTTAAACAAATCATTAGGTAAATTATCAGCTAAATCAATAATCTTTTTGAAATCTTCTTCTATTTCTTTTTCAATTTGTTTAAGTGGACTTTCTTTAAGAATATCTTTACTTTTTACCTCAGAAGATTTTTCCTCTGCATCTTTTTTAATATTTTTAGGAACTTCCTTAGAAACTTCTTTTTTAGGATCGCCACCACTCATAGGATTATCAAAAGTGTTACGAGCATTAAAATCCTCCAAATCCATCGCCCTTTTCTTTTCTAAACTATTATTTAATTCTTCAACATTAATACCTAACTCTTCAGCAACCATATCAGGAGTTTTAACACCCATCCTAATTTCTTGCTCTAAAATATCATGTTTTTGCTTGTCTTCATCAACATCATAAAAATCATAAACGAATTCAAGAGGAACATTTCTAAAATCATCAAATTCAACATCGAAAAATTCTGGAATAAGCTGAGTAGTCCAATTATAAGCCAAAGTTTTAAGCAAAGGCTGAATAGCTTTCCTACCACTTACTTTAGTCTGACTATCATCAGTAGACTTATTACTATTTTCAGTCCAACCCATCTCACTAGCAGTCACTCCAAAACAAGCCCAAACAAGTTTAAGAAACCACTCCTGTTGAGAAATAAGCTCGAGATCTTTAGGACTTAACGAAAAAGGAGTCCACTTAACTTCCTGAGAAGTAATAGGAATATTAAAAAATTCTTTACGTTCATTATCGAACCCATCCTTAAAACGAAACTTACTCTCAAACTGCTGTTTAAAAGCTTTAAGCTGTTTAGTTTCACCACCCAAAATACTAAGCATACCTTCAGGCATATTATTTCTCATATAAAAATCTAAATTAGCCTCACTACCATAAACCAAAATATAAATTAAATTCTCCAAAATTTGCAAAGGACTACGACCATAAATACTATCAGTTCGAGGATTCTGCATAAAATAAATTATTTCCTTCTTACCAAACGGAACAGGCATACTTCCCGCAGTCCAACCATACTGAAAATAAGCCGCAGAATTCTTAAACAAAACATCATACTGCTTAACTAACTGATCCTGATAATCATTTCTACCATACAAAGCACCAGAATTACTATCCGTATTAAAACCAACACGAGTAAAACCATCAGGCAAAGGAGGAACGAAATCAGACCTATCACCTATATAACCGTAAACGTTAGGATTCTTAAGAAACAAAGTTCCGTCACGAGCAAACATTTGAGACAACTCTTCACGCTTATTAAAAACTTTTACTATAACACCGCTGTCAGCTTCTAAAATATCAGTTACTACACCCCTAGTAATATGTTCGAAACTCTCAGCATTACCATTAGGATTATTAAAAAACTTCTTTATTTCTTTTATTTCTTCAGCATAATCTTTACCGTCTTCTTGAAACTCATCTTTAACTTTAATATCCCATGGAACAGCAATTATTTCATCGCAAATAGTTTTAGTAACAGAAAAAACATAAGGGTTTCTAGCTAATGCTCTAAGCAAAGCAACATTAACTTTTCTAGGCATACCATAAGGCGGTTTATATAATACGTTTGGAACGTAAGCTTTGAAAATACCCGGTTCAGATCTTTGTCCAGCTTCGATAAAACTATCAGATTGAGAACTAGTTGAAATTTGTTTTTCTGCTTTTACGTCTGTGTTTCCTAAAAAAACCATTGATTATGAGTTAAGTTAGTGAGTTGATTAATAAAAAAAAGAGAAAAAGAATTTATAAAGCCTCTTATTTTAAAGCTTTATTAATTGCGTCTATGTCAGAAGTGCACGCATCATAATTTTTTTGTAAATCTGTCAATTTAAAAATTAGTCTCTTCTTTTTAATAATGTTTCCAACGTATTCATTTAAAACAATTAGTTCTTTTTTGAGTTTCTTATTTTTATCCACGCTTTTAGCTATTCCTGCAAGTATTTTTTCTGGAATAATATTTTCATCTACATAATTTATTCTGTCTAATTCTAGTTTAGCTTCATCCATTTGTTTTTTAATACTGGATTGTTGATTGTTTAGAAATTCTTTTAAAACTACTATTTGTTCTTTGTAAACTGTTTGATAGGTTTTTTGTTTTTGATCTCCTATTTTTACGTGTTCTGAAAGGTATGGTATACGCAGTTCGTTGTCTGTGTCGATTTCTACTAGTAATTCTCCTTTTTTGTTTTTACTAAATTTTTTTGTTTCTTTCATTTGTTGAATACCTCTAATATTTTTGCAACTTCTCGCAAATCTTCCTCAGACAAAACTAACTTGTCCGAATTATGAAAGAACCATTTGTTACTTTCATTATCATACATGAATACAGCTTCAAAATCTTTAAAACTATATTTTATTTTCTTATCCATCTTCATTTTATTACCTCCACGATTCGACTTCTATTTTATCAGGATCCATCATAATCGAAAAAATCCTTTTATTTGACTTTTTTGCTTCTAATAAAATCTGATAAACAACAGAAGCAACCTCGTTCTCATCCCTACAATCATGTTCCACTATTTCTTTTTCTAAATCCATTCTTTCCATCTTTTATGCCTCTTTTCTAACATTAAATGCTTGTTTAACAATTCTATTATCTATTAAAACATCACAATAAACACATCTTCCAAAACCACTTTCATAACCATCTTTTGATTTTTGAAAAGCATCACATTCAAGTGAATTACAACTACCAACAACATTTCTTATAATTCCTGAATTTATCTCTAAATATTCATCGCAATATTCTGGTGTTTTAAATTCTTCTCCTTCTTCCCAAACAGTCAGTGTACAATCAAACAATTTTGTTTGAAATTCTAATTGTTCTTCATTTCCACAATGCGGACATTTTACTGTCAACATAAAACTATCAAACATTCCCATAATTCATCAACTCCATCTTTTATACCTCTAACGAAGCAGTACCCTTCACTTCATACAACTCCCAACTAGGAATATCAGCATCACACAACATACCACCAACATACCTATACTTAATCTTCCTACTACACCTACAACACTTAAAAATAAGCGTATTCGCATCCGTCTCATAAACAACAAACTTCCCCCTAGTTCGAGGACTAGCCCTACTACCATACTTAATAACAGGACAATAAGGACAATCCTTAACCCAAAAATGTTTACCACCATTCAAAATAAAATCACACCTCCCTTAAAATTATCAGCCAATTCCAAACAATAACCTAAACCAATAGGAATATCAGGATGAACACCGCTCTCTACTAACTTACCATCATTCAAAGCAAAACTAGTACATTCTGCTACCAACCTCTCCACTATTTCATAATCTTCCTTAAAAGGAATAATAAACCTACCGTTTTCAAACGCAGTAGACAAACGCAAAATAAGATTATTCTTACCAACCGAATGACGCTTCCCATCAAACTCATAATCCCTATAATAAGTCTTGCTCTTACTAGGATCACCACCACTAGTCCAAAAAAGTACGAAAGGCAAATTATACTGAGATAAATCCTTACTAATCGCCTTAATACTATTCTCCTCCAAACCAATCTTATCATAACGAAACTTAGGATGCAACGTATGCTTAACAAAATTCAATTGCTCCTGAGCACTCCAACCCTTCTTAGTTTGACAATCCAACAAATAAAAAAACTCATCCTTAACACCAATACTTACAAAAGCAGAACTATCCGCAGTAATCCTATCAGAAAACGCGAAATCCACCCCCAAAAACTTATAATCAAACTCTATTTTATTAACATCTTCCCAACTCAAATCCTTCCTAAAACTATCAGTAATCCACTCTCTTTTAATAATACTCGATTCATTATCTACTGGATTATTCATATACTCCTTTTGATAAGCTAAACTCCCAATATCTTTCTTAATAGCATCCAACTTTTTCTTAGTAAAACGATCAGGCCACAAAATACCATCATCATTTTCAGCTTTAAACACCTTACCACTATACTGTTTCAACTTCTTCTGAAGAAGCGAATCATGATGAAGAATAGTGCCAATAAACTTAAGCCGACCATCAATATCAAGACTAGGAATAATAACACGATTAAGCTTATCAGCATCTTTCATTCTCAAATCAGGATTTAAAACCCTCTCATCAGACTCAATATCATCACAAATAATAAGAGTAGGCCTAGTGTGCTTCCATTTAAAACCCCTAATATTCTTTTCGAACGATGCAGCTTCAACCCTACTATTACCAACGTCAAAACAATCCTCCCTGTCTTTTCCATCATCATCCCTAGTGCTTTTAGGAGTTAAATCACCGTAAACAAATTTAAGCCAAATATTATTTTTAAACTCGTCTCTTATAGGAGTAAGAAACTGAACTGTTTTAGAGTAAGATTGGGAAATGTAAACAATATACTTTTCGAGATCATTAACAATACAATAAATTAGGAATACAAGCCCTGTAATCGTGCTTTTTGCGTGTCCTCTTGGTGCAGCTAACGCGCTGTTTTCATTAGTAAGAAGAATTTCATATATTTCTTTGTGAAACTTAGGAACTTTATTAGAAAGAGCGTGGCTAAAGAAGAATCTTCCGAAAGTATCTATGTTTTCTTCGAAACTAAAGTAGTATCTTAGTACGCCTCTTAAGTCTTTGGGATTGTTTTTTATTTGTTTACATACTTTATAAACGTCTTTAAGAGTTACTCTCATCCAACACCTCTATTTTACTCAAAAAATCTAAAACTGTTAAACAGCCTATTCCACCACACATAGGATGATTATTTGTTTTTTTGTTACAACTAATACACCTATTATTTTTTTTCATTCTATATCAAAAACCTCATCAATCAACTTAATAACAGAAACTATATCATCTGTACACAATCCTTTTATTAATCCTTTTTCTTGTGATGTTACTTGATAACATAATTTTTCTTTCAACAAATTCTTAGCAGCCAAAATATCTTTAGTTCTATAATAATATAAAATAGATAAATTTAATTCTTGTCTTATAATTTTATCTTTAGTTAATCGATCACTCATCTTTTTCATCCTCCACTTCTTCCTCCTGCCTAACCAACTTCAACAACTCCTCACCCTTCAACCTAAAATCCTCAACATCCAAAGAAATATTCAAACTAACACTCTCAACCTTCCGCTTCTCACCATGAATAGCCTTCGACAAATCAATCATAGTCTTCCAACCCTGAATCTTATCCTTATCATACTTCAAAGTCGGCAACAAAGACTTCAAACCAATCAAAACATCCAAATTAAGCACATCACCATCAGTCATCATATTAAACAACACTTTAGCATCCTCACTAGTCAAACCCTTCTTCTTTAACTCTCTAAGACGAGCTGCAAGTTTCTTACCAGGTGTCTTGGTTGGTCCTGATTTTAATCCTCCGTTTCTTCCTTTTATTTTTGCTTCTTCTGAGGTTCTTATTGGTATTAAGTTTTGTATGTTTGCCATTATTATTATTATTCGTAAATTTCTAATATTTCTTGATTTGAAAAGTTGTTTGGATCGTTTGTTTTCTTTCTAATCCATTCAACTAATTTATCTTTATTCATTTTCTTGTTGTTCTAAAATATCTTCGCTTTCTGTTATTGTTCCTTCTATTAAATGTCTTATATTATTATCTGGAATCATTGCAACTAATTGATTTATACAATTAACTAATATAGTTGTTGTGATATGATTACCTAATGTTGTATCTTTTAACAATAATAATTTTATTTTTTTTATATCCATTTATGTCACCTTTTCTTTGTTCCAGTCATATCTTTTGCATTTAGGACATGATTTTGGGTTTTCTATTCGACTTTTCCATTCATAGTCGCATTTATTACACTTATTTTCTTTCATAATAATAATAATAATAATATAACTTATATTTAAACATTACTTTTTCTTCATAATTTTCTTATTCCAGGGATTAATCTGATTATTAACATCAGCCTCAATATGAGCCAACTCATACTTAATCTCATAATGACCAAAAAAAGTTAAAAAAATAGTTAAAACAACAAAAATACTAACAGCAACAAAAGTATCAACATCATAAACCTTCAACCAAATAGTCAACATAGCATAATCCATCAAAATACTTTTAGGAACAGAAATCAAACTCCCAGCACGATTATAACAAAGCTTAAAATAATAATACTTTCTCAAAAACTTCCCAATACCCTTAATAAAACTCATCTGCACAAATCATTCAAAATCGTTCTAGTAGCAACCCTAACATGAAAAGCCAAAACAGGATTATTATAAACATCGATGATTTCACCAACAGTCATATTCTTATTTAAACTAACTCTACCCAAACTAATCTTATTAACAAAAGGCTCAAAATTATTAATATAAAAATCAACTCTATCCATCGCATTAATACTAGGAACATAACTCGAATGAACCATCCAACCAACAACAAAAGACAACAAAATAATTAAAACCAAACCAAACATTTCCCTATTTTTTAAATCAATCATTAAACACACACACATCCCACAAAACAAGTTCCAAACTATTCCTACTAACAAAAGTACAAAGATCATACAACTCCAAAACATCCTTCAAAGAACTATTCTCATCAATAACACCATGACTAATCTGCTTCCAACCAGGAACTACATCCCAATTATTCATAAGAAACTCAACCTTATCAGCAGACTTATCAACATCAAAACCAGTAAAACAAGATTTTCCAACACCAAAACCAAAACCAAAAACAATAAGCACAATTAAAATTAAACCCAACTCACTAATTTCCATAATCAAAACCCTTAACCTTTTGCAAACTACCATCAGTCCAAGTCTTATAATAATCAACATCAAAAATACTTTTTCTAGTATAAAACAAATGCTTAACTTCCTTATCATCCTTATAAGATTCAAACCCTTCCTTCAAAATCTCAAAAACAAAAATATCCATTAAAGCCCTATACGCCGTATCATTCAAAGCAATAGTTAAAAGAAGCTTCTTAATCGAATAAACAATTCTAACACTAGGCCTTTTTCGATAATCAGTATTATGATTACTCTGATTACACCTAAAAACAGAAGTAAAAAAATACTCCAACCACTTACTAACAGCTCGATCATAAGCCCTATTAAAAATCAACATATTATTATTATAAGGCAACTTAGGAACTTCTTTTTCTAAATACTTATCAAAAAACCTGTCAAAAATAAGAAAAAAAGGAACAAAAATTTTATACTTAATAACCTGATGAATCACATGAAATTTTTTAAGATGCTTACCAATCTTATCATCTTTTTTAACTCTATAAATATTCCAAGGCAAATCACTTTGCAACTCATAATCTTTCTTATCTTTAATTCGACGATTACGAAAATTAGTCAAATGATTCCAAACAGCTTTTAAATCACTTTTTTTCATTTTTTAAACCTGCAATTCTCAGTCACGTAAGTTTCTTCACTCCCGGGATCGTTAACACAAGCCGCAGGCTTCCCCCTAAAATGTAACTTACACTTATTTTCCTTAGTAAGCATCCTGCAGCGAGTTTCAACAATTACTAAATTTCCCTCAACTCGAACCCCCTCATGAAAATTATAATAACGCTTATGATCCTCAGAAATACTTCCAATATCAAAAGCGATGTGGTGACAACAACTAGCTTTACAACGATCCAAATTTTGCAAACAAGAATTTATTCCTTCCATTTTTTAAAAATATAAATCATGTTATATATATAAATTTAATGGTTTCATCGATTCATAAAATGGTTAGCGTAAACAATTTACAAACCTCAACCTTACAAATTAGAAGATTAACCATTTCCAAAAGAGGAAAGAAACAGCCATTGCTCCCAATCTAAACATAAATAGTTACAGCACCCTCTTTTGGTTTTATTTTAGGATTAGTTTCAAATTCGAAATGAATATTTCTCTTAAGATCAACTAAATCAATTCTTCTTTCTTTGTTAGCCCAAGCCTCAGTTAAAAAACTTGTAGGATTAACATCCCATTTTTTAAACATTTCACTTACGATGTCCGAAACGTTCTGAATAGCATCATTTAACTTTTCATCATATAAAACATCCCCCCACTTATGTAACATAATTGCAGAAACACACTTAGCTAATTCATGCTTAACACTATTATTATTATGAACAAAAATAGCGTTGGATTTAACACTTTGAAGTCTATTTCCAGCAGTTGGACTATAACCCCTCCAGTTTTTTAATTCTAATTGATTCATTTTTTATTTACAAACCTCCACGTTTTTAATTCTTCCTCATCTAATCGATAAATCTTCTCTTTTTTATATCTTTTCCATTTATCAAACTTACACCTATGATCCGCACAACAAAATATTTGAGAAGCGCAAGAAGGCAAAAAAACTTGATTACAAAACTTACATTTTATTCTAAATTTTATCATTCATCATACCTCACATATTTTTTAAATGCTTTAATCCAACTATCACAATACTTTTTACAATTACGATACCTATCCCCATTTACAAAATCATCATTAAAATTAATAAAATCAATAAACGCAGCTTCTCTATCTTTATTAACAGTTAAATAATGACTTACAAGTTTATATTTTGTGTGAGCTTTATTACACAAATAACATTTGCCATTAGGATCATCACCTCTAATTAATCCTTCCAGATTTATAATTTTCATAATCCCACCTCTTAACGTGTTTTCTCATACTGTAAAAATTGTGCATACTAGCATCAATCATCCTACACCTAAACGGATAAGTCAGCGCAGTATCAACCATGTCATACTTACTCATATTAGCAACAACCGTTTTTAATTCTTCATACTCAAACGCATCAGTAAAAACCCACTTATACATTAATTGATCTAAACTATCACAGAAACCACCATGATAAATAGTGTTTGGTTTGTCTGGAAAGGGTATTTTCATTTCATCCATTTTTTAATCACCGAACAATTAACTAATTCAGAATAGAATACTCTGTTCTGAGCGTTATAATAAATAATTCCTTGCTCCTTACACATTTCACTACTTATATTTCTAATGTAAGAAAATTCACAGTTAGTAAACTTCTGCGCCACTCTGCTGTGAATAATATCCATTATGTGATGAGGAAAATCTTTATTAACTGATCTTTCTAAAAAACTTTCTTCAAATGGTAATTTATATTTATTCATTTTTTAATATACTTATCAATAATACTTTCATAAGTCCTCTTATTAATTACTAAATAACCGTCACAATCATGTTTGACTTCGCTGTTCAGTATGCCTTCTAACCACATGTAATCACCATTAACAGCTTGTTGTTTTACTTCGCACAAAACCCTCATGACTTCAGTATCTAAATATTTTCTCACAACTTTGTGATCGTCAGGAAAGAAATCCTCTAAATCCGGATATTTAGCTCTGTTCTTTGCTTTCTTATGAGCAAAGTGTAAATACGTTTTGAATACTGCTTTTCCAAGCAGGTTAGTAAGCCCCATTTTATTTCACCTTCTTTTTAAATAAATTTATTTTCTTCCACATCATATGATATGGAACATACAATAAAACTCTAATTCCAAAATATTTCAATATAACATGAAAATTACCAGTTATAATCCACATAATTAATATTCCCGTGGACTCCCATATCAAACCTTTAATTAACAATCTTAAATTCATTTTTGTATATACTTCCTAAGTTCTTCAATCCAATTCTTGCAATAATCCCTTCCTTCTTGAGTTTTGCAATCATACCACTTATTATTTTCAACAAAATCATCATTAAACTTTTCATACTCTTTATACAAAGTTTCTTTATTCCCTAATTTAAAACATAAATCTCTAACTAACCTGTTCTTTTCAGGATAAATACTGCAATACATGCATTTGCTTGGTGACCGATACATTTTCAATCATTGTAAACTTACTTTAATTTGCTTTTCAAAACCGTTTAACATGACAATGGGTGACCCGAGTCTTGCGGGTTCTAAGTTTAACATTTGAGCATAAGACCCAAAATAATCTAAATAACTACCAGTCAAAATATAATTTTTTTGTTTTGTTTCGATCTGTTTGTTCTTCATATTAATATAATTATAATTTCTAACGTGATGACTAAGTTGATGTAAATGACCCTGTGCGTAAATATCAGTGTCAATAATTTTTTCCATATCAATAGCTGCTTTAATTTTAGTGTATGGCATTCTCGCACCACTAGCTCCATGAGTTGTGTACATAGTATAATTAATGTTTCCAACTCTAAAAATGT
>Ga0075122_10002481_pt1 | contig 12137 bp, 15 predicted proteins | sample AntAceMetag02UKB_FD_69790 | JGI IMG/M metagenome (GOLD analysis project Ga0075122, IMG submission 69790) | Saline lake microbial communities from Ace Lake, Antarctica - Antarctic Ace Lake Metagenome 02UKB | ecosystem: Environmental > Aquatic > Non-marine Saline and Alkaline > Saline | place... | reverse complement strand
GGCGTCCGACCGGCTGCCGGGCCTCTACTACATCGAATTCATCAATGCCGCGGTGGCCTGCGTCTACCCGGAATAGGAGAACCCTTGGCGATCTACCGAATCACGAACAACTCGAGCGGCGTGGATCTCGGCCTCTACATCGCGGGCAGCGAAGCGGACGCCCTGGAGGCGATGGCCCGGGAAGCGGGCTACCGGGACTACGCGACCGCCTGCGAAGCCGCCACGCTTGACGGTATCCGAGTGGAGGAGGTCAAGCCGCACACCGTCAAGGTCGAGTGGCGCCCCGATACCGTCATGGTCTCCGACGAACGCGGGATCGTCCCCGGCGCGAACGTGCGCTACGAGATCGATGATCGGCCCGAGAACGTCGGGTACGTCATTCCGGCCGAAGGGGAGGGCGACTTCACCGCATGGGCCGGCGAGGGGTTGCACGAATCGCCGCTGGACGTCCCGTTCCGAATGTGGGCCGACACGCTCGCGTGGGCGGCCGACGAAGGCGCCGCCGGGCGCCGCGGTTCGGTGTTCCTGAGCTGCGACGAGTACGGAGAGGGCGACTGGCAGTGGTGCGCGGTCGCGACGTTCACGCACGAGTGCCCGGAGTGCGGCACCCGCGCGAAGAGCACCGGCCGCGTCGAGTGCAAGTGCGGCTGCATGATGACCCCGGTGGAAGGGTAGGGCGCCGCAACAATAGTCGCGCAACCCTGTCGCTTCTGTCAGGATGCCAGAACGGGACCACCGGAGGACGCATGAAACGAACCCCCCATACGACCGAGAGCGAGACCGAGCGCTGGACGTTCGCCGGCCGCGACTTGCGCGAGATCATCCCCCTGCTCGAGCGCGCGGCCGGCGTCACCCCCGGGGTGCTCACCTACGGCCTGCGTCACTCCGCCCGGACGGGGCACTACAGCGCTAACTACTGGCCCTTCCAGGCGCGCGTCACGGCCACGTTCGGCCCCCAAGTCTCCGCAGCTCGCGTGCTCGAGGTGCTACTGCACGAGATTTGTCACCACGCTGCCGGGTTCGGACTCGTAGGCGGCCCCCGACACGGGGAAGACTTCAACCACGCACTGTGCCGCGCGGCGGCGGCCCTGTGGCCGCGGGCCGCAGTCCGCTCATACGACGGCGGCGGAGGGTACGGGCCGAGCGCGTACCTGTACGCCACGCTCTACATGCGCGAGATGTCAGGCGCCTGCATCTGGCCGGAAAAGGATGAGAGGATGAATCTTGCGGACCGGATAGACCATGAGCGCAACGCGCGCCAGTGGAGCTACGAGCACCTTGCGGAGCTGCTCAGCCAACACGGCCACTCAATCTCCCGCGAAGGCGTGCGGAAGTGGGCCGTAGGCGCGCACGGCGTTCCCGCGGGCGGGCTGTTCGCGCTGGCTGACGTGTTCGGGCTGAGCGTCGAAGACTTGAGAGGAAAGAGCAACGCCCCGGCAATTTCTCGCCGGGGCGCTGCCAGTCACAACTGACGGGACCAACCGTACAGGAGCAAGAGCGATGGTAGACTACAAAAACGACGAACACAAGATCCCGCGCAAGCCGGCAGTCTTCGCAGACATCGAAGCGGCGCAGCGGGCCCTCGCGGAGATGTCCGGGTACGCCCACGTCATCGGCGTACACACGGTCGGCCGCCTCCCCGCGGGCTACGAGTTCCAAATGAGCGTGCTCCCGCTGAGTGCGGAGCACCACGCCCACAGAATCCAGGGATCCTTTTCCCTGAGTGCCGATGGCCTCGACAAGATCGCGGACGCCGCCGGACTCGCGTTCCCCGGGAACCTCACACGCATCGAGTCCTACGACCACGGGGAGCGCAAGGTGGGCGCCACCGCGACCGTTGGGACGGTATGGGTGGGGCTCGACGGATCCACGCGCACAACCACGGCGACCGCCGGATGGGACCGCGCCGACGAGTTGGAGAAAGAGTTTCACGTCCAGATAGGCAAGGGCGCCAATGATCCGAACGCGGAAGCCCTCCGGGTCATTTCCGCGCAGACGCCATCCCGCGTGCAACGCGCCGAGACCCGCGCCCGCTGCCGAGTGATCTGCAAGGCCCTCGGTCTCAGCCGGGCCGGCTGGTCCGGGCCGGACTTCGACGTCCCGTGGGTGTGCTTCAAGCTCGTCTGGGCCGGTGACCTGGATGACGAAGAGTACATGCGCCTGTGCCGAGCACGCGCGTTCGGCGCCACCGCCGGCATGTTCCCGGCCGAGTCGCAGCCGGGGCAGGAAGCGCGGCCGATGCTCGGTCCGGCGGAGTCGCAGCGGCGCTTGCCGCCGAGTGACCGCACGATCGATCAGGAGCGCGAGGCCAGCGGAGAGGCGCCCGTCCCGGACCGCACCGCACCCACCGCGCCCGTCGAGGCGCCCGCCGCTCCGACCCCGCCCAAGGCGCCCGAGGACGACCCGCCGGCCCCGCCCGGGTACATCGACGCCGTTGTCTTCGACGACCTCGACGCCAACGTCCAGCGGGTGCTCCTGCTCACCGCCGCCACCGCCGCGGGTACCGCAGTCGCGGGACTCCAGGCGAAGATCAACGATATGTCCCTCGGAAACCTCAAGCGAAACTACCGGCGAGCCCTCGCAACGCTCGCGGACAAGGCTGCAAGCGAATGACACGCAGATACCTGATAGCCCTTGCCGACCTTCACCTCTCGGAGCGCGCAACCCGCGCCCGGCGCCTTATGACCGCGGACCGCACCGTCGTCGAGGGCGACTTGCCGGAAGTCGTCAACGCGCTCGAGCGAGCCCAGGTGGAAAACATCGCCATGGCCGAAACGATCCGGTCGGTCCTGAGTACCATCGCCAAAGCGCACCGGGTTGCGGCGGAGCTGTCCGGCGGGGACTACGAGCTTCGCACGGCGGTTCTGGGCGATCTGTTCGATGCCAAGAGCCCCTCCCCAAACGAGCTGCGCGCCGCGGGGTGGCTACTCTTCCACATGAGCACGATGACCAACGATTCCGACATTCCCGTGCTCGCCGGCAACCACGATGTCTCGTCGAAGCTCAATGACGCCTCCGCCGTGTGGGCGATGGGTGCGCGCCCGCGGGTTCGCCTCTTCGACTCCCGCGGGATCCTCGACGACTTCCTCGGAGCGACGTGGGGCGTCCTGCCCTACCCGCGGCGCCAGTCGGTCCGCAAGGAAGCCCCGTCGCTGACGAACCCCACCGCCGACCAGAACACGATCCTGTCGATGGGAATGAACCTGATCGGCCGCGAACTCGAGGTGGCGGCGCATGACCACGCGCAGCGCAGCGGGCAGCCTGTCGCGGCCCTGCTCACCCACGTCACCATTGCGGGCGCTACGGTGGGGCTCGAGCGCACCGTCCGGGGCGACGTGGAACTGTCGCACGAAACCTGTCGTGCATGGCCCGCCGTCATCGCAGGCCATATCCACAAACACCAGATCCTCCCCAACGCGGGGCACGCGGTCTACTGCGGCTCCCCGACCATGCAGGACTTCGGGGAGATCGGAGACCCGCACGGCGGAGCGCTGTTCGAGGTAGACGACAAGGGCGCCCGCCTCGTGCGCTACGTCGCCTACGACGGTCCGGCGTGGCATTCCTTCGACGTGAGCGACGACGGCGCAGGGGCCGTCCTGGAAGGCATCGAACCGGACTCCCGCGAAGTGTGGCGCTTCCGCGGCGAGTGCAACGGGGCCATGGCCGACGAAGTCAACGCCCGGGTTCGCCAGCTCGCATCGGCCGGCGTGGCGATCTTCTCGGAGGTGCGCGCGACCCGCGTGAACCGGCTTACCGACGAGACCGCGACCGACGAATTGACCGACGACGCGGCGCTCGTGCGCAAGGCCCTCGTGACGCGGGAAGTCCCCGGCGGCGAGTGCGACGCGGTTGTCGAGCTGCACCGTGAGGTGGCGGGCGCGTAGCGCACCGCCTGGAGGCAAGGCTGAACAGTGCGAGACGAACGGTTTAGCAGCGCAGTCGCGGCTGGGTCCGCTGGGCTGTTGGGGGAATCATGCTGACGACGATCAAAAGCACAAAAGACCTGCTCGCGTTGCGTGACGCCGGCGGAGTCATCCGTATCGACGGCGACCTGCGGATTGAGTGTGACGTGCCGTGGATCGGAGCGGGCGAGCACGTCTCAAGACTCCGCACGACGGGCAACCTCGACTGCCGGGGCAACCTCTACTGCGGGGGCAATTGCGCAGTTTCCGGCGACCTGCTCTGGTCGCACGCATCCACACCCGACGTCACGGGCCGGTTCTTCCACCGCCTCATCCTCCCCCAGGAGTGGCAGCGCGCGCACTGGCAGGAGCGCCTCGGCCTCGACCTTGGCAGCGGCTGCTACGACGAGATCGTTGCGCTCGTCCTGCCAGAACTCCCACGCCTGCTCCGTCGCAAGTGCTGGTCTTCGACCGAGCGCCTGATTCTGGAGTCGCTGCGGCTGGCGGTCTTGGATGAGCCGGCATGGGTCACGGAGATGCGCGCATCCAAGGAGGCCGCCAATGTCTAGCCCCTACGACGCGATGTGCCAGGGAGTAGACGCGACCGACTCATTCAACCGCGCGCGACCATCGAAGACTACGGATGCGCCTACGGGCCCGACGATATGCAGGCTGACGGGTGGCGTCAACATTTGTTGACACCCGGCGGAGTGCGTGAGACCTTGACTAGACGGGACCACCATAGGAGACGATCATGAGACCCCTCTACCTCGATATGGCAAACTGCGGCTCTCACGCGCGGACGGTGATCGACTTCGCGTCGATCACGTCCGCGGTCATCGTGGGCGGCAACGGGACCGGCAAGAGCACGATCCCAGAGGCCATGCTGTTCGCCATGTTCGGCCGCAACCGCGGAGACCTCGACGGCTTCATTCGCATCGGGGAAACGTCCCTGGCGGTGGGCTTCGACTTCGCGGCGGACGGCTCCGTGTACCGGATCATCCGAACCCGCGACATTTCGACGAAGGCGGGCAAGAGCACGCTCGACTTCCTGCGGCGCTCCGGGTCGTCATGGGAGACCATGGCGACAGGAGTGCGAGAGGCTCAGGCCCTCATCGAAGAGACCATCGGCCTGAATTACGAACTGGCGACCGCGACGATCTTCGGCGTGCAGGGCGCGGCCGATGCCCTGACGGCCGGGCTTGACCCCGCGGACCGGCGCCGCTACGTCGCGCAACTGTTGGGCGCCCAGCGCTTCGACGATATGCGGCGCGTAGCTGCGGGCCGCGAGACCGACGAGACCACCGCCATAGAGCGGGCCACCGGCAAGGTCGAAGGTCTCAGCCTTCTCGCGGACACCCTGCCCGATCGCGAGGCGTCGCTGGCAACGCAGCTCGAGGCGTTCGAGGCCGCTCAGGATCTCGCGGTCGCGGCTCGCGCGGTGGAGAACGACGCCCGCACGGCCCTCGACGCGGCGACCGCTGAGCGTGACCAGATCGCAGCGGCCAGGGAGCGCTTCGACTTCGCCCGGCGTGCGGAGAACTCCTACACGGCCGAATTGGCGGACGTCGAGCAAAAGCTGACGTGGGCTCAGGAGTACATCGAGACCTTGAACGCCGACGCCCCGAGCGCAGCGACGCTCGAGGGGGCGCGCGACACCGCAAGCCGCCTGCACTACGCCGCGACAGAGGACCGGAAGGCCGCTGAATACGCCGTCGAGTCGGCAGACGATGTGCGCAGCGACATTCGCGACTCCGGCGCGGAAGCCGCGAGTCGCGCCGATGTTCTGTCCCGAGGCTTCGAGGCCGACATTCGGACGCGCAAGTCAGACGCGCTTGCGGCGCTCACCGCGGCCAACGTCGAGATGAACCGGACGGCCGAAGCGCAGCGGACCGCCAGGGAATCCATCGCCGCCGTCGAGCGCAAGGCCCAGACCGACTACGAACTCGCCGTGTCATCGGCGGACGCCGAAGCGGCGGCAGATCGAATCGAGTACGACGCCGCAAAAGAGGCACACGGCCGCGCGGAGCACGCCGCCGGGCTCATCTCGGAAGTCCCATGCAAGGGCTCCGGGCCGTTCGGCGCCTGCAAGCTCCTGCTCGACGCAAAGAGTAACGAAGCGCGGCTCCCGGGATGGGCCGAGAGGCGCGACGCCGCAGCCGCGAAGGCGGACGTGTCCAGAATCGCAGCGCACGCGATCCGGGAGCGCGGCCCTTCCGTCCCCGACGCAACCCTCGCAACACTCCGTGGCTTGCTCGCAGACTTTGAAGCCGCCGCCCTGTCCGCGAGCAAGGTCCACGCGGAAGCGATGAGCGCAGTGGACGACGCCGGCACGCTCACCGTCGCAGACGTCGCCACCGACGAGTGGAAAGCCCTGCGGCAGTCGCAGGAATGGTGCAGCGCCAATGAGCAGAGCGTGGCGGCCCTTCTGCGCGATCTGCGCGAGACTTCCCGCCTTGCTACCGACGCAGCCATTGAGGCGGGCGAGGCCGTCAGCCGCGCCGAGAAGGCCATCGCGGACGCCGCAGCGTGGCAAGGAAAGATATCCGCCGCCCGCGCAGAGGTTCGCAACGCAGAGGCCGCCGTAGTCGAGCGGCGCGAGCGCCTCGACGCCTCCAAGGTCGAATCCGAGAAGCACCGCGCCGACGCCGAGCGGCTCCCGGCCGCCAGCTTCAGCGACGCGGAGAACGCATGGGACAAGGCCGCGACTCGACGCAGCCAGGAAGAATCCATTGCGGCCACCCACCGCGCCGAAGTAGCCGGCGCCGAGTCCCGCGTCAACGACGCCATCGAAGCCGTCCAGCAGGTTGCTCGCGTCGAGGAAGGCGTAGCCGACCGCCGCAAGCGCGTCGAGCGCCTCCAGGTGCTACAGCGGGCATACAAGGACGTCCCGGGATTGCTCATCGAAGCGGTAGCCCCGGAGATCGAAGACGCGGCGAACCGAATCCTTGACCGGATCTCCCAAAGCGGCCTGTCGGTCCGCATCGTGACGCAGAAGGCGCTCAAGTCCGGCACGCTGCGCGAGACGTTCGAGATCAACGTCCGCGACCTGCGCGGAGAACGGGCCTACGAGCGCTACTCTGGCGGCGAGAAGTTCCGCGTTGACTGGGCCGTCCGCATCGCCGTCGCGACCGTCCTGAGCGCTCGCGCTGGCTCACCCCTGCAAGCGTTCATTTGGGACGAAGGGTTCGGGAGCCTCGACGACGCGGGCATCGAAGCGTACAAGGCGACGCTTCAGAACATTGCGGACCTGTTCGACTTCATGCTCATCGTCTCGCACATTCCCGAGCTGGCCGAAGCGTTCGGGACGCGCATCGAAATGACCAGGGGGCCGGACGACGCCTCGCACTGCGAAGTGGTGGAGGGATCGTGAGCGCCACACTCGTCAGCTCCCGCACCTACAAGCCGGGCGTCGTCCCGCTCATCGACTTCGACCCCGTCGCGACGTGGTGGAACGAAGGGCGGTCGCTCGACAGTCGCGAGTACCTCATGCAGCGGGCGGTCTCCCATCTAAACGGGCTCGCGTACCAGGAATGGACGCGCGGATTGATGCACGCGATCCTATACGGCTGGCGCCTTCCAGAGCAGGCGGAATCGCTCGCCCGTATCTGCGAGATCAGCGCCGCCCAGGAGAGTCTCACTCTTGCGTTCCGGGTCGGCCTCACGGGGCACCCGGGCGGGACCATGGGGGACAAATGATCAGCGAAGCGAAGCTCTGCGAACTCTTGCACCACGCCCTCGGATACGGGCACGACAGCTCCCCGGGGTGGCGAAACTACCTGTGCTTCAATCCGGGCTGCGAAAACTACGACCTGTGCGTCGAGGCGGTACGCCGCGGCTGGATGACTTCACGGAAGGGCGAGATGATCGTTTTCTTCCACGCGACCGACGCCGGCAAGGCGGCTGCGGTGGCGTCATGGGCTGGCCCGAAGCTGCGGGCGTTCCGCGTCTCGTGCGAGGACTGGGACTCCTACGCCGTGATCGCCGCGCAGGACGCGGGGGCTGCCCGCATGGCGCAAGTGCAACACATAAAGGAGTTCCACGACGCCTCCACGCGCGATCTGCTGATGCAAATGCGCGTGCGCAGGGCGCCTGAATTCGACAACGCAGCCTTCGGCCGGCGGCCGGGCGCTGTGCTGGAAAGCGGGTACGCATGATGCTGGCGGGCTTGCGAGTTCTATCGTTCACGGTCGCGGGAACGACGGCGATCATGCTCGTACCGGCGACCAACGCCGTCCAGGCCGTGCTCTACCTGTCCGCGGGTTGCGTGGGGCTCGGGCTGCTCGAGGGGCTTCGCTGGCTCTGCCGGCGGCGGAGGAATGGAAGATGAACCGAACGAACATCGAATGGGCGGACGCGACGTGGAACCCCTGCCACGGATGCACGCCGGTCTCCCCGGGCTGCGCCCACTGCTACGCGCGAACGGTCGCAGAGACCCGCCTGAGAGGGGTTGGAACGTACCCAAAGGACGATCCGTTCCGGGTTGTCATTGACCCCTACAAGCTGGGCGACCCGCTGCACTGGCGCAAGCCGTCCAGGATCTTCCCGGTGTCGATGGGCGACTGGCTCCATGAAGAGGTGCCGCTGCGCTACGCGATGGCAATGCTCGGAGTGGCCGGTCGCTGCGAGCGCCACCGCTTCATGTTCCTGACGAAGCGCGAGGACCGCCTGGACGAACTTGGCGCAGCGCTCGCGGGCAACCCTGTGGAAGCCGCTACTGAGTGCTTCCGGGCCGCGCTTGACTACCTGCCCTCGGGGGTAGACCAGGACGACATTTACGAGGCGCGGACGGACCTTGCGGTGTACGGCCCCGCGTCTCGCTTCACGTTCCCGTTCTCGAACGTCGGGCAGGGCGCGACGGCCGAAGACCAGTCAAACGCGGACCGCCGCGTGCAAGTGGTTCTGCGCTTTCCGGCCGCGGTCCGGTTCGTGAGCGTGGAGCCGATGCTGTCGGGCGTTGACATGACCGGGCACCTTCCCGGGGACCCCGGCGCGTTCTGCGAGTCTCGCGAATGCGCGGGGTGTCGCGAAGGTGACGATCCTTGCGACGACTTCAAAGAATCTTCCCGCCTCGATTGGGTCGTCTGCGGAGGCGAGTCCGGCCCCGGCGCGCGACCGATGAACCCGCAGTGGGCTCGTGACCTGCGTGACCAGTGCAAGGCCGCGGGCGTCCCGTTTTTCTACAAGCAAGGCCCAGGAGACCACGGGGCAAAGCACGTCAAGATTCCCGTGCTCGACGGCGCGACGTACAACCAATACCCGCGGGCCCTTGGACTCGCGCTGGAAGGGGACTGACCGATGCCGAAGGTACCAGGGGCCGAGTACGAGTGTTCGGTCTGCAAGGCTCGCGTCTTCTCCCCTGACGGCGCCACGCCCGCGGGGTGGGAGTCGGACGTATCGGCCTTCGGGCTCGAGGAGGCCGACGTGTGCGACGAGTGCTGCCGCGAAGTCATGGCGCTCGTAGGCTGGCTGAAGCGCGGCAAGCGCGGCCCGCGCGATATGGACGCCGGAACCACGCTGCGGACACTTCCGCGCGACGAAGGGCGGCCGATGGATCTGCCCGCAACAAGGGGGGAATGATGACGCACGAACGGTGCGAGCGCTGCGTTGCGATCTGTCGCCCTGAAGGCAGCGGCGGACGTGCTTCAGAGAATCCTAGACGAGACGGCGCCGAAGTAGTGGGCACTCAGTCACATATCGACCGGGCCTCCGCCCTCTTCAGAAGCAAACTTGAGATCGCCGCGTGGGCGGAGGCGCGGCACTACGGGACGTTCGGGCGGCTTGCTCCGTTCCCGGGATGGAGCCACAAGGAAGGGGCGAAGTCGCAAATGCGCCCCGTGCGCAACCGGAGGCCCGCCGCGGGCGGGCCGGGGAAGCGGTGACGATGACGGCCAGCCTCACACGCACGGTAGCCCCGGGCTCCGACGACGCCCCGACCGTTGCCGATCTCGTCGAGACGGCCGATATGACGGACGCCCCGCGGACCGCATACGACTGGTTCGGGGCGCTCGAGTTGCGAGGCTTCTGCACCTCCGAGAACTGGACCTGCGCGGCCCTGCGCATTCTGTACGCCGCTGGATACATGCGACCGGCCGATGAGGGGTCCGAAACGGAATGGGCGCGAACGGCCCGACAGGGCACCAGGGTGCGCGGCAAGACCCTTGTTGTAGTCGCGGCTCCCAAGCCCAAAGCCAAGCGCCAGAAGGGCCGCAGGGGCGCCACGGAGGCCGCGGCACCCGTCAGGCTCGACGTGAGACTGACAGGGGACTACGCCTATGTCTGGTGCCGCAAGTGCGAAGGCTGGATAGAATTGTCGGCCCACCGCCACCGCGAGTGCGACTGCGGGGCCGACGTGGACGTGTTCGAGCCGATTGAGGATGAAACCGACATCGAAGCGCTCGACGATACGGAGGACGGGACCAATGACTGATTCGACTTTCAATCGTACTGGGTTCATGGACGAAGACGTGAAGCCCGACAACTGCGTGGTCCTCTCGGCCGCCGACACCGCCCGCATCGCGAAGATGGTCCGGGTGTTCGAGCGGACCGGGCACGGCCGCTGGCCCGTCGTGGGGTTCCGCCTCGTGCCCGCTGCGGTGGAAGTGACCATCGAAGACAAGGACGCCTCGTTCAGCACTACCGTGAGCACCGCGGGCGATCAGAACCGCTTGGCGACCGAGGGAGTCGTGTGGCTCAAGGGATCGGGCTTCGCGGAGTTCGCGGACGCCCTCTCCATGGGGCCCGCCGACGAGACCGTCAAGATCGAATGGCCCCTTCACTGGTCCGACGCGAAGGATGGGGACGGGCATTCCCTCATGCCGGACACCGACCTGCGCGCGACCCGGGGCGACTTCATGGTGGAAGTGCGCGCCCTGAGTCTCGACAGAGACAACTTCCCCGTCGAGGGGGAGTACGAGCACCCCGAGATCGACACGGAGTACCCGGTGCGCCTCTCGGCCAACCAGCGCGAGGCGATGTTCGAGCTGGTACCGTTCGCGAGCACCGACGAGTCGCGGCGCAACATAGGATCCGTCTGCCTGCGCACGACCCCGGACGCAGCGATAACGAACCCGGGCGGGAAGCTGCGGATTGCGGCAACGGACGGCCACCGCCTCGCGTGGATCGACACCGCCGCAACGGGCCAAGGGTGGCCCGACAAGCCGACCGACGCGCTCCTGCCTGTCGATGCGATGAAGCGCATGGTGCGGGCCTTCGCGACCGCCACGAACCGGAAGATGGGGATCGTGTTCAACGTCAGCCTCCGCACGATCAAGTCCGCGGAGATCGGAGAGCCGGACAAGACCCGAAGGGACCGACGCGGGAACGCGGAACGCTACTACGTCGCAGCGGCCGCAGAGGCGAAGACCGACGAGTGGCGCATGCGCTTCCTGTGCATCGACGACTCCTACCCGGACACCGACAAGGTCATCGCGCTCGAGCCCGGCAGAGCGGTCGCCGTGGACGCCGTCAAGCTCGCGAACTGTTTTCGCATCATGGGGAAGGGCCTGAAGCGCCACCGCAGTAGCGTCGTCAGCATGCACGTCGTTCTGGGCGGGCACATTCGGATCGCGACCCCGTCACGCCTCGACGGCTGGCGCTCCGAAGTGGATCTCCCCTGCGAGAGCTTCGACGCTCCCGACTGCCAGATCGGCGTGAACGTCGCCTACATGGCCGCTGCGATCAAGGTGGTCTGCGACAAGGGCGATATGGCGCGGCTCGTGATCTCCGACGAATTCAGCCCCATGCTGATCACGGGCGACCGGCGGCCGGAGACTTTCATGCTCGTCATGCCGATGAGGCTGTGAGTATGAGCGACCGCTACGAGATCCACGAGGGCGATTGCCTGGACGTGATGCGCGGCATGGCAGACGCGAGCGTTGACGCGGTTGTCACGGACCCGCCGTATGGCCTCGCATTCATGGGGGAATCTTGGGATCATGCCGTGCCAGGGCCGGAGTTCTGGCGCGAGGCCCTACGGGTAGCCAAGCCCGGTGCGCACCTTGTCGCATTCGGGGGCACCCGCACGTTTCATCGGCTGGCCTGCGCCATTGAGGATGCGGGCTGGGTTATCCGCGACTCGGTGGGATGCCTGTCGTGGGTGTACGGGAGCGGGTTTCCAAAGTCTCTGGACGTGGGCAAGGCGATCGATGCTGCGGCCGGTGCGGAGCGGGAGGTCGTGAGGGTTGGAACCAGCGGGGCAACGGCAGGAATGCAGGCGCTCGGACCGAGTGGTAT
>Ga0075122_10002480_pt1 | contig 12139 bp, 22 predicted proteins | sample AntAceMetag02UKB_FD_69790 | JGI IMG/M metagenome (GOLD analysis project Ga0075122, IMG submission 69790) | Saline lake microbial communities from Ace Lake, Antarctica - Antarctic Ace Lake Metagenome 02UKB | ecosystem: Environmental > Aquatic > Non-marine Saline and Alkaline > Saline | place... | reverse complement strand
GTTGAATAATGGCAAGAAGTTTTATGAGAAGTAGTGCTCCAAGAATTTCCATTAACGAGAGAATAAAACAAGAAGAGAAAGAAAGAATTAAAATAGTCAGAGAAGAAAGAGCAAGAGCAAGAAAGAATCTTAAAGAAATGGGAGTTACTCATAGTGAATGGGTAGATGAAGAATAATGGAAAAACAAACAAAAGAACAAGCTATAAAAGAGGCAGTGGCAAAATGCCCCTATAGAGAAATGTGTGAGAAAGGCTTTACTGTCCTAATGGATGGAAAGCTACAACGCATAAGAATGCTAAAGCCAATAGACGACGCCAAACATGAAAATGACGGAGTTGATGAAAAATGATTCTCCCACACGCTAAAGCATGGGGTATCAAAGATTAGAAACATGGTAACAAAAAAAGAAAAACAAAATTTAAAGAGAATGTGTAAGTGTGGACATACATTGGGCGAACATTCTTATATCATGCCAAGAAGATGTTTACAAGTCATGTCGTGTTGTGGAAAGAATAAATGCGAAGGGTTCAGTGAGGTAAAAGATGGAAGTTGAATTTTATAATTTAACCGCGGATGTCCAACAGAAAATTAAAGATTGTGAAGGTAAACATATCCAACAAGTTGCTTATAGCTCATATCACGATGCTTTAACACAAATATGTTTCGGATGTAAAAAAATAAGGACTAGTCTAAAGCAAGACGACGCAAATCAAAAAAATAAAGACGCAATATTAGGAAAAGCCGAGGTGTTAGAATGATTAAATATAATGCTTTAGAATATTGGGGACAGTTAGCAATAAAGCTTTCAAAAGAGAATAGAGAAATAAGAGAACAAATAGTTGGTTGGATTATTCAGTTAGATTCTCCAGACTTTAAAGATACTGATGCGGAAATGACTAGAGATGAAATGATTAGATTTTTAGACCTAGAATTAATGAACGACGCCAAACAGGAGGACTCCGAATGAAAGGAAATAAATTTCTTCAACTTGTAGTAGATGTATTAGGTAGAGGATCTATAACATTACTAGCAGTAATAGCGATAAATAAAAGTACATGGTATCAAAATATTAATGGTGGAGTTTCTTTAACAGACCCATTTGGATGGCTTGTATCATTTGGAGTAATAGGATGTATAGTTTGGTTAGTTGCTCCAGTATTCGCATTAAATGTCAAAGAGGTATCTGAATGAAATTATTTTTAATATCTCAAGATGAGAATGATGGATATGATACATACGATTCAGCAGTAGTTTGTGCAAAAGATGAAGAAGCTGCTAAAAGAATAACTCCAGCTGGAGATTTCTATACATATAATGAGAAATTAGAAATATTCCATTGGTGGTGTAATATCGGCACAGATAAAGAACAATATGAGCCTGAAAATTTATGCAAAACTTGGGCGACTAAGATAGAAAGTGTATCAGTAGAATATTTAGGAGAAGCTAAGGAGGGGAGCAATGCAGGAGTAATCTGTAGCTCTTTTAACGCAGGATGAAGTTCGCATTACAGGAGAAAAACGATGATTGAACATTTTTTATTACAAGGACTTGGAATTGTTTTATTTGGAATAATTTGTATTAAAATAAGTTTAGGTGGTAAATGGAGGAAAGATGGAGAATTATAAATTCGCAAATTGCGTGGAGGACGAAGCATAATGGAAATTCTTGATACGATAATGGGACAAGAAGCACAAAACCCAGAAGAGGGCGAAGAGATTGAAATTGAAGAACTATTAAATGAAATAGAGAGAGTTTGGGATATTAGTTATGATAATGGGACTACTTTTTTTACTAAAAGGGATGGGAGTTTTAGATGTAATAATTGGAGATACTTCAAAGAGAAATTATTGAAGGACGCTAATGTATTGGAGGACGAATCTTAATGGTAAGACAAAGGCAGTTACTTAATAAAGGTTTTATCATGGCTAAAATTGAATGTGAAGTAAATAAATTACTCAAAGTTATTGTTAAGCAAGATGAAAGGATATTAGATTTAGAATATTTCTTAAAAAGAAGTGAAAAAAACAGAAGGATTTTTGCTATTGCATGCGCAAGAGAATTAGGAGTAATTCAAACTAGAAAAGAATATGAAAGAACAATTAAGGGACTTGGACGATTCGCCTTAGTTGGGGTGGGCGAAGCATGAAGAAAATAGAAATAATTTCAGATATGCATAAGTATACAGATGTTAGAGAGGATATTAGATGTCCACATTATAAAATAAAAAACAAGCAAGCAAGATTCAGAAGGATTTATGATAATTATGGAAATCATATAGTAGTATGGACTTGGAATGAAAAAGACAACGTACTTCATGCGACAAACGACGGAGGTAAAAAATGAATGAAAGAATATGTCCATATATCTATGATGATTGTAAAAAATCTACTAAGTGTATGACAAATTATGAATCATGTCAAGAGGGGCATAGAAAATATTTAGCAGACATGGGAAGACTAGAAATTGGGATCGGAGCTATGACTGAATTTAACCATGTTGTCCAGGGGAGATTTGTAGGAAAATAAATAACCGAAAGGGTTATAAGTGTGTGTGTGTATATTTTTACATGGATGGTGATGAGTTAAAGATTCCTACTTGCCCAAAGTGTGGATCAAAACAAATAAGAACAACAACTCTCTATAGAATTTGTATTAGGTGTGGTAATAGGGAGAAAATAGAATGAGTTTTTTTAACTGGATTCAAGATAAAATTTCTGAAAAAAAACAGGATATTGAAGACAGAAAAGCATTTTTAAGATTAGTTGAAAAAGAAACTAAGCCAATTAAAAGGGCAGCCTATTTAGAACAAAGAAAACGTGATGCAGCAAAAGAAGGCCAAGAGAAAGCTAAGCTTGATGTAATTAAATCTCAGCCTCAAAAAACACCAGAAAGGTCAGACTTTGGATTAAGAGAGGGGCTTTCTGATCCGTATAAATATCTACCAACTAAATCTAAGGGGAAGAAAAAATGAGTAATAACTTAACTGTATCAATTGCTTTATTAATTGGTGCAACTGCAGCCTTAATTTCTGCTATTTATGTTTATAAGATTAATAAAAAAAATCTACAAAAATGAACCTGATTATTAATATTAAAAGGAGGTAAAATAAATATGGGAATTTTTAAAAACAAGAAGACAAAGGTAAAAGGAAAAGCTATTATTGCCGACGCACCAGAAGAACCAGAATCTCCAGGCGAAATTGCACACATAGAAGAACTATCAGTTAATAACGTTCCAGACCAGCCAGAAGTTGGACAAGACCAAATAGATTATAGACAAGTACCAGTTTGTATGTCTCAATCACAAATAAATAATCTTGTAATAGAAAATAATATTATGCTGAAACAAATTATTGCAGAGGAGTAATGAAATATAAAAAACCAACCTATGACGAATATTGTGCTGCCACAAGATTTGCTAAGATAAGATATAGGTTTGGGGTGTATATTCAATTAATCGCTGTGATTTTATTATTATTTTTACTTTATTATACTATAACAAACATCGACGAGATGAAAACTAATCCAAAGGATTACGCAGAAGAAAAATTAGGAGTGATATGTTACAAACCATTCCCAATAAATAAATATCATATTAATAATGGGAGCTACAGAAATACTAACAATTTTGAGCAAGGGTGAAAAACTAACATCAGTAGAAATGTCAGAAAAGGCAGAATGTTCTTTAACATCAATAAAAAAAGCTATTAAGAGATTAGTTAAGGATGTTTCTGAGAATATTGTCTATAGAGAGCTTACCCAAGAAGAAAAGATTGAAAAGTATGGACGTAACATGGGCTGCAAGATATATGTATATTGGATAAAAAATGAATAGATGCCACTATGAATGGCTATAGTGGCATCTATTCGCCCCTATAAGAAATAAGTTTTATCTATAAACTACGACGACTTTTTGTTTTCTAAGTCTTATTCTCTTTCTAGTATTTTTTAAAACTTTTTTAGCTTTAGGAAATTTAACATTATAAGGATTATTAATTGCCCTTGTAATTCCTTTAGCTGACAACCCAACCCTCTTAGCTTTTTTTACTGGTATGTTTTTGTTGGCTAATTTTTTGTATGGTGCGACCTTTTTTTTCAAAGCCGCCCTCCTGGCTAATTCTTTATTCTCATAATCTTTATATCTTTTAACGAGTTTTCGCAGTCCCATCTTATTTCTTAGAAAATTTCTTCATATAATCTCTACATTTCTTACATTGTTTGTAGATACTGCCGTTATACTTCCCACACCTTCCACAGTTTTTATATTTATATTTCATTTTGACCTCCTTTTTCGTTTACATCTCCCAGTACAAATATTACTGATATTTTTATCAGCCTGAATTTGTATGGTTTTTATTTTCATATCGGAGATAGGTTTTCCTTCCCATTCTCTTTCAAACTTCTTTTTATATTTTGATCCCATGATTGTCAAGGAGGGGGTTTCACCCTCCGCCACCCGCCACCGAGCTAAGTATTAAATCATACTGAATTTAAATTAAATTTCTTTTTCTTCCAAAGCTAGTTAGTACAACACCCAATACAATAGCTGCAGCGATAACTACAACGATTATTGCAATCCAGTCAGCAAATGTTGCAAGACCAGATGCAGTTGTTGATATTGCTAGTTCAGCAGAACCAGTCGCATCATATGTGTAGGTATAAGTAGTATTAACTTTAGAGGATTGGTCGGCAACAATGTCAGCTCCCCAGGTAATTACCCCAGCTCCAGTATAAGTGAAGTTGGTTAAGGCACTTCCGTTGGTGAACGTTGTAGTCAAAGCACTTACATTAAAGTTAGTTAATGCCGCATCAGTCAAGGTTGTAGTTCCTGTACTTGTGTTAATCGCATCTTGTGTACCAGAATAGCTAGTAGCTATTTGGTCGTGAAAAGTTGATAAAACATAAAGTCCAACACCTAAAACAATACCTACCATAATAATCGTTAAGATTGCTGGGTACATATCACCAATAGACATTCCTTTCTTTTTCTCTATTTGTAGGCTTCTCATATTACATTATTAAATACCAGTCCCTCTTTGTCCGAAAGATGTCAAAACAACACCAAGTACAATAGCTGCAGCGATAACTACAACGATTATTGCAATCCAGTCAGCAAATGTTGCTAAGCCAGAGATAGTAGTATTTACTGCAGTTTGAGCTGTAGAATCACTAGCAATCTGTGTTGAGAAGGTTGATAAGACATAAAGTCCAACACCCAAAACAATACCTACCAAAACAATTGTTAAAACTGCTGGGTACATATCACCAATAGACATTCCTTTCTTTTTTAAGGATAATTTTCTCATATTCAAAAATAACCCCCTTCTCCATTATTATAAACCGTCATAAAAAATTGAATTAAGATTTATTTAAATATCCCTATAAACGCTTCGTAACACTTAGTTACACCCTAACGCCATTAGCAGCTACAATCTTATCTGCTATTTTTTTACTAACTTCGGTATATGTTAATTTAATGCCATGCTTCTTTTTGAAATCTTCATAAAATTTATCATAGATTTTCACCATATCTAAATGTGTCTTTACTTCTTTATTTATTCTCTCTTTCGCCATTCTTTTTAGTATGCCCTTTTAGTATTATATCCCCCAACTTTTGAACCAGCACCAACACTCCACTCATGCCCTCTCTTGATTCTAAACAAATCTAGGGCGTTGATTGTTTGTCTAATAAGGAAGTATATGAAGAGAATTATTAATATTGCTCCAAGAACATAAACTAAAGACAATGTTGTTGAACTTATACTACTTGGAATACTTGCATTTGTTAATATCATATAAGTTGTAATAAAAGCTGCCATTAGGAAGATTGCCGCAAGTAATAAGAAGAATATTTTAAATGCAACTTCACCCATTGTTTCTGATAAATACAGGAATAAACAAGCAGTTCCAAAAATTAGAATAACTAATATCATCATAAAAATATCAACATATTCAGAGGCCTCTTTACCATCTTCAGTTATCATTATTGTTTCTCTTTCCCACCCACCTAAATCTGTAAACCCTTCACCAATAGCACAAGAATCACATTCACAATAAATATTATACCAATAATCTCCTAAATATGTAAAATTACCAGAATTAATTATAAATTCAATATCATAATCATGTGCTAGATCTGCTTGGGTAAGTCTACCTACAAATAGATGTTCATTAATATTATTATAAAAATGAAAATCACAAAAGAATGTATCTGTTGCTATTAGTGAAATCCCCGTTTCTTTTGAATCAATATGAAAAGCAAATTCAACATCCTCTCCAAACTTATATGTATCAACACCTGGTGATCTTATTTCTAATCCATTATTAGCATTACTAATCTTAGGGTCTTTTGCAGCAACAAAACCAAAAGATACAACCAATAATACCAATATTGTTATAGCAAAAGTTATCTTTCTCATAAAATTACCACCCTAGTTATAGTTAAATATCTTATCATCTAATCCCCTCCGAATACATCCATATTGACGAAATACCAACGAGTACAATCCATATACTCATAAACCAAGTTGGTATAAAATTCAAAACTCTTGCGAATACTGCAATTATCATAGTTACAAATGACGCTGCTGCAAAAGATTTAGATGCAGAATTTACTGGATTCTTTAACATTGTCATCAAAGATATAAAGAATACACTTCCAATTATGCCCTGAAACAACCATTGGGCAGTTGTGCTATTAATCCATTGTACCATCGTTGTTGCATCAGTTACATTTACTGGTGGTTCAAATAATACCATTAAACTTTTCCACCTCTCAAAAATGCGGAGATTATTGTGAAGATTATTATAATCCAAAATACCGTCACAATTAACCATTTAATTATTAAAGTAATAGCAACATTAACTCCAGCATCCTCTAAAGTTCCAGCAACCATATTACCTATTACATTTGGAGCAGTCATAACCATAATGAAAGCATCACCCAAACCAGTTAAGAGATTAACACTTGATTCTATTAAAGCCCAAATACCTGTGCTTTCTGTTCCTAAATCCTGTCCAACTGTGCTTACATCATCTTTATAATCATAAAATGTAGAATTGGCAATATCATTTGTTTGGCTTAATGCCCATTCATTACTCATATTTGTATTATCATAATTAAAGGCCATCTCACTTACAAACAGCCCAGAAAGAATAAAGATAGCACTAACCATCATCATCATAAATACTATGTCTCTTAAGACTAACTCTCCTTTTTTATTCATCATTCTTTACCCACCCTAATTAATAATATAATAGCTAATGCAACTATTGCTATTAAAGATATTGCTCCAATATTTATTATTCCAAGTAAAGATAAAAAGATTACGCCCAATACTGCGAAGATAATTGCTAAACTCGGTCTTGCAATTCCAAGCATTATTATCCCAATAAAAACAAAAATAGCCCATAATACCCCATCATTACCCATAGCATCATAGATGTTTGAGCCAATTACCCCATTAGTTCTCTTAACTAAAAACTCATCCTCATCTCTTGTAATATAAGCTGAGGCCTGATACGTCCCATTAACTTGCCCAGTTATATCACAAGTTATAACTCCAACAGCAGTTGTTTTTGTTTGATTACATGGCACTACTAAACTTGCATTAGAAGGAGATAATCTATAAACATAAAGCCTGGCATTACTAAATAAGCTAGATGAATCTGTATATGTATAAGTGAAAATGTTTGTTGAACTACTATAGGTTAGAGAAGTTACTAAATTTTCTACTTGTTCTGTCCCAGTTAACAACGTAATTGGGATTACTAAAGTAACAGTACATGGTGCAATAGTACAGGCTATTTTTGTAGAACTAGAAGTATATATACTAACTCCATCTTGATAAACTAAAAATCTATAATTTGCATCTTCTGCTAAAATATGACTTATAGCTTCACCTTTATAATTAGTTGTAATTATTTCAGTCGTAACCCATAGATTAAGTCCTGGATAATATCTTTGAACTCTAACTTCCGCATCAGTTACATCTGATCCAGAAGTATAAACAACATGGACAATAAAGGAAGTAGAATCATCATCTGCTAACATATAAAGATTATCCTCTCTAGTAGTATTTGTTAAAATTATACTTTCAAAATTATAACTCTTTGCTGCAAACCCAGTTTTAGTTAATTCAATTTTTGTATCAACAGTAAAACTTTCATTAGAAGGATCGAAACAGAAACTAAATTTTGAGTTAGTCCCAGTTGCATCAGAGTAATTAAAATAATTAACTGACGTAGAACCAGTTTTACTTACAGCAAATGTTACTGCGAAAGTAGAATTAATTTCAACTCCGTTTGATTCATTTATTATAGTAAAATTCCAAAATGGTGTATCAAACCCAGCCCCACATAAACTCATATTAATAACATCAACTGATACGTTATTTGATGTAAGATTATAACTTGTAGTCCCACCAACGTTTGTTAACCCAATAGTCCAATACGCAGTAAAGTTTGTTAGAATTTCTACATTAGGCATTTCTACATCAACAGTTAAAATTGCCGAACTTCCACTCGTTGTTACTGTCCCAACATATCCAGTTCCATTAATAGTTAAAATTCCATTAACAACATTAAACGTATTATTATTATAACTTATATTTGCAGTATATGTTTCCGTAGCTGATTCTAAAGATGATGTAGGATAAGTTTGTGAAAATTCGGTTAGATTATATACCCAAGTTGAAGTAGAGCTGCTAGTTAATCCGTATGTATCTTCTGCAAAAACCGTAATACTATTAACACCATCTACATAAGTAAAGTTAACTTCGGTCTCAGAACAATTAATAATATTAACTATGTTCCAATTTATTGCTTCTTCATAAAGAACACCATTATAAGGAAGATGAATAGGGTCGTATTGAATATTTACATATTCTTTTAATGTGTTCCAAGAACCGTCATAACATTGCCAATAAACATTTCTAAATTCTACAGCTCCATCCTGAAAACGATTACTTTTACTTCTTAATAATAAAGTAGTAGAATTATAATCCCAACAAGTTTGAGAAATTGATACATTAGTCCCTGACCCTTCGGTGACAAGAGATTTCACAACCCAAATACTTTCGCTTGTTGCTCCTGAGGGTTTTGTATAATTAACATAAGAATAACGAAAATCACTAACTCCACTTGCTAATCCGAATGTACTCCAATTCCCATCTATTAAATTATTCCAATCAGTAAAAACTCCACTAGATGAATAAGTCCCACTATAATCTAAATTACAATCACCATCAATTCCAGTTTGATTTGAAATATTAGTACTTTCTTGGTAACAAAAATTATCATCTCCATAAATATACCAACAACTATCAAAGTGACTAGAATTTTCCCCAACCTCACTAATATTATAAGTTAATGTTTGATTGTTGCCTAGTAAAAAATAACCAAGCCTACCACTAGGTTCCGTTATAGTTACTGTCGGGGCAGTTGCATGAATAGAAAAAGTTCTTTTAGAATTTGTTATTTTATCTTTAATAGATGCGGCCCGAACAGTCCAGTTATGAGACCCTCCAGAAAAATTAATATCATAAGTATAGCTTCCATTAACACCAGATGAATTAGTTTTATTCACAACACCATCTAAAAACAAAGTAATATTTTTTATTCCATAAGCATCTGTAGCAGTAAAAGTAAAAGTAATATTACTATCTAAAAAAGTAGAAGCATTTGCTGGAAGAGTAAGGGTTACCGTTGGGCTTGTAAACAATATTTCAAATGTTTTGTTTGCAGACTGAGTTTCTTTATTTAATGTAGAAGTTGCTAAGACACTCCATGTATAATTACCTTCTGAAAAATTCTTAGTATAACTATAATCTCCTTTAACCCCAGAAGAGTTAGTTTCATTTAACACACCATTAATATATAACTTGACATTATCAATCCCGTTTATATCTGTAGCATTAAATGTAATTGTAATTTCTGAAACTGCAAAACTAGAATCATTCGCTGGTGTTAATAAAACAACAACTGGAGAAGAATATGAAACTTGGAATGTTCTATTGGCAGAAACTGCAGATATGGTTGGGTTTATAGCAGAACATCCCCAAGTATAATTACCCTCGGCAAAATTAGTTACTTGTTCAAGCGTTAGATTTTGTGCAACTGTTGAATTAGTAACCGTTTTATTAACCACACCATCTATTGTTAAATTAAGTTGTGTTACTCCAGCATCTTCATAGGCTTTACAACTAACATTAACTTCTGCCACTTGAGAAGTTGAAGCATCTGTAGGACTAAGTAAATCAATAAAGATTGGTGGTTGAGTATAATTAAAAATTCTTGTTGCTGATTGAGTTGAAAGTCCGTCTGTATCATAAGCTAATAAACTCCAGTTATGAACCCCTTCTGCAAATGTTTTTGTGAAAGTGTAAGTTCCGTTGTATTGGCTGGTGTTTGTTTCATTTGCTGTACCGTCTACATAAAGAGTTACATTAGCTATTCCATTATCATCTGTTACACTCGCAATCATATCTACACTAGCAGAAGTTAAACTAGAATCATTTGCTGGAGTGGTTAAACTAATTACTGGAGCAAGTCCAGTAAAATTAAATGTTCTAGTTGCTGATTGGTTAGATAGACTATTATTATTCCAAGCCAAGATACTCCAGTTATGAACACCAATATTTAATGTAACTGGAAAAGTATAAGTTCCATTAACTCCAGAAGTGTTAGTTATATTTAATACTTCGTCGATATATAAAGTTACATTATCTACCTTAATAGCATCTGTAGCCGATGCTACTAAATTTAATGGCATTGCAGTTATATTAGCATCATCTGCTGGAGAAGTTAGGGTAACTGCTGGTGCTATCGCATTATCAATATGGTAAGCATAAAACATATACACTTCGTTATCGGTACTGTCAGTAATAAAAAAAGTTGCGGCCGTATTATTTTCCGCTATCCCCATTCCTAAAGCGTTACTCATTCCACTACTACCTAAATCAAAAGAACTTACCCAAGTACCATTTCTTAAATATTTCTCCATATCTTGAGTTCCAACTTCCGAAATCCATATATAAGTTTCATTAAAACCGCAACCAATAGGAACTGCGGCGTTAGTTGTCGCGAAATTCTTTAAGGGTTGTTCTGTCCCGTCTACTAAATAAGCATAAGATACATCGTCCCCGTGGTCTTGAAGATTAACATTTGTCCCGTCTGTACATCCATCAGCTACGGTTGCTTGTGCTGCTTGTGGCGACCATGTAACACTTTGATATACTCCACTCATACTATATTTAAACATTCCAGCATTTGCTCCCACCCATATAAAACCGTCATAAATATATATTGCTGTTGGCTTTGCTAATTCTCCACTTGTATCCCACGAACCAAGATAAGTACCATCTATTAAATAAACATAAACTTCCGCGTCGGTATTATCTGTAACCCAAACGTGCGAATTATTAGTTGCTAAACCATAAGAATTAGTATTAGCTACATTTAAAGCCCACTTACCAATATAGTTTCCCTCAACTTCTGCCCACTCTTCAATTCTAACACCGAAATAATTTGGCACCCATTCTATATGGTCGCCCTGTTCAATATCCATAAAAATACCAATAGTTAATTTAGTATCTTTTACAAAATTATAATCTTTAACATCAACCCAAACATCGCCTTTTTCTATATGATTGCCAGCGACTACATATTCACATCCTTCTTTTGTGCATTGTTCTTCGTAATCATTAACAACCACATCGCCGATGGTCTTATATTTATAATCGTAATTTCTTGCAAACTTTTTATCATTATCTTTTTTGTTATATAATTCTAATTCCTTAAACGACAATTCATAATCTTCATAAACATTTAACTCAAACTCGGCAATAGGTTCGCATTCATCATTCGTCTTATTATCCTCAAGAAAATATTCACAAATTGACACATAATTATGATGAGGGGTATTAAGTTTTATTTTTGCAACCGTATCTAAATCTAAAAAAGAAATACCTAAGATAGAATTTTTAATTGTAATTTCACTTTTTTCAATATCATATTGTTTAACATTATCAAATTCAAATGCTGCTGCTAAACTAATTAAGAACAATCCTAATATTAAAAATACAAATAGTTTTTTCATTTTAATTTATAATACCTCCATTACTACCAACACCAGCGTCCCTA
>Ga0075122_10002477_pt1 | contig 12153 bp, 9 predicted proteins | sample AntAceMetag02UKB_FD_69790 | JGI IMG/M metagenome (GOLD analysis project Ga0075122, IMG submission 69790) | Saline lake microbial communities from Ace Lake, Antarctica - Antarctic Ace Lake Metagenome 02UKB | ecosystem: Environmental > Aquatic > Non-marine Saline and Alkaline > Saline | place... | reverse complement strand
GGAGGATGTGGGCTTTTCTGATAACGTCGATACGTTTGAGCGCGTCCCGAACCGATGGGGTGACAAGTATCTGGTCATTGAGTACCGCTGGATAGAGGAAAAGAAGACAACCAGGCTGTACGGCAAGAACGAAAATGGCGATTGGATTGAATTTCCGCTGGATATTGAGGGCCGTGCCGACGTTCAGAAGTACATGAAGCGCTACAAAATCACCGATTTCAGCAACGTCAAGGAATTTCCATACACCTCTCGTACGCTGAAGCTCGGCGTGTGCTGCCCCGACATCTCGCGTACGACGTTCCTGTATGAGGGCGACCACGACGTTCAGTGCGGGTTTATCGGCTACTTCCCCTTCAGTGCATGCCGCGAGATGGGTATCGATAAGGGCGTCATGGATGCCGCAATCGACCTCGTGCGCACCCTGAACTACCGAGAAGCCAAGAAAGACGACATTATTGCGTCGCTGGCGTCTGACATGAAGATCGTCAACGTCGATGCACTCGACACCTCGCAGACCACGTTCCGTGAAATCAGCGAGAATGCTACGAAGCCTGGATTCATGGTCGCTGCGCACGGTGACCCCCGCCTTGTGATGGGGCAGGTTGCCAACAAAGAGGTTCCGTCGTCGATTATGCAGGACATAGGGCAGACCCTGAGCCTGTTCAACGAAGTCCTCCCGGTCACGCCAGCGCTCGAGGGCACGGGCCCACAGTCTGAGTCCGGCGTTCTATTCGAAATGCGGCATGCGGTCACGAAGCTCGGCACCCTGGTTCTGTATGACAACTGGCGCCAGCATCTTATGAACAAGGGCGAGGCGTGGTACAATCAGGCGCGCATCACCTATAAGGACCAGTACCGCAAGATTCGCGACGGCGACACTGACGAGGAAATCGAGTTCAACCGTCCGCAGTACCGCGTTGACGGCGAGAGCACAGAACGGCTCTACGAGAACAGTATCTCTGATTTGCCGCGGGCCAACGTGTATGTGACCCTGCGCAAGGACAGCCCAACTCAGCGCATTGGTGAGCAGGCCATGCTTTATGATATCACCAAGATATTGTCGGCGCACCCAGAGCTGTTCCAGGCAGAGATTCGCATTCTGACCAACCGCATTCTCCAGACCATAGAGCTTGATCCGCAGGAGAAGAAAAAGGTCGAGATGCTTGGCAAGCTCAAGGAAATGCGCGACATGCTGCAGGCGATTTCTGAGATTGAAGGTACAAAGGCCCAGACTGCACAGTCAATTCTGATGCAGAAACAGGCCCTACAGATGCTAAAGCAGATGGCTCAGCAAGCTGGTGCGCAGCCAGGCGGTGCCCCCCAAGGCGCAGCTCCTGGTGGCCCTTCACAGGGTCAGCCTACCAACTCGCAGCCAGAACAGGTTGCTCCCCCCGAGGGCGGGGGTGATTTCTCGTCCCCAGAGGAGCAGTATATGGAAATTCCGCAAGAGGGTGCGGAATAAACGTGACCCCAACGCCCAAGCGGCGGATTGGCTGCCAACAGCCACATTCGATCCCCCCGTACGGCAAAAGGAGTTGAAGAGATGCCGAGGACATTCACGAGTGAAGAGGAGCGACAGGCCGCTCTCGACGCTCTGCCTGAGACACCACCGTCTGGTGCTGACGTAGACCAGTGGCAGGTAGAACAGACAGAAGCAAGAGACGAAATCCTGTCGGCCGAGATTGTTCCAGAAGGCGCTCCCCAAGAGCCCCCTCCGGAACCGTCGCCGCAAGAGACGCCCGTTGTCCAGGAGCCGACACAGGAGCCCCCAGCCCCTGCCCCGCCAGCCCCGGAACCACAGCAGGCGCCAGTCGGCGAAGGCCAGGTTTACTTCACACTGCCCGACGGTACTCAGGTCCGCCAGGAGGATCTGCCCGAAGAGCTTCGTGGCTATGCCGATCCGAGAGAGGTGCTGAAACAGTTCGGACACGCACGCAAGTATGCGAACGTAGCCGAGACGCGCCTTACGGAGTTGACCACGGAGTTTGCAAAGGGTCAAGAAGACCAGCGCCAGTTGCGAGAGGAGCTTGAAGCGCTGAAAAAGGGAGGCGCAGCAGCAGTTCCGCCGACAGCGTTGCCGGTTGGGATGATGCAGCCCTCTGGGTATGCGCAGGCGCCCATTCAGCCCCCAGTTGCACCGGGTGTGCCGAATGAGCAGGTTGTTGCGGTCGATGCTATGCTTGCTGAAATTGAGGGCATAGAGGAAGACCCGCTTGTAGATACCGATCAGCAGAAGAAGACAAAGGCTATCCTCAAGACGCTTGGTGAGAGCGTTAAGTCGATGTACCAGGAAAATGCGTCACTGCAAACGCTGGTTGTGCAGCAAAAGCAGGACTTCAGCCAGCAGCTCGATGCGGTTTCTGGTGACTCAAAGGCTCAGAAGGAACTTCTTGAGAAGTGGAAGAACGAAGCTGATTCAAAGACCACAGCGGTAACGGTAACCGCCGAAGTTCGGTCGCTTCAGGGCGAACACCCTGAGCTGGATACGTCAAAGCCGGTGTTTTCACCGGATGGAAATGGCGGAGCGGTTGAAAATGCCGCATGGACTTTTGCAAACAAGATCCTCACGATGAAGAGGGGAAGCGGTCCACGCGGATGGGACGAAGTAAATGCTGTAGTGAACCAGTTCAATGGAGAAGACACCGAACTCATGGCTTTTTGCCAGAACAGCGGTATCTCTCCTGCGGATGCAGGGATTACACCCGACGACCTGCAAGGCTACGCTACGATTGTGAATGCGTACAACATGGTTCAGGGCAAGCAGTTCAATAGATTCACTGGGCAGCTTGAGCAGATGCGGAATCCTTTCGGTAAGCCGGTCAATTTTCCATCGATTGAAGCCGCTTACCAATACATGCTCTCGCAGGGAGGCATCACAAAGAAGCGTCAGGAAGACGCCCTCGCCCAAGCGGAATTGCGGGGAGAGCAGAAACTGGAGTCAGCCGTGCAGAGAGCAGCCACCAGTGCCAAGACAATCGGCTCTGATGGTGCAGCGGGTCCGGAAAGTGCCGGTGGTGAAATGACGGCAGAGCAGGCGGAAGCAGAGCTCAACCGGATTGATTTGGCAGAAATGGAGAAACTGGGGTCTGCAGGTGACCGCCAATTGTGGAGCCGGTATGCAAAGGCATACTTCGTGAGCATGGGTATAAAGCTCCCGGTCCCCGATCACTGGCCTGCACTTCCACAGCAGCAGGGTGTCCCGGCTGTATAGGGATGAAACGCGACCTCCGAGCGCACCAAGTAACGTAAATCTTTAGTCGGAGGATGCCTTATGGCTCTCAGCCAGTACACCGATCTGGGCACCATGTCCGGTGGTCAGAGCGTTATTCGCAACTTCTCAAGGGAACTGCGAAGACGTGCCCTCCCGCGGGATATCTACACGAACCTGCGGGCCAAGACCATTCTTTATGATGGTCAGCGTCTGGAAATCCCTGCGGGGATCTACCAGCCGATTGCTCCGAAAGACAGCGCTGGCGCGAATAACATTCGTGTCACGATGAAGCTCCCCATCAACGCCAACATCCTGCGTGGTCGCACGGTTGCGTTGGGTACTGAGGTTCCGCCGCAGGTGAAGACGGGTACTCTGTATCGCGCGCCATACCGCTTCGTTATTCAGGATGAGCCTGGCTACGGTGAGGACAAGCTGGACGCCGAACCCTACCGGCTCTATCAGGCTCACGTGGACGACCTCTCCCCTCATGCTGCGGCTGAGGAAGGTCTGGAAATCCGCATGGCGCTGATCGAGACGAACGGCTGGAACCTTATGGCTGGCTCAACCGCCAACCTGGCTCCCGCCCAGTGGAACCGTCACGCCTTCGTGGTGGGCCTCAATGCCGACACTCAGCCGGCGTTCCACCCGACGTACGCGACGTACACCAATCGCATCGTGAGTGCGATGGACACCGTGAGTGGCGGAGCAGGCGCCTTCACCCAGACGCAGCCTCAGATGTTGAGTGGCTGGGCCATGGATGAGATGGCCATCTTTGCGCTTCGCCGTCGGATTATCCCGCTTCCTGGGAAACGTCCGTGGTACGTTCTCACCGTTTCACAGGTGCAGGCCGCGTACTTCTCCAACCCGAACTTCACGGACACCCTTGGTGACCGCTGGACTGCAATGAATCGTCTCAAGGACGAGCCGGCGCAGAACTGGTATGGAACCCTGGGCAAGTGGATGTCGGCTGCTGGTGCTGATATCTACGTCGTTCTGGACGAGCGCCTTGCTACACTGCTCCCGTCCGGTAGCGCCGAACCGTTCGGGCTGACGGCTCACTACATGTGGCCGACAGACAACGACGACCGCCGGCTGGACAACCCGCTCGTGCGCGATGCCATGGTTCTTCATGGTGCTGGTGCGCTCGTGAAATGGGAGCCGGAACCGATGCATTACGTCAACGACAACTACGACTACAACATCCGCAATGGCTACGGCTATGCTGGTGTGCGTGGTATTCAGCAGCTCCAGTTCGATACATCCCCTGTGGATGCAACGGGCGTCGGGCGTGAGTACTTCGGGTCGGCGCTTGTCATTGGCGGCCGTTACCGTCAGACCTCGCGCACTGCGTAGGTTTGGTGGGTTGACTGAATGGGGAGGGGGCCTTCGGGCTCCCTCTCTGAAAACAACTCTCAAGGAGTAGTGTCATGGGTGCACCGATAATGGGTGATTTTTTCAAAAGTCAGGAAGAAAAGAAAGAGATTCAGCGCATTGAGCAACTCAAGAAACTTGGCCGCACGTTCATCCGGGTGAGGTATCTCGGTGGCGGGCAGATGCCAAGGATTCATGGGACATACGGGGTGCGAGCGTATCCGTACACCGACATCAGCGGCAAGCAGGAGTGGAAGACCGCAGAGGAATCTGCTGTCCTCGAGTTTCAGGAAGACTCCGTGGGCGCCCTGGTAGCAGATGTGCTCGATTGCGAATACAATAGGTTCTGGCTGTCACGCCATCTGCCTCCGAGTGGGGAACTGGAGATAGATGAGCCGGCAGTAAAACGCGAGATTGCAGCACTCAGCAAGAAGGAGTTCAAGGTCGAGGTCTCCAAGTTGGATCAGTTGAAGCGTGACAAGGAGCGTCTTGACCGGGAAATTGCCACTGAGGAAGCAGTCGAGGGAGAACCTACTGAAGTCTCGCCTGAAGAACCCGTTGTGGAAACACCTGAAGCAGACGAACCGCCGACCCCTGCGCCAGAGCAGGAGCCACCCAAGCGCCCCAGAGGCAGACCGCCGAAGGCAAAGCGCAAAGAGGATTCGGATCGCCTGAACGACGAGGTGTAAATTGGCCACAACCAGTCAGTTGCTGACTTGGATTGAGCTTGAGTGTCACGGGTGGCAGCGCGAGGGCGCCCGTGGCTCTCGGGCCCTGTTTAATGAGGCGCACACGATTCTCATTGCGCGCCGTTCTGAAGACAACATTATCATCGACGAGACAACGGGCGACTTGCCATTCTTCACAACTGTGGCAGGCACATACCGTTATGCGGCCCCGTCCGCGGTGTGGCTTGTCGATTCCGTGCTTGTCGATTCGCACGTATCGCTCGGATATGACCTGTCCTGGAGCGAGAACGTCGATTGGTCTGCTGAGCTCAAGTGGTTCGGTGGCAAGGAATACCGACGCATTCTCAACGTGCGCTCTCAGCAGGCAACCTCCAGCGAAGATGCGTGGCTGCAGTTCTTTGGTGGCCTCGACCCGGGCGACACAATCTCTACGTTCCGGCGCATGGCCTATGCGAGACCACGCCAGATTACCAGTGACGCAATTCAGCATCAAATGCCTATCGGAGCCGACGACTACCTGTTGCAGGCGACGGCAAAGCTGATAGATGCAGTTGACGACCACCAGCAAATGGAAGCCGCAAGGGCATATATTGAAACCACGCTCAAGCCGCTTGTCATGCGGAGACTTGGCGAAGGCGAACAAGGTGTTCCGAGATTTAATAGAAAACGGGCATTCTAGGCATGAGTACTGCGCGGGAAGTCAACCCCCGGAACAATAAGCCAGTTACCTACGAGGGTGCTCCTCGGGGCATGATACACAACGCCCCTCACGAGGACTTGCCTGAAGGCGCGCTTGCCAGCCTCACCAATGCTCTTGCATACCCTACGGAAATTCGCCCACGGAATGGCACCAGAATAGTCGAGTGTCCCATACCCCCTACATTGTCAGGGCGCAGTGGTTACCGCGCTTACAAGGTGGGGAATCGGATAATTTCTGACACCGCCATATTCAGCGTTGCCGACATCAGCCACTGGTGGGTGTGGCCTGGCGAACTCGGGGATCAGCACGACGAAATTCAGCAGTACGTGAGTCCTACCGAGGTGCGCACTGGTACATCTGGAGACATTGCGTGGACTTCCGGGTGCTGGATGCATGCCAGAATCAACCTTTGGGAGTACCACAATGTGGCTCGCAAGGTCGTTTTCCAGTGGGGCAGCTCACTCTATCAGGCAGATGTAGAGCTGTCCGGCGACGGCGTGGTGCAATTCACCAACCGAACGCTGCTCCTCTGCCGCTCATCAGAATCCCTTCAAAATTCAGATAGTACGTGGGACCAGGTTGACAGGCAGGGCCTGATATTCAACCCGGGCGGCATGTTTGCCGTTGATTTCGACAAGACAGAGTACTGGAAACGCAACACGCCTGTCCCGCAAGCCCTTGTTATTCCAAACAGTAGAACGCCTAGCCTCCCGCACAGGTACTCGTACTTGTATGCTATGGCGAAGCTGGATGGGCAGGGCCTTCGCGATCGGACCACCCCTGGCGCCGACATTTTGCAGCAGTCGGGGAGCAATAAACTTGTTGAAGAGGGTGTTGTCGTCCGAGACTATGGGGACATGTGGACTGCGCGGCCGGTTGGTGATGGCAGCCTTACGACAGGGCGCCTTGTGTGTAAGGCCCTGAACGACACGTATAAAGACCCAACTCAGTGGTCGGCCCTCGCGTCTCCTGGTGGGTCATTCACGCTGCTGATAAACGGTGTTGAGGCACAGTTCTGCGTGGAATACGGCACAGACGGGTACAACGTGCAGAGCCTTGGCGACGTTGCGCTGGCCAACCAGACAGAAATCAGGAAGGTCTTTCGCTACGCCACGAGTGAATACGACTCTGCAAACGAGCGCTTCATATTCACCGCGGGGAATATCGCTGGGAGCACCATTGGTTACGGCAGCGCCGGCACCGGTGGGACAGATGTGTCTGGCTGGCTCAACATAACGCTTGCTGACGACGCCGAAGTGGACAATGCCTATGCGTATCAGCAGGATATAGAGGTCGGAATACTGCGCCCACCGCTCCAGGAGTTCTCGTCTGGGATTGAAAAGACGGTAAGGGAGCGCCACTGGACGCATTATGTGGTGATTCGAAGTGAAGACATTGGGCCCGAAGGGCGCGAGTCGCGCGTTGACGACATCAGCGGAGAGATTCTGCCTCCGGTTGAGGTTATTTGGGTCATGGATGCGCGCTGCGCCGGGGCCTTCTGGGCCTCCAAGGATACCAGCGGGGTCATCACCGCCATCATTGGGGAGTTTGAGCACAAGGACGAGGGCACACCATTCGACTGGGAAGATGGCGAGACCGATACGCTTGGCACCTATATCGATAGCACTCATATGCTTGTGCGTGGTGGCGACTACTACTATGGCGAAGCTAAGGACATACAGGCCGCGGCGATCGGGGGCGGCCGTGTCACCAGGGCGTCACAGGAGGGCTACATTGTCACATGGATATCCGGCGACGACTTCTCTGGGCTGACTCCGGGAGAGACGCTGTGGACATCAGATGGGCATGAACTGGTGATCGAAGAGGTTATCAGCGACACGGAGGTTCGGGTGACCACATCCGGGACGCGCACAATTCAAGGGTTTACGTGCGTTCCCACTGGCAGAGTAATCAACGACACCATTCCCGACGGAACGCTGCGCAATCGTGCGGGCGAGCGCCACGTTGGGTTCTTTGTCCACCGGTACAAGAGCAGGCTGCCCAACCTCGCGCTCGGAATTGTCGTCCCTGGCTTTGCCATCGGCGGCAACCAAAACGGCAGTCTGCTCCATTACTCTGAGCTGGGCGTGTCCACGAAGTACATGTGTGGCTATTACTTCCCCAACAGGCAGGTAAATGACCGCATAGAGGGTGCAATTCAGGGCATCAGGAAGGCCCCCAACAAGTTCATTGTGTGGTGTCGTGACTCGACATGGGGTGGGCCGACGAACGTGTCTGACTCGAATATCAAGAGCATCCCGAACACCAATATTCAGTACGCCGTTATCTATGCTGACGTTCTGAGTGAGAGCATTGGTGTTGTGGACGTTGGGAGCATTGCCGACCTCGGAGATGGCGTGTTTGAGATGCGCTGCCAGGATGGCTCTGTGCGCCAGTTCAACGGGACCGTGTACGACATGAACCTTGGTGACCTGACAATGGACCCGCAGACACAGCAGGATCGTGTCCGCAAAGACCTTGGAGAAACGTGGCCGCAGAGCGCTGGCGTGTACAGTACCCGCGGAAACCTTGGATACGTGCTATGGGAAAAGCAGAAGGTATAAGGACTTACGGGGTCTGGCTGGGCGACGAGCCCGTGCCGGGAGGCGCCTTTGACGAGGTGGTGACAGAGGTGCCGAGTGCTATTCAGCCAGCGATGGCTGGTGCGGAGCTGCCGGAAGGCGAAAAGGGGTTGCGAGTGTTGTCAGATATCGTGAGAATTTACGAGGGAATGCGGCGCCCCGGGTGGTTGTACCGGGACTTCGACTGCGCGGTGCGTTCGCTCCCCCCTCTCAACGGTAAGGCACACTTCGCCAGATACGGGAAGCATCAGATAGACCACTTTCTGTTCTACACGGGAGACTGCAAGGCGTTGAAGGACTTGTTTGCCACGCTGATGCTGCGTTGCTTGAGGGCAGGCAGGATGATAATGGCTTACGCGGATGCACACCAGGTTTTGAACCAGAGACTTCTCGGAAAAGTTGGCGTAATAGAGAGCGAGCACTTTGCCCATGGCGACGTTCTACACAGACTTTAGCACCCTTGGAACGGGGATGAATCCTGGTACTTCCGCCGATCCGTGGGGGTATCCTCGGTGGCTTACGTTCATAGAGAATGGTGGGGATGCCGCAGGCTCCATTTTCCGCATGAATGGGACATATGATTACCTTGATGTAGACGTTTTCATGGGTAATCCCAACCAAACACTTGACGGGTGGAATCGGTCAGAGGGTGGGTTTGATGCGTGGATAATCACTGACGAGTTTGACTACTACGGCTCGGATAAAAACGCCGATGGCCTTACCACGGCGCGAGGGGTTCTGGGCAACCTCACGCTTACAATGCGGGTAATTTCTGATAGCAATGAGTACGCCTGGAAGTCGTGCTACATGCGCCACGCGACCTCTCTGCAGGTCGACGTGGACCACAGTAGCTGTGTATTCAGGTTTGAGGGGTGCACAATCCACTCGCCGCTGTTCGCCGTGGGGTACAACGGCCAGATAGGCAACGTATACCGGTTCACCGACTGCCTGTTCCTTGACTGCGAATTCGATGTGGCCAGCAACTACACGGTGATTTGCACCAACTGCACCTTCGTGGGCAAGACGCAGTCACAGGTCGGCAACGGCACCAACATCACGTATATTGGGTGTACGTTCAGCGTTACGCTGTCTCGCGACATCCCGAGCGACATCACTACGTTCACCACGCAGAACATGCGCTACTCGCTGTTTGGGCTGCCGGAGCAGGACAATGCGTTCACCGGATACGACCACGGGTATGCCGACGAGGACAGGCAGGGTGTTGGGGCGTTCTACTTTGGCATCCCCGCAGCGTCTGCATCGGTGGACTCAGAGACCGGCGCCGCTCCTGACAACAAGCAGTTCACCGGAACCGAGGATGCGGCTGTCACGGGGCACTTCTGGGACTTTGGGGATGGCACAACGAGCGACGAGAAAGACCCGGCCCACACCTACGAGTCGCCTGGCGAATACGAAGTAACGTACGTAATCACCGACGCCTTGGGCAACACCTCGACGACGACCCTCACCATCTACATCCACAACTGGGACTACGGCTCAGGGTATGTCGTGAGTAAGACCGACTTCTGTGCACGCCACGCCATCCCTCAGCAGCCCTCTCAGGGCGTTGGGTGGTCGTTCTACAACGGGGAGGCATTCCCGTACCCCATTGGTAAGACGGGCACCATTGAGCTGCAGAGTCCTGTGGATGAGAGTGTGCCGCTGGTGATGGACGCCACGACGTTCAAGATCCACGAGATGGGGCGTGACGACCAGTGGAAAGACGGGGAAGATGAGTACGCTGGCTCTGAGATTGAGAGCGAGGTGATATACCCCGAGCTGTACGCGAAGCTGGGCTCCGACATCTACCGGCACAGTGAGACGCATATCAATGTGAAGCCGTGGTACAAAAACGTGCGCTCTGTGGGCGAGTTTGATGCCGATGGATACCGCCCGGGCATGTCGATGGACGCTGCGCTGCGCCAAGACTCTCTGCCGACAGACTTTGTGGTGACCCGGGAAGTGCCTATTGATGGCCAGATTGTGGCTGACAGACACTTTGAGTCGAAGTTCATCCAGCTCGTGACTCGCGTGGTTGTGGCTCCATGGCGCCTGGTTATGACGCAGATGTGGGCAAAGCTGTTCAGCAAGGGCAGTGCGCCACCCAAGAAGCTGATGAGTGAGATGTCGTGGGCGCTGGCATGGTCAACGCCTCTGTTGTGGATTGGCAGAGACCAGTTGTCGCCGACAATGGACCGCGCAACCGGTGTTGCTGCCGGTGGATCGTTCTCGAATACTACGATTGGCCCTGACGGGAAGTCGGGGAGCGCCGTTGTGATGGGCATCACAGACAGCCTGACTGCCACAATGGCAGCAACTGGCTCCGGCGACTTCGCTGTTGGCGTGTGGCTTCGCAGCCTGTCCGATGAAGTGGTGATATTCGACGACGGAGAACTGCGATTGCGTGTCCGTTTTCAAGACGAAGGGTACGCATTGCGATTTGAGGATGATAACAACGACATAAGAGTGTATCTTAATGAAACATATGCTGCCTGGACGCACCTGGTGGTGGTTCGTGACGGCTCATCGTTGATTGTATATGAGAACGGGGCCCTTACCAACACTGCCAACCTGCCCGATTCGACGGAGAGCTATGGTGGGGCGGTTACGCTGCTGTCTGGTGGCTGCCAATTCAGCGACTTGCGGATAGTGTCGAATGCTCCGGACCTCGAGTCGGTGCTGTACATGCACCGAGACATGACTGAGCACCAGGGAGACACGACATGCCCAATTTGGTAGATGAACAGTATCAGAATATTGTCCGGGACATTGACCCTGCCGATCCGGAGTCGCAGCGCAAGGTGATTGACCTGGCAAACCAACTGAACGCACAAGTCACGGCTCTGAGACATCGCGTCAAAGAGCTTGAGGACAAAGTAAAGCAATAGGAGGATGGCATGGCTGTACGCGAGAGAGCAAGTATGTCTTACCCGATTTTGAATGGCTGGTTCGACAATCCGGCGCGTGTCTCGGGTGACTATGTGGACATCGACGAGATTCGCAAGGGCACAAGTGCCTACGTCACGGAGATGGGGCTCAGCGCCGTCGTCGAGACGACCCGCGCGAACTTCGTTGACATGGGGGTTGTGCTTGGGGACACCGACAAGGGCGAGTCTGTTGTCGGTTACCTGATGGGGCAGACAGAGCAAGAGATTGACCGGTACGTTCTGGCCGGTCGCCAGACACACCCGTTGTGCTTCATGCGCATCTACTTTGGCACCTCATGGAAGCGCGGCACCGAAAGTCGGCATGCTGATACCGATGCACGTGAAATCAAGTTCCTTGGCAGCGTTCGCCTGTAAGGAGTAGTCAATGGCTAAGTCGAGATATAAGTGGCTCAAGGAAGAACAGACTCGCGCTTCGCGCAAAGAGTCGAAGTCCCTGAAGGAGCTGCGCAAGCAGTTGGCAGTGGCCGCGGGGCCGCCGCTTGGCTCACAGGCCCTTGGCAACACTGGTCTCGGTGAAGATGGGCAACTACAGCCATCCAACCCGACACAGATGGTCGGGACGCAGGAAGGCCCCCTGATGCTCCATGAAGGAGAGGACTTGACGCGCAACCCCGATGGCAGCATGACGGTTACTCCGGTCAGCCAGTCGCAG
>Ga0075122_10002476_pt1 | contig 12154 bp, 9 predicted proteins | sample AntAceMetag02UKB_FD_69790 | JGI IMG/M metagenome (GOLD analysis project Ga0075122, IMG submission 69790) | Saline lake microbial communities from Ace Lake, Antarctica - Antarctic Ace Lake Metagenome 02UKB | ecosystem: Environmental > Aquatic > Non-marine Saline and Alkaline > Saline | place... | reverse complement strand
AGTCCCCACGCGCTGCTGCTCTGGCTCGCGTCCACCGCACCCGTCGTGCTCACCGCCCCGAGGCCGCCAGTGGCCGCCCCCGAGTCCTGGCTCTGTCGGCTGTGCTGCTCGCTCTCGTGTTCGCTGTGGACGCTAACCGTCGCCGCCCCGCCTCCTGTGTCAACACCAACGGACGTCGGCGAGCTGGCCGCCGGCCCGGTCTGGCCAGTCGGCGGCGCCCCGCCTTGGCATCCGGCGAGAGTCACGGTGATGAACACCGCTGCGAATATGATTCGTCGTGCGAATATACGCATCGGTTTTTCCTTCTCTCAAGTCGACTCTACGGAATCCTTGCTACAGATGCCAGCAAGGGCCTTGACGCTTGTCGTTGTTTACTCAGGCCGGCCGCTGCGGAAGCCAAGATCGCGAGTTAGGACGCGAATATGTGCAACATAATTAACCTTCGGCTACCTCTTGCCATTCTTTCCATGTGAGTCGCGGGTTATTATAATAGGGCACAACCGGCATAGGCTCGTTGGCGCGAAGCCATGCCTTGCGCGAACCATACTCTCCCTTGCTCTCAAGCCTCTCGGCTCGAAGCTCAGCAGTGTGATACGCCATGTGGCGCAACGGATACTTGGCTCGAAACGCATTGCCTGCATTCGCCGGCGTGGCGAAGCCTTTGTATGGGTGCCACGACAGATCGGGCTTGTACCGCACGACGACGGTATGCGCAGATGTGTGAGTCGTGATCTTCGGCAACGCCACAGCGCCCACCTCGTCCCAAGTGCAAAGATACTCAATCATCATGTGTCCGCAGTCCGTCCGGAGGAACTCGGCACGGTCAAGCGCGTACATGTCCGGCGGTGGAGGAAGCTGATCTTGCGTCGTGAGGAAGACTGTCTCTGGCTCATAGCCTTCCGAGGCCAAGTGCCGGATCGCTCGCTCGAAATGGTCTGGACTTCGATGCGGCTCCGGGTCCTGCCACACTTCAAGCACGCTGTGATGCTGCGCGGCCTGCTCAATCATCGTCGGCACGGTGTCGCGGTAGCAGACGGCCACGATCCCGTTGCAGACTTCCGCCGTCCTGTCGAGTGCAAAGCCGAACAGATCAAGCCCGTCCGTGCGCCCGAGCGCGTGGGGGAAGTCGTGAAAGAATATCATCGCGAGATGCTTGAGTCGCTTGAGACCAGTGCGGTTGCTGAGAACAAGCGTCCCGCCAGGCTTGTCATTCTTGGCCTTTTCGGCCTTCAAGGCCATGGCTGTGTCGGTGTAGTCTTTGGCGAACACCGGAAGCAGCGGCAAAAGGAACTCGTTGTCGTCGCGTTTCTTGACGGCCTGGAATTGCCGGTGCTCCTCCAGTAGGGCTTCGCCATGCACGAAGTCGGCTAAGCCTGCCCTGGTCGCCTCCTTCTCCATGTGAGGCCAAATCACATCGTTCCATGCGTCCTCGCCGAACACGATCCGCAAAGCGGCGAGCCAACTCTTGAGGGACTCGCCGGCTGGCACGTCGAAGCCGCGGTCCTTCATCGTCTCTCCGCTGTAGTAGTAATGCCTCGCTAAGTGGTCTCTGGAGAGCAGGATCGGAACGCCGGCAAACCAAGCCTTGAGAGAGATAATCTCCTCGCCAAAGCCCCAGAGCCCGCCATTGTCCATCGTCCCTTGTAGGCGTCGCCAGATCGCAAGCGGTGCAACGTAGCACGCACCAAGCACCGTCTCACGCTCCTCGATGGCCTCGGTCGGGTGCGTGGTCACCCACTTGACCTTGAAGATCGTGTCAACAGACGGAAACCACCGTCCGCCTCCTCCGAAGAACTGACTGTCATCCGTATAGCCGCGATTCAGGGGCTGCACGATGGCCTTCCGCTCATCTGCAATCTGAGCCATCACCGCAAGGTCGGCACCACTGATTAGCATGTGCGCGTCGAGAATGGCAACGCTCTCAGCAGTCGCGGCTCGAAGCCCAACGTTGCGCGAACGGGAGACGCCAAACCGTTTGGGGTTCCGGATCACCGTTGCTCCAAACCGCTTGGCTGCCTCTTGCGGTGCTCCATCCGTGCCAGCATCGTCAACGATGATAACGCGCCAGTCTCCACTCCCAAGCGTCTCAACAGTCTTGATCAGTCGCTTGCCCTCATTCAGGCATGGGATAACGATGTCCAGCTTGGCCGCGGGGGTTGGGGTCGCGTCGATCTTGGTCTTACTCACGGTCGCTCCTTTTCTGGTTCTGGCGTGTTCGGCCTGCTTTTCATACAGGCGCTCGAAGGTAGGGTTGCCACATAGCTCCTCGCACAAGCGAAGCGCCACCTCGTGTTCCTTGATTTTCCATCGGCACAGCGGAGACTTGCGCCAGTCGCCGTATCCTGTCGTCCCGTGTTGGCACAGCCTGAACCCACTACACCAACCCCATGCCGGGCATGTGCGATCCGTGCACCCGGGAAGGAGCGAGTATGCTTTCTCGCCGCTGGCATCGAAGCCGTCAAACACGTTGCCGAGCGCATATTCTCGCCGCCCAGCAAAGCGGTGGCAGGGTATGAAGCTCCCGTCTGTGTCCACCCCGTAGTAACCCCTCCCGACGCTGCACCCCTTCGCGCACTTCGGGGCATCAGGGTCTACCACCTTGAGCATGTTGACAAACAGCCACCACCGCACGGAATTGCCGGCGACAAAGCTATCGCGGATCACCGGGGCCAGAGCGTCAAGGCCAGCCTCCATGGCCAACAAGTCCGCCTCGCTCCAGGGGACGTTGGTCGCCACGTCCATGTTGATGCTCGTCGCCCCAAGCTCGACATACCGCGCGGGCCATGCCACCATGTCGGATAGGTTCGCCGGGCAGAGCGTGCCACGCACAGATGCCCACCCAGCCGCCACCATGCGCTCGAAGTTCTGCTCTACCACATGCCCTTGCAGCGTTCCTTTCACCATGCCGCACGCGTCGGGAACCTGATCCGCGCTTAGCCTCAGGCGCAGGCTGAAGGCTTTCGCTTTGGCCACAAAGTCATCTGACAGAATCGAGCCGTTTGTGGGTGCTCCAAAGTAGACAATCTCGACCTTTGAACCGATGGTCTCCTTGATCTGCGCCGACTTCTCTAGAATCCAGTCCCATCGTAACGCTGGCTCCCCTGCGCCAAGCCAGTACACGCTAAGCGCTTTTTGGTCTGGCGCAAGGTTGGACTCAAGCCAAGACAGAGCAGCAGCAAAGACTTCTTCACTCATGTCCTGGGCAGATCGCGCTCCGGCAGAGTAGCAATATGCACATCGGGCGTTACACCGATCCGTTGCTGACAGGTCAAGGTATCGCACGTTCTTGGTCAAGGTCGCTCTCATTCTCCTTCGCAAGGGGCCTGGCACGCTGGCTCACAGCCTTCACACGCGCCTTCGCACGCGTTTTCGCACGCTGGCTCACATGGTGCCGCGGTGGTCATGGGTGCGGCTGTCGTCGTGGTGGCTGGCGCTTCTGTGGTAGTCGTGGGTGCCGCGGTCGTCGTGGGTGCCGCGGTCGTCGTGGGCGCCGCGGTCGTCGTGGGTGCCGCGGTCGTCGTGGGCGCGGTTGTCGTCGTTCCCGCTGGCGTGGTCGTGGGTGCTGGCGTGGTCGTGGGCGTGGGCGTGGGCGTGGGCGTGGGCGTGGGCGTGGGCATGGGCGTGGGCGTGGGTGCTGGCGTGGTCGTGGGTGGCTCATCACAGCCTTCACACGCGCCTTCGCAAGGGTTTTCGCACGCTGGCTCACATGGTGGCTCACATGGTGCCGCGGTGGTCGTGGGTCCTGGCGTGGTCGTGGGTCCTTCTGTCGTCGTGGTGGTAGTCGTCGTGGTGCCTTCATCATCCGTGCCTGGCCAGTGTGGCCAGTATGGAGGGTCGTCTTGCCCGTCTTCGTCTGCGCTCGCATCAGAGGGGTCTACATACATCGGGCTTGGCGGATCGTAGGTGACAAACCACTCCCTCGGCGGAATGTCAATCTTGAACTCGCCGCGTCCGGTCGGCAAGTCGAGTGCCACGTCCTTCACCCACCCACGCGCGCCCGCGCTGCCAAGCAAGCTGGCCGTCACGCCGACTAACTCCCCGACCAGCACATTGCTCATGTCGATGAACGTGGGGACGCGGAGCTGCTCACGAGCGTAGCGCTCCCGGTAGAGAATTTCATAGTTCAGCCAGCGCACGGGGTTGCGATGCGAATATGCCCACGCATCGACGCTCCGCTCTCGCATCCCGTAGCGCAGCATGGGCACTCCGGCAACGGGATCGCGCAGCCGCTCAGTCAACTCGGCTGGCTCCTCCGTGTCGTTTTCGTCTTGCTTCGCTCCACGGGACTTATAGCGGCTGGCCACCTCCGTGACGATGTGCCGCACGTCGCTCTTGGCCAGAGCCCGCTTGTCAATCAACGTGGTCGCGTTGCTGAAAGTGTTGGTCACAGCAGTGGCCTGGCCGAAGTCATTCTCAAGCACCACGATCCGAAGGCCCCGGCTCCAGTCGATGGCAAGCCAGCCAAGGTAGGCCAGCTCGTTCAAGGCCTGCGCAAGAGGCTTGGCCTCTGTGAGACAAAAGCACATGCGCACGTGCGCGCGCGCGGCCTCTGCCGTCGCCAAGGCGGTGGCGTCGATGTCAGCGCTTGAGATTCCCTCGGCTTGCGCCAAGTGGTCAATGATGGTCGCGGGGTTCTGGATCAAGTCGCCACCGTCGGTCGGCCCCTTCACGTCACACACGATGGTGTCTGTCTGGTCCCCAACGATCCGAGTCAGCTTGCTGGGCGGCTTGGAAAATGTCAGCGTGGCGATATTGCGGCCCAGCTCCGTGGCGAACTGGCTGTCGTTTGTGTCGAGCGTGTAGAGGTCAGTGGGGATGTTCCACAGCTTCCCGTCTCCCAAGCGGATATATGCCCGCTCGACTGTGACCCCAACCGTGGCGCAGACGCCATACACGTACTCGTCATTGGGGCTGGCGAGCCGCACGATGGAACCGCGGTCGTGGCCAGAAATGTCGCTCGTGATGGCCCCAACAAAACTTGTGACCGTATCGCCGGGGTGGTAGCTCTCAAATCCAATCGGCAGACCGGACACCTCGTAAATCACCTCGACCACGTCTACTACATTCTTCACCTGGGAATAGGGAGCTTCGATGTAGACAACGGTGTCTGCCCCATCCTGCTCTGTCCAAACGATCTTGCGGTATTGGTGGTTCGTGCCGGCTCGCACTCGCAGACGCAAGCACGACCCGATCAGGGTATGGGGGCTGGGCTGGTAGTTGTGTAGCCGGAGCCATCGGGTCTTGTCTACCTTTGTGTTGCTGTCCCATGTAACCCAGATGCCAAGTTCGTCGTTGTCGTACTGCACTGAGGGACGGTTCGTGATGGTAAACTCGTTGCCCGTGAAGCTGCCATCCATCAACTCGTCGTCTAACCAAATCTTGATCGCGCCAGAGCCGAAGTCCGTCGGGTCGGCAACGTGGAAGGTTGTACCGCTCCACTTGATCGCTGTGGTCGCTTGTGTCTTGGGGCCGCCGCCCTTGAGGAACACGGCCGGCACGCGCTGCGCGTAGCCGTAAACCAGAGGCACGACTTTGCCTTCAACTGCCTCACTGCAGTAGGGGAACTCCGCCCGGGTCACCACGTCGCCGCCGGCTGGGGCACGGTGTGCCGTCCCAATGTCCTGACAGCGCAAGGACACATCCCCGGCGATGGCGTCAACTGTGCTGTCTGGCAAGGTCACTCCGCGCCAGAGGAGGAGCCAGTCGGCTTTGTCCATGCCCGTCCACGCTCGGTATACTTTCACCTCGTGGCCTGCTGTGCCTTCGTCTTGGATCGCGTCCAGGATGCTGTGGCTGTCGTCTGGTATTGCATCAAGCGCGAGAGTGGCATTGAACGTGCCGGGCCGGCAGTCGCCACAGTCGGCAAGGTGCGCGGTCGGCTTGCCCCATTGGGTCACCCGTCCCTTGACTGCCGTGTCGCCGATGGTCTGCGTTGCGCCGCCATAGTAATGGGTTCCAACCCCGCCCCCCCAGGCAACCTCAAGAACGGGCATTGTCTGTTGGGCCGACAACGCCATCTGAATAGCTGCCGGCCCTGGCGTCGTCGTGGTGGGGGCCGCGGTCGTCGTGGGGGCCGCTGTGGTCGTCGTCGGGGCCGCTGTGGTCGTGGTCGGGGCTGCCGTCGTCGTGGTCGGGGCTGCCGTCGTCGTCGTCCCGCCGCCCGTGGTGGTCGTGGGGGCAGGGGTCGTCGTCGTGGGGGCCGGCGTCGTCGTGGGGGCCACGGTGGTCGTCGTCGTGGTCGTCGTGGGCATGGCCGCCGACAACTCCAAGTCCTCGACCGTAAACGAGATGACGTGCCCAGGAATGCCTTCTTCCATAGAGTTGATGGCAAACACATGCCGGTACGCAGTCGTCGGCATCGTGATGCTCAACTTGTCCACAAACTCTGTGTGAGCCGCGTCTGTGTATATCCACACCTCCAGAGCCCCGAGTGTGGGCCTGCTCACAAGCAAATAGTAGTCTGTGCCGTTATCCAACAAAGAGGAGCCATCGCTGTCTCTGTCTTCGGTCTCCCCAAGCTGCAGCCGCGCCGTTCCATTACCATAGACGTCCGCATACAAGAGCAGAAACGCCGCGGGCGTCTCGTTGGCGTACCAATCGTGGTGGCTCTCCACCGCGTCGGCTACCGCCCAACACATCCCTAAGCCTGCCAACGTGCCGCCCTGGGGTGTGAGCTTGAACGAATGGATGAACGTGCCGAATGTCCCCCAACCCTTGTCATCTGACAGGCTGGCAACTTCAAGCAGGTTCAGCCCGAGGGCTCGGGCCTTGGTCGCCGAGTCCACAACGATGTGGCTGCCGCCGATCTTGCTATAGAGGGTGAGGTTTTCCATTGTGGGTGGCTCACTCAGTCTTGAGCGCGGTGCGCCCTTCTGCAACGGCCTTCTCGAGGTGCGGGATGGTGGCCTCTGCAACCTTCTCGCCGTCCACGTTCACATTGATCGACAACTCCGTCTTGCCTCTGGCCGCGGCGGCCTGGGCCGCGCTACTGTGGCCGGCCTTGCCAACGTTCGCCGCTCTGGCGGCCATGACCTTCGCCATGTAGGCATCCCGCTCTGCAGAGGTTTGCTCCGTCCCGCCAAACTGCTCGACGGCCTCCTTGCCGCCCTCGACGCCGCTCATCTTGTCATGGAGCCACTGCCACTTGTTGGCGATGGCGGTGATCCCCTCCTCAATATGAAGCAGCTCGCCGATCAACGATCCGAGCTTCCACCCGACAAAGGCAATCGCGGCAACGGCGGCAATCTTGGCAAGGAATATGCCGATCAGTTGGAGCGTCGCGGCAAGGCCAGCCCCGCCCATAGCGGTCGCCCCCATCCCGGCAACGCTCGATCCGATAAAGCCAACGATCTTCATCAGCGCACCGGCCACAGCCGCAAGGGGTAGATGCATCAGAGCCGAGCCAAGGCTGCCAATCATCCCTGCCAATGGAAGGATCAGTGGCCCGAGCTTCATCAGCATCAGAATAAGCACGGCCTTCTCGGGGTTCTTGCCAACCCATTCCGCGATCCACATGACAAGCGGGCCCATCTTCTCCCACAATGTTTGCAGAGCTGCCCCAGCCTGGACAGCTCCGCTCTTGATCGCGGCCCATGCAGCCTCAGCTTGCGTGCGAATCTCTGGCCAGTTGGCCTTGAGCTTGGCCACGCCTTCGGTAGCGAACTTGCTTACAGCGGCCACGATCTCGGCAACATGCCCACGGATCGCGTCACGATGCTCACCCCACCATTCTTTGATCGAAGCGCTCCACCCTTTGGCGTCCTCCTGCCAGGACACAAACTGCCCGCGTAAGGCTGCTATGGCTTCGCTCACCATCGGGCCGAACGCATCGCCGGCTTCCTCCTTGAGGTTTTGCCACGTCGACCCGAGCGCGTTGGCGTCCATGTCGAGCGACTTCATAGCCTCAGCCATTTCGTTCGTCTTGACCGCCCCGGTTCCGAGGGTCTGGCTCATGGTCGCCGTGTTCGTCTTGAGCGCGTCGATCTGGCCCACGAGCAGCTCGAATACCTTGATACCTTCCTTGCGCCCGAACAGCTCCTTGATCTCGTTCTTTTCGGCCACGTCAATCACGTCGCCGTACTTGTCTCGCATGGCCTGCAGCAGGTCAGCCGTGCTCTTGAGCGTCCCGTCTGCCTTGAGGAATCCTTTGGTCAAGTTGTCAACGCCGGCGCGCTCCTCCTCAAGCGCCTTGATCTCGGCCTCGCTCGCTCCTGCATCCCTAGCTTTGGAGATGGCTTTGTCGAGCTTCTCGAGTTTCTTGGCGCCTTGCTTCACCGCTTGGGACGCGCCTTGAATGAACGCCGCGTAAGCCGTGCCAGCTTCGCCTCCGCCCATAGTGCGCTGCAACATGCCGAGCACGGAGAGTTGCTCCGCCATGCCCTGGCCGGCCTTCACGCCCGAAGCCCCGAGCGCCGTGATGGCCTGACTCATCTTGGAGCCGTCGGTCTTGAACTGCTGCACGGCTTGGCTTAGCCCACCGGAGAGCATCTTGCCAAAGTCCATGTCAGACATTTTGGCATACTGCTCTTTGTAGATGCCATACCCGATGGCGAAAAGGTTGGTCATCTCCCCAACATTCGCCTTCGTCGCGATGGCCGTCTTGGCTGCCATTGCGGTGTACTCGCCAACAGCCTCGTCACTCAGCTCTGCCAGGGCGCTCTTGATGTCATAGGCCGCGGAGACGAAGTCTGCTTTGCTCCCACCCCATTGGTTCGTGAACTGCCGCGCCTTCTCCTCGATTGCATCCAAGTCCTTGATGCCAAGGGACCGCAGCTCGGCAAGGCTGCGCTGGGTGTCCCGCGTGCTCAAGGCCAGCTTGGTGATAACGGTTGCCGTGCCACCAATGGCCGCCGTTGCCACCCCGGCCGCGATGCCAGCCGACCGTAAGCCGCCACCAATCATACTGCCGAGGTTAGCCTTGAGCGTCTTGGCGTGTCCGTGGAACGCCTTCATGTCTTTGCTCGCCAGCTTGAGCCCGCGCAGCAGGCCGGCAACATGCGCTGTGATCTCGACCGTGACTTTGTGCTTCTTGGCCATTACTCCACCGCCTCAGAAGTCTCGATGGTGAACGTAACGCTCCTCAGCTCCCCGTTGGGCGGGTCGACCTCTGGCGGCCCGTCGACAAAGCGCGCACTCGCATGTGACGTCGCGCGCCAGTCCACCCAAGTGAAGGCGTTGAGCGCCCCGACTGCCCTGCTGTTCCAGAACGACTTGAAGGCAGCGTAGTCCTGATTGCTCGTCACGTCACGGGGCAAGATCACTGTCAACGTCGTGCGGTAAAGCGCGACGCCATGGTCAACCACGCGCAAGGCGCCGGCGTAGTTTCGCTCCTCGTTCTGCACCCGCGAAGGGGCGCAAATATACCCTGGCTGTGGAGCTGGCAACGTCAAGACCGTTGCCCCAATTGTCATGGTCTGGGTAGTGGCATAGCTCATTTGCGCTTGGCGGCCAACTTGGCCTCCATCTCCTTATATACGGCTTCGATCTGCCGCGCCATGTCCGCTCCGTAGCGCTCCACCATCGTGGGAACACGTTGACTCCACTTGGCTCCGCGCTGGAGTTGCATCACCGCGGCCGGCCCGGCGTTGCCGAACATGATGCCGAGAACGTTCGCCATGCCAAGCGCGGCCCGGCTCTGCTGAACTTGCGCCATGTGCCATAGTCCGATCACCTCAGAAACCGGGAGCCGCCACGCCGCGGGCAATGGCGTTCCAAGACTGGCCGCGGTGTAACACGCCTCCTCGACCCACTCGCATAAACGCTCGCTGCTCAGGTCTTTGCTTTGAGCGTCGCTACTTGTAGGGTCAGAAGGCGGTAGGAGTTTTTTACCGCGTCCAATGTCCGCCCGACCAGCTCGCATCTTACCACGGCTTGCATGGCTTCAAGCGCAGAGGCCAGCGTCACGTTGGATCGCGCCCAGTCCATGTCAATGCCGCCATGCGTGGGGTCTTGTTCGACGCTGGCAAGCGTTTCGCTCGTGGGCCGGCAGAACGCCACGACCAACGCCGCTGGCAGATCGTCCACCAACGGCAGCAGGCTCGGCAGCATGGTCATAATCTGTTCTGCTACCTTGGCCTCGTCGGTATCTTCTTGGGTCTCACCAATGGTGTCAAGCAAAGGCTGGACATGGCCACTCAAGGCCTCCAACCGCAAGGCCTGCAACAGCACACGGGAGCCATGGCCGGTGGGCTCTGCCAACCGAACCTCGCCAAGCTCTGGGGTCTCAATCGTGGGGGCTATCGTGGGGGTGTCGCTCACTGTCTTTTCTCCAGTTCTTCGTTACGGGTTAGGGGTAGAAGGCCGCGGCTTAGGCCCGCACGCCAAACTTGATATATCCGTGCAACGCACCGTCTTGCTTCGACGCGTCGGCAAGGCTCTTGAGCGTGACGGAAAGGGCGTCCGCGCCGTCCTTGCCCATGGTCTGAGACAAGTCCGTGTCCGGGATCGCCTTCCACATGCACACCTCGACGGTGTCGTTGGCCATCGTCGCGAACGGGCGAATCACGACCTTCTTGCCACGGTCTCGCATGGAGTCACCCGCGGCCCGGCCGATGCCCCACTTGCCGCTCGTGGGGTAGTCATAGCCTTGGGGCTGGAACAGCTCGAACGCGTCGGCGCTACGCTCTGGCGTAGTGATGTTCACCGTGATTTGCTCGGAGCTGACCCACTCCTCGTAAGCACCCACGATCGGGTGCGAGCCTTCGATTCGCTCGCCGGTGATTTGCACGTCGGCGCTCTCGCAGAACACCGGCGTGCTGCCGCTATCTGGGTCAATGATGACCACAACGGGGCCAGCCTTGAGCAGTGCCAAGGCAGACTGAAGATCGGCATTCAGGGTTCCCATCTCACTCTCTCCTCTCGGGTCAGAATATCCTCACGCTCAGGCCGCCACGATGATGGCGTTGAATCTGAACGTGCGCATTTCAACGAACACATCCCGCGCAACGTGCCGCGGGTCATAGCCAAACTCGATATCATCATCCACGGAAAACTCGCCACAGCCAACATAGTCATTGGCCAGCGTGTCCACACTCCAAGACGGTGTTTCCCCCGTCTTGCCGATCATGTCGTTGATGGCAGCCTGCAGGGCGTCGCCGTCGTCCGGGTCCGTGCTGTGGATCGTAAGCGCCACCTCGATCTGGTGGGCCGAAAGGGGAGCCCCCGATCCTAAGCGCTTGTCTGAAAGCACCGTGAAGGTCAAGCGCGGGTACTGCGCCTTGCTCGGGGGGTAGCCGTAGGTGATGCCACGGGCGCCGCCCTCGACTCGATCAGTGATGTCCGTATTCGCCAGCAACGGAGCGGCGAACAGCTTGCGGAACTCACTGTATAGGTTGTGCGTGTAGTCGCTCATAGGATTCCGCTTTCAACAAATATATGCATCAGGTCGCTGTGTAGTTGGGTCAAGACTCGGGGGAGCTGTGGCCGTATGAAGGGAATCGTAGACGTGGTCCCGGGAGCCTTGTGCTTCCAGGTGGTCGCGACGCTCTGGCCGGGCTGCCAGTTGGCAACGCTGCCGCCGGCGATGCCTTCGCCAGGGTACTCAAGATAACCAGAGTAGGGCATCGCGTTATGAAGGCCGGCCACGAACGTCTTGCCGCGCTTGGCCAAGAACGCTTGGTAGCTCTTGCGCAGGCCGCCTCGTGGGCGCTTGCTCTCAAGTGGCCGATACACCATGTCGCCAGTCACGCCAAGCTGCATGGACGGCGTGCCCGCGCGTCTGGTCTGCGCCACGGGCGTCGCCTTGACGGCCAGGCCGCGCCAGTAGGCAAGCGCCTTGCCGAGTGCTCGATACGTCTCAGCAGGCGCAAGCTGTGCCGCGGCGTGGAGCCGCCGGGAGATGTTCGTCTCCTCATGCACTCGCACGCCGATGATGTTGGCAATCTCTTGTGGGCTACGAGCCACTCTCGCTACTCCTCACGCTCACTCGCTGCAGGCCCGCGCGGGTATTCTGCAGTGGCAAGACCATGTCGACAATCCAATCCTGTTCGTCTATCACGAGTAGGTCGGGCTGCTCATCCGTGTTCGTCGGCTTCACTTCAACGCTGGCCGGGAGCCAGACGGTGGCGCTCCGGGTTGCATGGTGGCCGTCAGGTGCGATAGCGCTTCCTTGCTGGCCGCGGTTTGAGTCGATGACCAGCCGGCCCTTGCACGTCTC
>Ga0075122_10002472_pt1 | contig 12164 bp, 21 predicted proteins | sample AntAceMetag02UKB_FD_69790 | JGI IMG/M metagenome (GOLD analysis project Ga0075122, IMG submission 69790) | Saline lake microbial communities from Ace Lake, Antarctica - Antarctic Ace Lake Metagenome 02UKB | ecosystem: Environmental > Aquatic > Non-marine Saline and Alkaline > Saline | place... | reverse complement strand
CACAACTGGCGCTGCTGCAGAAACATCTTTATTCAAGAGTACATTTTAAAATGGAAGAAGAAATAAAACAACCCGAAACTGAAACAATTGAAGAAGCTGAAGCTGAAGCTGTTGAAGAAGCTGAGGATCCAGAGGATTCTGAATAATGGCAGATGTTCCTGGTGAAGCAGGCTTAAGAAAAGAAGATATTGATTCTATTGTAAAAAATTACGCATTAGAGATGTTTACAGGAAGACAAATCTGTTCAATCGTCCCTACAAGTGCTGAAAAAAATACTTATTACCAGGAAACAGATTCTGATATTGTTGGAATGTCTGTGACTGGAATTGCTAACACTGATTTTACTAATTCTCAAGGAGCAATTTTTGAGCATGTAAATCATAGCTGGACTGAAACTGCTGAGAGAGTTAAGATCCATGGGGCTACTCATACTTTTGATTGGACTGTTTGGAAATTATCTGCGATTGATGTTAAAGCAAGAATGTTGATAAGGGTTGCAAGAGCAATTGTTTTATCTGAAGACAATGCAATTTATACTGAACTTGCAACAACAACAAATACTGCTACTGCTGTTGCTACTTGGGATAATGCAACTGAGAGTTTACAGCAACCATTAAAAGACATTTTGATAGCAAGGAGTGCATTAAAGCTTAATAACTGGAGTACTACTACTAACTTAAAGATGATAATACATCCAACTAACTTTATGGAGCTTTTGAATAATCCTGTTGTTAGAAATGCTGGCCAATTTTATACTGATGGAGTTACAAGAAATGGTGTTGTTGGAAAGATTGCAGACTTTGATATTATTGAAAGTAATGCAATGACTGAAAACACAGTTCTATTCTGTATTTCTCAAACTGCAATGAGTTTGTATGAAGCTCAAGGAATCACAACTAAGGTGACTGAGGAAGAGGGAGAGACAATCACAATAAAATCTTTCAACATGAACGTGCCTATTCTAATAAATAACAACGCAGCGTATAAGTTGACGGCGTGTTAATATGACAGCTGGAGATGTTGAGGTCGTTCGAGGATCACTAAATTCTAGAAAAGCTATGGCTCTTGATGGGACTGATGATTATATGTTAGCTGATGCTCATGTTGTTGCAAGAGTTGCAGCTGGAGATACTGTTGGAACTTATTCTGCTCGAATATTTGTTGATGCTGTTGCAACAACACAAACATTTCTAAGTGCTGGAGATAATGATAATGCTAATGAATATTTTAGATTTAATATTACTGCTGGCGGAATTTTGGAAACAACACTAAGGCATGGAGGAGCAACTCAATTTGATATTAAAACTGCAGCTGGAGTGATCAAAGCAAAAACATGGTATCACGTCGCTGTTGTTCAAGATGGAGTTCAACCAATATTATATGTTAATGGAATAGCTGTTGATGCAACAAATGCAACTTCAACTGATCTAACTGCTTGGTATGGAGTTTTAACATTATGCGATAAATTTGCTCTTGGAGTTAAAGAAAGTAATGGAACTCACTCAGAAGATTTCAATGGAATGATCTCTGATACAAAATATTGGAGTCTTAATTTAAATGCAAAACAAGTATTAGATGATTATAAAGGAAATACTGCAGAGCCTGCTGTGACTGCTGTTTTACAATCTCACTGGGATTTTGATGAAGATTATGCTGATGCTGGATTAGGTGCTGATACTGGAACTCCAACCGGACATGCTTATCTTTGTGGATGGGGCTCTGAATGGAGCAGACAGATTGAATTAAATGCATTAGTGGCTGATCACTTTGAAAACCTATCTTATGATAGTGCAGGGATCATGACTACTCTAATATTAAAGGCAGCTTAAAAATGAAATACTACAATAAAAAAAAAGAAATCACAATGGAAGAAGCTCATGATCTTAAAGATAAATCTGGTTTAATTGTTAGTGATAATCCTATTAAATTCAAAAAAGAAAAAAAGAAAAAATGACTCAAGATGATATAGTTACATGTAGAGAGCTTTGGGTTTCTGATAAATTTTCATTTATGCCTGCTGTGAACCCCACTGCTGCACAAACAGGATGGGTTGTGACTAATAAGACTATTGACAGAACAATTGATTGTGACGGGCTTATAGCAGTCTTAGGAGATGGTTTAGGCACACTTATTGATGATTTGATTGCTAAGGGGATTATAAGTACTTAAAATGTCACAAGATAATGTTAGATCATGCAGAGAAATACAAGTTTCTAGTAAATTTTCTTTTATGCCTGGAGTAGATCCAACTGTTGCTCAGACAGGATGGGCCATAACAAATTTAGATCCTACAACTGCAAGAGCATGCAATTGCAATGGGGCAACTGCTGATATAATGGATAATTTAGGACAGCTGGTTGATGATCTGAAAGCCAAAGGGATCATAAGTGCATAATTTTAAATAATCTAATAAAGTAGTTTTTTCATGGTAACTGCAAAACAAGTAATTAATTCTATAAAACCTAATCTAACTAGAGCTCCTCCTGGTCCAACAAAAAAAGGATCTGCTGGTTATGATAATATTAGGGATGACATTGAAAAAACAAAATCATTGAGAGAAGGCAGCATCGAGAAAGTCCCTGTAAATGATAATGATATTGTTAATAAAAAATATGTTAGTGATTATGGTCCTTATGTAATTGTTGCAAATGATGGATCTGGAGATTTTAATTGTGATGGGACTGCTGATGATGTAGAGATCCAGGCTGCAATTGATCAAGTGGGAGCTGCAGGAGGAGGGACTGTTTACATTAAGGGATCTAACACCTCTTACAAAATAAGCTCAACAATAACAATACTCTGGGATGGTGTTGTAATTTTAGGTGATGGAATAAGCACTGAATTAACTGGAGCAAATAAAAATACTACAATTTTTCAAGTTGGAGATGGCGGTACCACCTATCATGCACACAATGAGATCACAAATTTAAGCTTAAATCAATCTGGAGCTGGGACTGGGACCGGAGATCTAATTCATGTTTATTATGCAAAATTCTGTAAATTTAATAAGATAACAGCCTTAGAAGCAGGAAGATATGGACTGCATTTAAACAGACATGCAAGATTTAATATGATTGATCAAGCACAAATCTCTGGGTACCAGGGAGGAGTGTTTATAGGAAATGATAATTATCCAACAAGAGATCAATCTTCACACAACTTCATATCCGACACTCAAATAACTGGGACAAATGCAGAAGCAATTATTATTGAAAGCTCAAACAATAATGAAAATAGATTTTCTAATTGTGCAATATCAAGTGAATCAAATAATTTAATAATTACCCTGGGGGATAACACTACAATTGTAAATGGAAAAACAACATTCATGGGATGCCACATCTACAATGGAGCCATAACAACTGATAATTCTTATCCAGCAATAAACATGTTAAACAATGATTTTACAATAATCTCTGGATGCACAATTGAAGGGACTGACATAACTCACAGATTTGATGAAGCAATTACCCAGGATGTAAACTGCTCTGATAATTCTTCCATAGGAAATACTTATAATTTTATAGTCACTGGAGAAGATGAAACAGATTTTGATCTAACAAGAAATGGAGTATATTCTCAACCTAAAATAAAACTAACAACTCTAGGGGGATTTGCAATCAAACTAACAAATAAAACTGGAGCAAACAGCGTAGCTGGGCAATGTGTAAGGGCGGACACTGCAACAAATGATGCAACAATCCTAACTGCTGCGAATGAAGAAGAATGTATTGGAGTATTTTTAGAGAGTGGAATTGCTGATGCAGCTGAAGCCTGGGTAGTTATTAGTGGTATTGCTGATGTGGCAATGGAAGACAATACTGCTGCAACAAGAGGAAATTGGGTGAGGACTTCAACAAGTGAGGCTGGATATGCTGATGCAACTAATGCAAGCCCACCATCCCCCGCAAGTTTCACTCATTTTGATGAGATCGGGCATTGCATTGAATCTGTTGCTGCAACCGGCGGCGGAACTCATATTCTTGCAAGATGCGTTTTACATTTCAACTAAGGAAAGACTTATAAAGGTGTGTTGCTTGTATACAACATGGTAAAAATAGATCTTGGCAGAGAATCTCAAAGGATAAAAAAACTTAGAGATGATGCTAAGAAAAAATTAAGTAAAAAAGAGAAGATCATCTTGATGGCTGCTAAAGCCGAGGCTGATTCAACTCAACAAACTTTATAATATTGAAAGGAGGTAATACAAGAAGTTAATTACAAATGGAAAACACAAAAACTCAAGTAATAATTCTCGAACATGAGGATAAGACATCTAAAGGATTTGATTATACTAGATTCAAATGTCAATATTCTGATCAATCGATTAAGTGGATGAGCTCATTCAAAAAGACTGATGCAGAAAAACAATGTGTTCAAGATCTTAAAGACAGCGAGGGGAAACTCGTGAGCATTGAGATTTGCAATCCAAAAGATGATCTCTGGAATATTAAAAAATTCTGCGGAATCGTGCCAAAGGAATTTGCAAATGATTCGACTCCAATGCAAAAGGATATTGATCAAGAACACCAGGGCAATTTTGCTGGAGCTCCAGTTCAGACAACTGAGGTGCCGGCAAATACTCAAAAGGTTGAATCAAAAGAAAATATTGTTTATACTGAGAGATTGAATATTGCAAGACATTCTGTTGGCTGGGCCATAGAATTAGGCAAGAAAACTCCGGAAGCAATCAAGTTGACCGCGGCTCAACTTATGCAAATAGTTGCATCTCTTGGATCTGAATAATGGTTTCAAAAACATATTGTGATCTCTGCGGAGAGTACATCAATGAAAGCATCTTCAACAATAATCAAAAAGTAACTATTGGAGAAAACTTTCAAATTACAACCATCTATGAAAATGTTTGTAGAAATTGCATCCAGAAGATTAAAAGATTAAAGAATTAATTATTATTAAGCCCTCAATTAGAGGGTATTTATTTCTTTAAGTTATGCAGATGAGTTGGCGCCCTGGCGTTTGCAGGGTTCACGCGACCTATTTAGGCTTTTCCCAGCTTCGCTGGTCGGGCTCTTTGCTCGCCCTAAAAGCGTAAATGGTCGGTTCCCCTTTTGCAAACGGCCACAGGGCTTTGTCGCTTTCCCCCCACTCATGTGGGTGAAAGCTCACATAATTAAATTTTAGGAGATCTAGAAAATGAAAGTTTATGAAGATATGAAAAGTCCTTATATATTGATAAGGAAGCCAAAAGGTTGGAAGGCTGGAACAGAGTTCATGGTGAGAGAGCAAGAAAACACCATTGAGTTAATTAGAATAAGGGGGTGTGATGATGGAAATTGATGCAACAGTTATTGAAGCGTTTCATACAGAATGTGTGAAGGGTACAGTAGAACATGCAGGAGGCATGTGCGGTTGTGATGCTTGTGAAAAATCAAGGATCATGGATGCGTTAACAGAATTGTATAATGCAGTACCCAGCTATATGAAAGGAGCAGTTGGAGATATTGTAAGTCTAGAAATAGATTTGCAAGAGTATTGTGACAAGTAGGGCTCGCTTTAGGGCCCTCCCTTTTTTGCTACGCCAGGAGAAGCCCACAGAGCCAATCTCAGCAACAAAAAGCAAGCTTTATATAGTTTGCTGCCTTCAAGAAAGCCAGAGCTTTCTTGTATTCGCCTAGCCGAATAACTCTTGCATGCCTGGTTTGCTGAGATAATAAATGCTAAAATGCATAAATATAGCCGCCCTACGGGCTAAATTCTCCGAATTTGCTCTATTTAAGCATTTTGCAAGCAAGCTTGCCGCTTATTCTATAGCCTGGCTTCCAGCCCGGCAGATAGCAAGCTTCCAGCTTGTTTTTATTTTATTGCGGTCGCTCCGCTCCCGCTCATGCCAGGCAAGCCTGGATATACTATGGGCTCGCTCCGCTCGCCCGCTTCCAGCGCCAGTGATAGTTACCTTCACTGGCTCGGGATAGGGCACTCCGTGCACCCCCCCCTGGCTTCGGCTCTCAAAAGGACCTCCTGCCTCGGGGGCTTTAGGGCGGGGGACTCCCGTCCCCCCCCTACGCCAGCCCGAGTCACTCGAGAATCCTTTTGGATGCCTTGGCAAGGGGCTCCGCCCCTTCCTATCCCACGACTTGGCGGGCTCGCTTCGCTCGCCCGCCACCCCCCCCAACTTCCTTATATAAGTGATACTTAGTTAAGATGTATAACTCCCTAGTAACAACACACTACTGCATCTACTACTGATAAGTAATATACTAATGAGTAATTGATTAGTGAGTGAGTCAATGAATCAATTGAGTTATTGAGTTGATGAGTTGATGAGTTGATGAGTTGATGAGTTGATCAATGAGTGAAGATAAGAAGATAAGCGGATCTTGAAGATTAGACAAATATAGATATGTTAACCCCGCAGGCAAATTTTTATTATTTTCAAATTACAACAAGCCTTTAAATAAAAAAGAATCTTCTGATATTAATGCAATTCTCACAATCAAAAACTAAAATATCTCATAGAAGAGATTTTGATAGTTGGTTGAATGTACAAACATCATTGATCTTCTCAATGCCAACATACTCGATCTAAGATAATAATTTCTAATAGTAATAATAAGGGTCGTGAAACAGGGAGGAGGAAAGTGTGTGCGTGCTTGTATAGCATAAGGAGGTTACGGGTCACCTCAAGCAGCAAGAATCTTTTCCGCTATAGCCAATTTAGGCCTTACAGGCAGAGAGTGATGCGCTATAGCATCAGATTATAAGCAAGCTACTAGCTACTAGCGATTTCTATTCAAGCACAACCTTTATATAATGGTGTTGCTTCTAATTGTCATGGTAAATAATGTTTTAAGAGATCAAAGGAAAAACAGAATTGCAGAAGTTCTTAAGATTTTGAAAGAGATCAAGAAAAAGAAAAAAGAATTAAACAAGGCTGAGTTTATTATGCAAATTTGTGTGAAGTATGAAGTGCAACAGAGAAAAGCATCTGAATACTTGAAAGTTGCGCAATATATGCTTGACAATAAACAATGATCATAATAATTCCTTTTAAGACTCCGACAATCAATCATCTGTACACTCAGAACAGATGGACTAAACAAAAGTGTTTGACTAATGAAGCCAACAAATTAAAAAAAGAGATCACTGCAATTGTTGATCGAGATAAAAGAGGATTTTGGGGAGATCCTAAACCATTAAGAGTTTCTATTGATATTTTTGAAAACTGGGAATGTAAGGATGGATCTGTTAAGAAAAAGGATATTGCAAACAGAGAGAAGTTTTTAGTTGATTCAATTTTCAATGCCCTGGGTGTTGATGACAGATATATTTTTGAGCACACAATGAGAAAGATCCAATCTGAAGATATTGAAAAAGCTGTGATTACAATTGAGGTGATCTGATGAAAATCCAGCGTGATGACTGGCAGCAAGAAATCTTTGAAGAAGAGGAAGCTCACATTCTATTATATAAGGGAAGAAGAATCGGAGCAACTCATTTGTTTGCAGAAAAATCTGTTGAGTGGCTCAAGACTCATTATAATCCTCATCCAACTTCTCAGATAGTCTGTGCATCTCTTACAATTGATCAAGCGCAACTTTTAATTGCTTTTGCAACTGCTTACGCACAGGAAGATTGTCCAGAGCTTATTGGGAAGGGAAAAGATAAACCAACATTAAATAAATTAGTTTTGAAAGTGAAAGGGAATCGGAGAATCTTATTAGCAAAACCTGTTGGAGATACTGGAAGATCCTCAAGAGGATTTGAGGGCCAAGTTTTGATGGTTGATGAAGCTCCATTCCAGCCAGACTTATTTTTTGAAGCAGCTAAGCCTATATTAGCGACGACAAACGGAAGGATCTGGATGTTTGGAACATTTGATGGAAGTGAGGGATATTTCTATAATAATTATGCAAGAACAATAATCAAGAAGGATCCTAAAGCAAGATTCAAAGTTTGGGGAATGGATTCTGAAACTGTTGCGCACAAGAGGCCGATAAGTCCATCCTGGACCCTGGAACAAAGAGAGGGGTTCATTGCCTTCCTGAAAGAAGAAAAAGATGATATGTCTGAGATGGCTTATGCCCAGGAGTATTTGGGGATTGCTGCATTAGATAAAAGGCAATTTTACAGTGATGATTGGATCAAGAAAGTTTGTGACATCGACGAGGATAATCAAAAAATCCCCCCAGGAGGAGAATGTTTTGGAGGATTTGATTTGGCAAGAATGGGAGGAGATTATTTCACCTCAGAGATATTGAAAAAACTTAATAATAAAAATATATTTATGGTTGATCACTTCACAAAAAAAATGTTGTTAACAACTGAGAATGAAGATCTAATAAAAGAATATACTAAGAAATGGGATTGCTTACAATCTGGAATTGATGCCGGAGCCGGAACCCTGGGAGTTTCAATATATGATCATTTACAATATGATGAGGATGTTGGAAGAAAAATTATTGCAATGAATAACAGAAAGATCTCTGTTAATCAAGAAGAGGGAAAACAAAGATTGTACAATGAAGATATGCATGATAATTTAAGAGCAATGGGAGAGAGGGGAGAGATTCATCTTTATAACAGGGACGACATCAAGGCATCATTCAGATCTGTGAGATGGGATCTTGTTCAAGATTCACATGGTTTGCATAAAGTAAAAATCTCCGGAAGAGATACACATATTGTTGAGGGAGTAAAGAGAGCTGCAGAATTAGCAAAAGGCAAAGATTTAAATATTTTCGCTCATAGTTTCAAATACAAATAAAATGGCTGCTTACACAAACACAACAATAATTGCAGATACAACAGATGTTGCTGGATTCATGGGAGCAAATGTTGATGCGGGATATACTGCAACAATGCAAGACCTCGTCGGAGTTTACACTGAAGCTTATCTTTGCGCATTAGTAGAATATGATATTGTAACAAACTGGGCTTCTTTAAGTGCAATTTACAAATTAATGTTTTCTGAATATGCTTGTAGGGCAATTGCTATTGAAGCAATCAAATATGAAATGGCTGGATACACTTCAAGAGTTGAAGCAGAAGATATGTTAAATATTCACTTAGCAAGAACAAGAGAAATTGAAAGATTGTTGAGAATGGCATCAGTACAAGACTTCATGGGAGTTTAAGATGGTTGATGATCTAATTAATAAAAACACAATTTTTGACGAAAGTAGGAGTGTTTCTGAAGGATTAAAAAGCCCATCATTCTATAATGTACAGATAAAAAATGATTTAAATGTTCAAGGTAGGATCAATATTGATGCAGATATTGCAGGCCAAAGTGCATGGCAATTAAAAAGAAATAATCAAAATGTTGTTGAATTTATAAGTCCAACTGGGATCCCTGGTGTAATGCAAGTTAAGGCTGGAGATGAAGGGGCAACAGCAGCAAGTTTTCATATTGTAACAAATGCTGCTGGAGTATTTTTAGAAGGTGATGTTGTTTTTCAACAAAAAGTTTATATGGATGGAGATCTAAAAGTAACTGGAAGCATAAATTCTGGAGCATCTGGAAGTTTTACAACAACAGATCTAAAAACTGTGACTGTTGTGGGCGGAATTATCACTGCAATCGTATAAAAACATTTAAATACATCATTCTACAAGGATTTACATGGCAGAACTTAGAACTGGTCAAACAACAGATTTCACAAATCAAGGTACAGAGTTTGAAGTTGATGCTGTTGATACTGATGGAGCTTCTACTGGTTTAAAAGAAACTTACTACATCCCGGATTTTACAAAATGGAATGGATTCTATAGAAAGCTTGGAGAATTAAGGACCGTGATCAATAAATTTGGATCCTGGACTTTTGGAAGAAGTTTTATAACTAATGCAGCGAACAAAGCAAAATTAAAAAGGATTAGAGGAATTGGAAGAGAGTCTGCAAGATCTGTTTTAAAGAATTGTTGGATCACTGCAATGATCTGCGGAGATTCTTATGCTCACAAAGTCATGGATAATCAAGGGCGCCAAACAAATCTAAAGCCATTAAATAATGGAAGAATGGCAACTGTTGCAAACAGCGACGGTATTATTATTGCTTATGAACAAGATCTTGGATCTGGAAAAGTAATGAGGTATGATGTTGATGAGATTTATCACTTAATGTACATGAGGGAAGCTGATGAGATCCATGGGATCCCAATGCCAGAAGCTATGGAAACCTTGATCCTTGCAAGAAATGAAGGGATTGCAGATTTAAAATTGTTATATCACAGAACTGTTTTTCCAATAAATTTCTATGAAGTTGAAACAACAAACACAGCAAAATTATCTTCTCTTGAAGATACAATTAATAATGCATATAAATATTCTGAAAATATTGTGATCAAAGCTGGAGTTTTAAAAGACATCAAAAAATCATCACAGCCTCAATATTCTGGAAATGATGTTAATAGTTTAGCTTACATAAAATTCTTAGTAAGATTATTTGTGACAGAGATGGGGATGCCAGAAGTTGTAATGGGTTGGGGAGAACAAACAACAGAAGCATCAGCGAAGGTAATCATCACTTCTTATGAGCAAGAAATCTGGGATATGAAAGTATATAATGAAGAAGCTGCAGAAATCCAACTTAATATTAAATTTACAATTGAGTCTGCTCCAAGTATTATGGATACAATGTTGAAAGATAATACAAAAGATGGGCCAGAATCTGCTGCAAAACCAAATGATGTGAGTCTGACTCCAACGGGGAAAAAATGATACATAAAGAATTAATCTTTTGGGGAAAGGTTTTAAGAAATGCTTTTATATTATCTGGAATTATGTTTGTTTCAACATTTGCAACAGGGACGCTAACTTATGCATTATGCAAACCAATCTTGGTTTTTTTCATAGGATATATTTTTACTGAATTAGCAAGACACTACAAACTTACACCAACAAATAAGAAGGCTGCAATGAGCACCTTTATTTTTAATGGACTTTAGGAAGATTTAAATAGGTGTGTTGCTTCTATAAATTATGATTACTGTAAGGAGGTAATGAACATGAGTGAAGAAATTATCGAAAAAACAGAGGAAAAGGTTGAGGACAAAGCAGAAGCAACTCCTACAGAAGAAACTGGGGCTGAAAAAGTCATCAGTGATTCCAAAGAAATTGTAGAAGGGATGAAAGAAGCTAATAAGAAAAAAGAAGAGCTTCTAGATAGAGAAGAAAAACTTCAAGCTAAAAAAGAATCTTTACAAGCTCTTGGAGGAGGAAGTCCTGCAGGAACTGAACCATCACAACCTAAATTTTCTGATGAGGAAAAAGCATCAAGAGCAAGGATCAAAGCTGTTGGAGATTCAACTGGCGCATCATGGGCAGAGAAATATGAGTAAAATTGGATATGCTGATTGGGATATAGTTGTTAAGGCATGTGAAAAAGAATTTAGTTTGATTGATCGAACAAGAATTTCAATGGATGTTGCAGAACAATGTCAAAGAGTAACTTATGCACTTGCTTTGAAAGAAAGAAAGAAATACAAAAAACCTAAACCAGCGCCTGTCAAAAAACCGGATTCATCTTCGGTGCAAGCACCGATTGAATCACCAAAACATCAATAATGCATATATTTTAGGATTTATGGAGATGGGAAAAGATTTAAATACTTTATTATTATTGTTTTTATTACAATGCAAGCAGAAATTTGGAGATTGTTAGGAAATAAGGGAGATAGAGTTCCTTTTAATGTTGCTGATGGTTCTGCAATTGCGTTAGGAGATTTCTTAGAATTGGCTGATAATATGGTTGTAACTGCGCATGCAGGAAATGTTGACACTCCAATTGTTGGAATTGCAGCACATGAAAAAGTTGCAAATGATGGACACTTATTTATTACTGGGATCACTAATTGTATTTTCAAAGCAACAATCCTTGCTGGAGGAACATGCACTATTGGTGATTTTGTTTCAATGGGAGCTGCTGCTGGAGAAGTTAATTTAGCTTCTGCTACTGATTTTGAAACTGGATGGACTGTTGGAAGAGCCTACACAACTGGCGCTGCTGCAGAAACATCTTTATTCAAGAGTACATTTTAAAATGGAAGAAGAAATAAAACAACCCGAAACTGAAACAATTGAAGAAGCTGAAGCTGAAGCTGAAGCTGTTGAAGAAGCTGAGGATCCAGAGGATTCTGAATAATGGCAGATGTTCCTGGTGAAGCAGGCTTAAGAAAAGAAGATATTGATTCTATTGTAAAAAATT
>Ga0075122_10002471_pt1 | contig 12164 bp, 15 predicted proteins | sample AntAceMetag02UKB_FD_69790 | JGI IMG/M metagenome (GOLD analysis project Ga0075122, IMG submission 69790) | Saline lake microbial communities from Ace Lake, Antarctica - Antarctic Ace Lake Metagenome 02UKB | ecosystem: Environmental > Aquatic > Non-marine Saline and Alkaline > Saline | place... | reverse complement strand
TTTAGTTAAAACCATAAATAATTTATATGCATAAGACTAAGAAACTCGTATGATAGCTAAATTGTTTAAATTCATATTATTATTACCGTTTAAAATAATCTTCTTTCCGTTTAAAATGATTAGAAATATGTTCTCAACGAGACAGCAAAGAGAATATAGAAGGATGAAAGGTAGTCTCTCTGGAAACATAGACAAGATGAAGGGCAAACTCAATGATGAAAAATTGTCAGAGAAGGATAGAAAGACATTAAGTAATAATATTGAGAAAACAGAAGGGAATCTAGGAAATTTAAGGAAATGGAGAAGAAGCTCTAGGAGATTAGAGAGCGATCCAGACAATATGAATCAATTCAGACGAGCTAAAAGATTTGAGAAAAGGCTAAGGAAAGATGGGGGAAATGTTCGTTAGATTCGAGCGAAACATTTAAATATGTATAATTCAAGTAATATAAAAAAAGAGGGATACTATGGAGAATAATGACGAATATGAGTTATTACCTCACAAGGAGATAATAGAATTAAGAAGAGAACTTGAGAGGCTAAAGAAGAATCCTTTAGGCAAGGGCAGAACTGCTGACAACCTTCTTGATGCTATAACCATTCTTAATGAAAGCATAAATTCTCTGATTTATACATTCCAACATGCAACAGATTCTCTAAAAGAGGAACAAACATCAAAAAAAGAAGAGACTGATTTGCATCCCCTTATCACAAAGATGAATCAGCTTATAGAGCAAAATAAAGAATTAGCAGAAGGTATTGTTTCTGTTGCGGAAATGATGAAGAAAGAAAGGAAAGAAATTCGTGTGTTTGAGGACAGAATACAGCCTTTTACAAAGAGATATGAACAAAAGCCTCAACCAATCACCCCTACACCAGTGTTTGGTCAGGAAATGACTCCTCCTCCTGGAAACCCTAATCCCATGCCAAATTTTCCACAATCATCACCTTTTGGAAATATCCCTGCTTCAAGTCCACCACCTTTTGGAAATACTGATATTCCTAGTCCTCTACCTGAGTTAAGTGCACCTACTAGGACACCTAAGCTAGATGTAGATCCTATATCTGGTATAGGAATGCCTCCTCCGCCTGATATAGAAAATAAAAAGAAGGGATTTCTTTCATTTGGAAAATGAATCTAAAATTTTCAAGATATGATGTATCTAAACTAGTTTTTGCTTTGTCGGATGCAAGTAAAAATGTTAAGAGAGCTAAAAAGACTCATGTTAATTTCTCTAACAAATTAGATTCACCAAAAGTTATGAAGGTAGGCATAGAAAGAGAAAAAGGATGGTTATATTTCATAGACAAAGAAGGTGATATTTCCAGATCAAGAATATCTACAGGAAAGAAAAAAGTCAAAAAAACAACTGAAGTGAAAAAATTAAAAGACAGCAACGCAGAAATCATAAAAAAACTTGTAGATCATATTATAAAACTTGAAAAAAGACATAGTATGATTGCCAGAGGCAAGAATGAAAAGATACACACCAAGCTTGAGAAAAAAATAAAAGATCTTAAAGTGAAATTAAAAAAATTATCTAAATAACACTATTGTATTTCCCTTCATTTCTATAATTTCTGATACTGTTTTCTTTGAGATTTCGTCTGCACATGATTTCTTGTTGTTGTTTTCAGTAAAAGAACGAAGCAGTTTAATCTTGATTAGGTGTTTCTTTTTTAGATGTCTCTTTATTTCTTCTATAACATTATCTGTTACACCCTGTTTTCCTATCCTAAGGATAGGTTCTAAAGTTTTCGCTTTTTTCTTCATCTCTTGCTTTTCCATCTTTCTATCCTCTTGTGATGACCTAAATAGATATGTTTATTTAATTCTTCAATATGCTTAACTTTGGTTTTTACTAATGAACTAAAATCTTTGTGAAACTCTTCAAGCAGGAGAGAAGCATGTATGCCTCCAAGCAAATGCGGCATAATCACATAATCAGCACCAAGAGTGTAAAGATTAAGAGCCTCTTCGACAGAATACGCTGTCACAATTAGTGTGCATTTCTTATTTTGTGATCTTGTTTTGAGAACAAGGTATTTTGTATTTTCCTGATCAGGAATTGTAGATATAACAATTTTCGCATGCTCTATGTTTAAACGCTCTATTATTTCTTCATCACCTATATCGCCATAAATACAATGTATTTTTTCTTTTATTAATTTATGAATGACTTCCGGATTAAAATCAACAATAAGAAAATTTTTCTTTAACTTTTTCAATGTCCCAAAAATATTGAAACCTATTCTGTCAAAACCCACAACCAATACTTCGTTTTTTACTTTGTCAGGCATATATTCAAGATGTTTCTTCTTTGGAGAAATCTTCTCTGCAAAGCTAAGGATATTCTGTATCTTTTTGTATACAAAGTTATTATACTTCATTCCATATGATGTAGTGACCATAGTAACGAGAACTAACATCACCGCTAAAGAAAGAAATTCATTGCTCACCAGACCAAATAATAACCCAGTAGCGACTATTATTAATGAAAATTCAGAAGTTTGTGCTAGTGAAGTGGCTGTTTCAAATGATGTCTTCTTTGTATATCCAAATAATAATGTAATAAAAAATGTTATTATTGGTTTAATGACTAGTATCAATCCAAGCAATATCAACAAAGGAATCAGGAGAAAACTTAATGAAGAGTTTGTTAATTGTATTCCCAAAGATACAAAAAATAAAGTCGCAAAGAAATCTCTTAATGATCTTACCTTGCCAATTACTTCATATGTATATGGCATCGACGCTAAACCTATGCCTGCAATAAATGCTCCCATTGCTATTGAAAACCCTGGCTCTATCATTGCTATGAAGCTTACTGTCAATGAGATTCCCAATAGGTTGAAGAAGTGTACAAGTAAAGTTCCGAAATACTGGAATAAAAATGCGAAAAAGAAACACGATGATAATGAAATAAGAAATAAGAGCTCTTGTGTTTTTGCTGCAAAACGGAATAATGGCTGGAAGAAAAATTTGTTCATGAAATATGAAAGTAAAAGTAGTAATATTGTTTTTGATATAGCTATAACGAGGAAAAGTATATTAAAATCACTTATTGTGTTTAAAGATGATAATGCTAAAATAGCAAAAAAGTCTTCAACTAGTAAAAAACCTATGATTATTTTTCCATGAAGTGTATCTAGTTCGGATTTATCCGATAATAATTTTACAACAACCAATGTGCTGCTGAAACTGACAATCATCCCAATGAAAATAGATTCTATATTCCCAAAGCCTAATCCCTTCCCTATGAAAAATCCAAGAAGGAATAATATAATTATCTGGATTGTCGCCCCAACAGACGCTACTATCCCTATGTCTTTAAGTTTTTTGAAATCTAATTCTAAACCAACTACGAATAATAAGAACGCTATACCTATCTCAGCAAGCTCCAATACAGCTGTTGTATCTTTAATTATTCCCAGTACTGGACCTAAAAGTATACCTGCAAGAACATAACCCGGAATTAAGGGCTGTTTGAGATATTTTGTTAAATAAGAGAGAAAAGTAGCAACTATTATTAGCACACCTATCTCAAAAAAAATATTAGTCATATATTACCCCTTTTTAGAGTTTTTAGAGAATAGGTATTTATAAAATTATTGGTTATATCTTATGGACCTATAGCTTGAGGAGCACCTGCTGCTGCATCTGTCTGAGCTATATTGAACCTAATATTTTGATTTTTATCGTTTTCTAACTTCTTCATCCTTTTTGCATATTCCATTTCAAAATATACATCTAATGGCACACCCAAATACGCAGAACTTTCAGCGTCGTAGAAATCCTCTTCTTTAACTTTTTGTGTCCATCTGAAGCCTCCTCCATCTTTTGAGTTCTTCTTGAATGCTGATTTTGTGATTTCTTCAGGTTCTATTATTCTTGGCATGCCGTCTACTGATGCTGAACCACCTACAACGTACAATATTTTTACCCCCCTTTCTTGTGCCATATTGTTTACACTTTCAACTTCTGTATAAAATTTATCTGGCGAAGAACCGTCATAGTCCAAATGTACAAGAAGTTGATTATCTTCTCCTTCTTTGAACACATTTGCTTCAAATGCACTATCTATTGATGCACTTGCCGTAGCAAATGCTGATTCTTGCTGATCCAAGGTTTGATCATTTATACCTCCTAATTCATCTTTAATATACCTCTTAAATTTGTAAATGTTTTCGGTTTCACTAAGAGTTTGTGTAATTCTTTCAATATTCTCACTATCCGCCTTATTTATTGCTGAGATTGCATTCTCATCTGAATAAACTCCTAAGCCATATGATTTTGGATTCTTACCTGAAGTAAGAACTCCGAAACTTGTTAAAGCAGTCATAATATCTGTTTTGGTGCTACTGCCACTTATATCAAAAGACATTGCAGTATTGTATTCTTTTAGGAGACTTGAATATGGATCTGATGTTACAGTTATTTGACGATCACTTTCTGTTTCTATTAACATTGTAGCTGCAGCAACTCCAGCACTTCTAAATCCATTTCTAGTGTTCATACCATATTTGTTGTCAGTCATCCCTATCAAATCAGGGAACGGACCACCAATACTTTTGAAAGCATCCTGCACCATTGCAACCGTCGCTTCGTTTTCAATTGTTGGATTATCATCAACGTAAGTTGTTACACCTTGTATTGAATTATACATAAGCTCTGCATTTTCGATTGTAACAACACTTTCATATTTGTTTTTAGCAGCTTCTATTATTCTTTCAGGTGAATCAAACATTTCAGCAAGTGTTCTTTCTGATGTCGTTGTTACACCATTTTCTTCATGTTTAACTAATGCTTTAGCACCACCCAAATCATCTGCTACGACCTCTTGAAGTACCACATTTTCATATCCAGGAATTGGATTGTTTTTTGAATCTACTGCCCCTTCTTCAGTTATGTATGCCCTTAATCCTGTGTCTTCTACGACTGATAACCTCTCTTGAAGTAAGTCCTCTCCTTCAGGGAATGGGTTAACAGTTTCTACTGTTATTGGAACTAACCTACTTTCAGATGTTCCCGATATCTCTTGAATATCATATTTTAGTTTAATTTGATATTTTTCCTCCAATGATGGAACTAAAGTGTTAGTTATAAAATCATAAATATCTTGGTTTTCTTCTCTACTGAGTAAATAGATATCTTCTCTTACAATATTTTCTATTTTGGATTGATCATACTTTGTCAAGAATGCTAATTCTTCCCCTATAGCTTCAGCAAAAGCATCTACTTCTTCAGTAGAAAGACCGTTGTTGCTATCGTGATGAATTGCCATCTTTTCTGAAAATAGTTCATGAGAATTTATGACTTCATTCTGCCAGATTATTGGATAGAATGAATTACGATTTGAAGCAAGTCTGATATCTTTTGTACTTGTTGATATAACTCCTGTGTTTTCTGCAAGTACTATACATCGTTCTCCTTCTTTACATGGATAATCACGCCAACTTCCTTTTTTTGCATGCCAGTAATCAATTTGGGGATTATCATCAATGTAAAAATTTAGTTCCGAACTTCCTGAATCAACCTTTAGATCTCCTTTATCAGAGTTGTACTCCACTTTAGATTCTTCCCTTAAAAGGAAGCCATTATCATATACAACCACATTCCCATAGAGTTTATGTTTTCTTGAACCTTCACTTAGTATTACTTCTCTGCCAGAAGTTTCAACTACACCATCAGTAATCGAAATGTCAAAGCCAAAATAGTTTTTACGAGTATATCCTTTTTCAAATTTTAAGTAATAGGAATAATGAGAACTGCTCTTCATCTTATTACTTTTATCCACATCACCTCCACTTGAAAATATCCTATCCCCGATATGAATTTGTGAGAAATCATCTACAGAAATTTTTATGTTTTTTACACCTGTTAAATCAACACCTCCTTTTGACGTCATCGCTTTTTTTATGTACATTGTTTTTATGCCTTCTTCATCATATGCAATATCTATTTCTCCAGAACAAAACGAACCGTAATTTTCAGAAACAACGCAACCATCTTCTTTTATTTTCGCAGGTGAAATTTGATTGAGATTGAAAGTTCCACCTTTCAATATAGTTATATAACCATCAGGAGAATATTTAAATATTTTAGCAGTAGAATCTCCTTCACTTCTTTCAAATTTAATATTAGGGTATTTTTCCCCCATAAATTTGTCAAGAACATTTGGATTTTCATTTATAATCTTTAACCCATTATATGAATCTAACCTTGCTTCAAATTGCTTAAGAATTGTATCTGAATCAAGAAGTGAAGGGTCTTTAGCTAATGCCCTTGCTAGGTCTTTGTCTTTTATTGCAGAAGGTATTTCTCCATTTTCTTTTATTGCTTTTGCAAGAGCCCCATCATTTATAAATTCCATACGGTCTGCACGGATTTTACCGTCTTGTATCGCTGTTATGAGATCTTCGCCTTCTAAAGTCGAAAGATATTGTTCGTTATCCCATTTACAAGTACTATAATCATCATCTCCTGCTTCGCAAGCGAAAGCTATGTTTATCGAAAGTATTAAGATTGATACTATAAGTACCATCTTTATGTGTTTAGCGATCATGGATTCAACCTCGTGTTGAATATAAAATTTTCAGTACCCCTATTTTCTTTAAATACCATCTCAAGTACAAAAGAACCATCTTCAAGAGGGATAATTTCATACTGTATCTGGTCTGTATTTAAAATTAAATTTATTTCATCAACGTGAAGCATGCCGTCATAATCATTAAGATGATCCTCTGATATAAATTTAGATAATGTGACTGCTTTCCCAAGAGGAATTTCTACAGACGCAGAAAATCTTTCTATTGAATTAATCATTCCGTCTTTTTTTATTTCAACTGGCATCTGCATATGAACGATAATGTTTGTGTTTGAGATTGTAGATTCAACAAAAGGCGGATCGACATCAACTTCATATCCTTGTACTGTAAATGGTTCAAAATCAACACAGAGGAATATGTTTTCCTTCACATATTTAGAAACCTCTTTTGAAACTTTCTCCAGAGATATTGATGTATCATCTCTCCCGTCAAGAGATAGACGTATTCCATAAGGATTAGCATCTGATGTTGGTGTATTTGTAGTGCCACCTTTATATGCCAATAAATATGAAGCGTCTAGTAATGTATCTTCTAAACAAGATGTGACATAATTTTTTACTTCAATTGAACCCCTGTCATCTATGTTTTCTTCAATGACTACATTATCTGCATTATTTAAACTTAAGAACACTCCTGCAATAAGAATTATGACTACCCCCAATACAATAAAGAATGTAATCTGAGATTTCTTACTCATATATGGTTTTTAAGATATAGAATATATAAATCTAATGGTCAGATATGGATATCCCTCCACTAGGGAGCATCCTTATTATTTCGTCTATTTTGCCGTTAATTTGTTTTTTTATTAATTTTGCTATATCTGATGATTTTTTGTCTCCTGGAAGGATTATTATGAATTTGTTTGTTTGGGATTTTATTGCTTCTATTGGACCAGCTATGATTTTTCCGTCTTTATTTGCTATAGCTAATTTTACTTCAGGTTTTATGTAAGTTGTTTTTCCTCTTACCATAAAGCTCCCTTTAGCCATGAATTCTCCTGTATTTGCTTCTTTGCTAACTTGTTCTGGTTTTACATAGAAAACGTCTAAGGTTGCTAATCCATTTTTCCAAGCTCTTGAATATGAAGCTGTTGCAATAGCAGTTTCGTTAAGAGTTATTTCCGTTGGTTTTTTGTTATCTGTTTTTATTACGAAGAATGGTGAGCCTGCCATGTCTGTATGAAATACGATATCATCTTTATCTGTGTATTTTTTTATTACAATTTCGTTTGTTGTTGCATCCCTGCCACCAATACATAGAAAACCTTCACTGCTAATAAACCATCTAAATTTTTCATACCATTCAAGCTTTTGCTTCTTTGTTATTGTTACTTCTGTTTTTTCGTGTGTTTTTTCTGTTTCTTTTAATTTATTTTTTGAGATTTCTAAAGCTTTTTTTGCTCCTTCTAGTTTTTTCTTTTGTTTTTTTGCTTTGTCAAAGTATATTGAAGCATTTTCTTCTACAGATTTATTGTAATGTAAATTGATTTTCATGAATATATGTGAATATGGTTGATTTATATAATTATTGGATGGGTTTTATAAATAGAAAAACTATACCTCCTCTTAATGAATGAGAAAATAGATATAATGGAAATTGGAAAAAGGATAGAAATTTCCATGAAGACAGAATCCACCACTATTTGTGGTATAGCATCGGCCGAATTAAATGATGGCAGACTTCTGATTGGAGGATTGAATAACCTCCGAAGTAAAGCAGTTTCTGGAAGTGATGTATTTGATTCGATTATCGAACATTTCGGATGGGAAAATATAATCATGATTAGGGGCAGATGGACTAGCCATTACCAAGCTGAAAATCTCATTACATATAATTATTTACTAGCGCAAGGATATCCAAAGGATATAGCTGCATTGAATACGTTCACTGGAAAGATGAGCAGAAAGTATGGATTTGATAAAATTGAATTTGTTGAAGAAACTTCTAAAGAGATTGAAGTATTGGGTAAAAAACAGGATATTTACACAATTATTGAAGTAAATTTTGCAAGGTAATGTACTCTAATAACTCAAAAAAGGTTAAATATATAAATCACTGTTAATTATTCACTATAAAATGGCATCAGATGAAGAAACGGCAACAATTTCTGAAGTTGAAAAAAAACCTCCTGAAGTTGAAGAAAAAAAACAAGAACCAGTGATACCGAAAAATTTCTCTGTCGATGAGATTGTAGAGAAAGTTAAAAGTGAAACTGTAAAAACCATCCTATTCTCAACAGACACATTTAACCATAAAACTGGACCAAATAAATTGAGTTATGAAACAATGCAAGGGATCATAGAAGATACTTTCCTTACAATTGGTAATGTTGATTTCACTTATAATCCAAAAAAAGACCTTTATACATTTGAACGTGAAAATGAGGGTGGTTACGGTGGAAAGCATTTTAGTATAAGGTTTTTGACACCTAAACAGGTAAAAAGAAACCAACTAATAACAAGATTGATAACTGGAAAAGTTATTAGTCTTGCTATTGTAGTTGGGTACATTTTTGGAGCACCACCTGCAACTGAGTATGTTTGTGGCATGACTCAACAAAATAATGGAAAAGATATATCTGTACAAAAAGCTCAAGCCATATCTGATTATATCAAGAATAACAAAACCTTAAGTATAATCGGCCTGCCTATTCAGAAGGGAGTAGATAATTATATAAAATCTGTTACAAATAAATAATTTTTACTTATTCTTTTTTTTATTGTTGTATATCTCACTACAGCTCTTTTTTATGTATAAAATCATCCTTTGTATTGTTTGGTGATCACAATGGATGATAATGAAACTGAAAAAAAATCTCCTAAAAAACAAAAAAAATCTGGAAAAATAAAAACAATTGGTGTAGCAGCTCTTATAATAGCAGGAGCTTATTTTGCTGATAAATATGATGTTGTAAATTATATTGGTGATTTAACAACAAGAGCATATAATAAAGCTGAAACTGAAACTGTAGATTTCTTTACACAAGACCCAGGTGAAATGGCTCAAAAATTCAACAAAAAAACATTGGAATGGACTGTTGAGGGAAAAGATTTAAGCGATTTTACTAAAGACTTCGAAGATGCTGCATATGTTGGTTTGAACAATATTCCTTATTCTTCAAGAATTGGTGTTGTTGGCAATGTTGTCAAGGACCTAGATACAAATGAAAGAAGTGATTTTTTGGAATATGTTGTGTCAAATGCACTAAATGATACAATAAATAGGGATTCCTTCATTGAGAATATCAATGATGAACTTAATAAAATTGGTTATGAAGTAAAAGAAAAAGAAGAAGAGAAAAAGTTGCAAGAATATTGGGATGATACTAAAGATTTCATTAAAGAAAGTTCAAAGAAGTTGAAGCAAAAGATTTTAGGTGAGCCAATAACAAGCGCCGATACATTAAAAGAAATTCTATCAGATTATATAGCTGAAAAATTTCTTGAGCTCGATGATTCCACAAGATATGAAGTATTAGAGAAATATGTGACCGAAGGATTAGGGATGCGGGGTGTAAACGATCCGATGATAAAAGAGATGTATATCAATATGAACACAGAAGCTCTCTTCAAGAAGGATAAAGAAGGATTAAAACCATTTATAGGAAGATACATTGAAAGTATCACAGAGGACCATAAATGGGCAGATTAAAAGGTCTTTGGAACGTTGCCCTTTGGATTAAAGGTTCTGCTTTAGCTGCACTTGTTGGAGGTTATTTAGTATATACAAATTATAACACAGTAAGAGATGCCGAATATAATTACTTCGACAGAAAACAACCCACTGAAACAGGTTTTCATCATGATCCACCAAATGTAACAACAGAATGGGAAACAAACAAAGATGGAAAAATTGAAACATATCTTGTGTACAAGGACAATGAGAATTTAGTAAAGAAAAAAATTCCTATTCTTGATGATCTTCTCCCCGACAATAACACAATATACAATGTTTTGTGGGAAAGACTGCCACAAACGGTTGTTAAAGAGGACAAGAGTTTAGATTATCTAATGTTAGGGAGGGCAGAGCTTGAGCATGGAATAAAACCTAGTAATGAAGAACTTGATAATATCATAAAGCAAACAGAAGCTATTCAGAATTATGCATTAAATATGAGGCATGGAAAATGATGACTTCTTCAAAAGATGATATTGTTGATGTTGTTGGGAAATTCATCGTGGATATAAAATCAATGCCAGAAGATGTTAAAAAAAATATAATCAAGAAATATGTAGAGGATTCTCTTGAAGGCCAGTTAGAAGAATATGATGGGGAAAAAGTGAAAAAAATCATAAACGATACAAGTGATCAAATATTGAGGATGGATAATGAGGATATAGAAGCAATAATCAGGTTTTATCATAAAAAAATGAAAGATGAAAGATGACACCAAACAAGGAAACTGGAACAAAATTCGAGGTTTGGTTAGAATTATTGCTCAAAAGACAAAACTACCAAAATGTTCTTAGGAATATAGAGTTTCATCAAAGTCGTTATCTCTACAGACAAGTTGATCTGATTTACACCCTTAACAGTGATCTTGTTATTGTAGAAGCAAAATACTCTTCAAATGGTCCTATAAAGAATAAATTTAGAAATGGACCTATAGAACGAAAGACAAGAAATGGACCAATCCATCTAAATAATCTTATTGATCAAGTTATGGAAAGACAATATTTTGTTGGTGGAAACAAATCAGTCATCGTTACAAACAGCTATTTTCATGATAATCTCATCAACGCTGCAAAGAAGTATAACGAAATTTTTCTTATTGATGGTCAAGATTTAACAAAAATGTGGAAAAAGTTGAAAGGTCATGGTTCAATCAATAATTCAATAAAAAATACGAGGATTACAGAAGGAGATTCTAAAGCCGATAAAGTTTCTTTAGAAATGTTGTACAAATGACCACAGCGCTTTTTTATATTCATCAGTGACTAACTAAAATGTAGGTCGTCAAAGACGATTATGTGATTAATGTGATTTAGCGAGAGCTATGGAGGGACAAAAATGGGATTAATAAAAAATATTATTGTGGGTACCTTATTGGTTGGCGGAAGTTATCTGGTGGGTAATTATATCGGACATAAAGCAGAGAAGAAGCATTATGAAAGTAAGGATTTCAAAACAGAGATTGTTGGTGAAAATTCTATTGCAACAGTAAACAAGACTACAAAAGATACAGTTATGATGAATTTTCTTGATGATATGGTGACTGTAAGTTATCAAGACAACAAAATAGGTATGTTTTCTAAAACACAGCAAGATGGTAATACTATCTACAAAATGGAACCGATAACTAATGGCATGGGTCAAACACAACAAAACAAAGTGGGTAGTGTTGGTATCATAGAGGCTGGAAAGAACACGTACAAAGCAATGAAAGAAAAATATCTGAACTAGGTGAAAGAGATGACAGATTTCGACCTAGATGGAAAAGAAGGCCCCTCTAAAAAGGAACTTTTCAATGGGGCAAATCCTTCAGAAAATGAACACAAGGTGAACAATATGACAAAAAATCAAAATGAAACAAAAACTGATCAAAAAAAAAC
>Ga0075122_10002468_pt1 | contig 12175 bp, 18 predicted proteins | sample AntAceMetag02UKB_FD_69790 | JGI IMG/M metagenome (GOLD analysis project Ga0075122, IMG submission 69790) | Saline lake microbial communities from Ace Lake, Antarctica - Antarctic Ace Lake Metagenome 02UKB | ecosystem: Environmental > Aquatic > Non-marine Saline and Alkaline > Saline | place... | reverse complement strand
CAAAAAGGAAAAGCGCCTGGAGAAAAAGGAAGAAACATTATGCCTGAGTACATGGATGGGGAAGGAATCAAAGCACATTTGGAAAGAAAAGGATTTGAAACACTTCATTACAGCACCAAAACTTACTGGTGGCCAAACGCACAAGGAAAAAACAACCCACACACATACTATTTTTTACTATCAGCAAAAAAACACTAAATTTAGGACAACTTTAACGGAACAAGCTTACTTCCACAACTAGAAAGGCTGGAAACACGCAGATGATTTATTGAGAAATGAATTGGGGTTGAAACCAATTTCAAAAAAGGTTTAAATGATGTTTTCAACAAAATAACAACATGCCTAAAGAAATACCTAGTGAAGATATTGAAATAATTGAATTAGGAGATTCGACAAGCAAATTTATTGACGATTTTGAATGCGACATTTTAGAATTAGAAAATTTCCTAAAAGAAGATGCATTATATCAAATGAAACAATCCATTAACCGAACTTTTCTTTGGATGTCAAGAAAAGAGAACACATTGATTGGTTACATAACCATTTGTGCTGATGCTATTAGTTTAGATAAAATAAGAAAAGAACAAATGGCTGACTTGGGTATAAAATACAGAGCCTTACCAGCACTAAAAATTTGCAGAATAGGAGTTAGAAAAGGATACACTAGAAAAGGACTTGGAACAAAGATGGTTGCTTTTGCTATTAGAAAAGCATTATTAATCAATGAAAAATCAGCTTGTAGATTTATTACACTTGATTCTAAAAATGACGAGGAAATTCCTGCCCGTATAAAACCATTGAACTTTTACAAAAAACTTAATTTTGACGTGCTTAAAACAAAGGAAAAAACGAACATAATCCACATGTGTAAAGATTTGATAACTATTATCAAAGAAGAAGAACGAATCTAAATACTACTAAACAATTTCCTATTTTTATGAATAACACTAATCAATTCTTTGTCAGAATTAGTAAGACGAGAACTACGCTCTCTACGAACCATAGTATTAACAAATTCAACAGCCTCCTGCCCAACAAGAGTAGGAGTTGCTCTAATAGGTTTAGCCATAACAATCAACACAAAATAATCAAATTATACTCAATTAATGATTAAACAAGTATAAAAATATAGTTATTACAAAAGCACAAATTCTAGGACAATTTTAACGGAACAAGCTTACTTCCACAAAAGGAAATGTTTAAACGGGTTTTTGGACAAAATTTTATTTAATATCTTTTACTTTTTTTAAAACAAAATTATAAGGTGAAGTAAAAGCATAAGGTGGAATAGGATGTATCTCATTTAGTCCCCTATCATAGGCTACTTCTAATTCAAAACCGGCTATTTTGAAACCTTTAATGTATTTTTGTAAGTCAGAAACTTCACTTCTATGGGTATGCGCAACTAAAACTCTTCCATTTTTTTTCAAAACTCTATTTAATTCAAATAATGCATCTTCACTTCTTTCAAGTGAACCCTCATGCTTTTCAAATCCAGGATCATTCTTAATACCTTTATGAAAATTAGAAAACAAAAAATGTTCACTAATAACAAATTCAAAACTTTTATCTTTGAAAGGTAAGTGTGTTACTAATCTTGGTTCTTTTGGAACCCATAAACCACTTGCTTTTTGTTCAAAGCCACCTTCTTCTTTTTTTGGAATTGCATTAGCTCGAACTGTTCTAACTCCTCTTTTTCTAGAATCTTTAGTATGCATAGGATCCAAATCAAGTGCAACAACTTTTGCTTTACACTCAGATTGTAAAAACTGGGCATACGCCCCATTACAAGAGCCAACATGCAAAACATGCTTTCCTTTTAATATTCCTTTTGAGATGTGTTCCAAAATAGAGTGAACCTCAACATAATGAGAAGCAAGCCTCATGTGTGCTTGAACACCAGAATACATCAGCTCCAGAGGATTCCTTGTGCGTTGTAAAACTCTATCAACGTTACCATGGCGTTCATCATGTATATCTAAACGTTCTGAAACATCAGCATATCTTCTTCTAGGCATAATACAAATACTACAAAACCAATATTTATAATCGAGTGAATAAAAGCACAATAGGACAAATTTTAACGGAACCACGCTACTTCCACAACTAGAAAGGTTTAAACGGGGTTTTGGGGGGAAATAATAAAACGGTAGCACAATTTAATGTCAAAATATATTGTTACAAAGTAACCAGAAACCCAAACAAAAAGATAATTCGCAAAAAGTTACTAATTAAGTAAAAAGGCAAAAAACATGCTTTAAAAGCCAAATAGACGGAAATAATCTCTAGAAATTATAACTATTATTAAAAATAAACATTATTTACAATATTAGTTACTTTAATAAAAAAACATAAATAATATAGGTTCAATAAACCAGTAAAAATAATTTAAAAACGCGATTTTAAAAATAAACTAATCCATCACACTACAAAGTAACCAGAAACCCAAACAAAAAGATAATTCGCAAAAAGTTACTAATTAGATGGGAAAAGATATATTTATATAGAAGATGTATGTAAAATAATATTATGGAAAAAGAAACCCCCTTTGAAGGGATAATCGTCAGTAGATCCGAAGCCGTGGATAGTTTTAGATTAGCTGAATTTGTAAGGCCGTACCTCAAGATAGTCAAGGAAGACAGTCAAATAGTTCCATTGGACAACTATTCAAAATTAGACGATGAAAAGAAGATAGTCAGTTATCTTCTTGCCAGAAAAATTATGAAGTTGGCCGGAATGATCCGATTAGAAGGGGTGGGACCGACCGACATCCACAAGAATACAGGAGTTGGTTTAAGTAATACAAAAAAAATAACTCTTAATTCAAAATATATCAAACCAGAGGGGAAAGGCAAATATTCAGTACCAAATTATTTGCTCAGTTCATTATCAGAGGTTTTTGAAAATGGAATTAGATGAGAAACTTTTGAATAAAAAAATAAATGCTGCCAAAAAAATAGCTGAAATTGGGCCATTAGAATACAAAAAAGAACTTTTTCAAGCTGCACTCACGAACTTACTCGCGGATAAATCTGTTGAAAAACAAACAACTAACTCTACTATTAATGAGGAGACCAAAACATTCAATATAGGAAATCTATCAAAAATTAGCGGTTTTTCGGAAGACTCACTAGAAAATATTTACAACACCAATATTCACCCATTTAGACTTTTAGTTACCTATGGGAATACAGTTGCTGAAAAAATGCAAAATTCTACAATTTTACTCCTTTTCGCATGGAAATACGGGCATAACCGAAAAGAAGTATCTTCAAGTACAATAAAAGAACAAATAACTTTCTCTAATTTAGTAAAAATTTCAACAACCTATGGGAATAGTATAAGTAAAATAAGTAAATTAATTTACAGAAAAGGAAAGCAGGGATCAACTAGTACTGAATATGGATTAACAAGACCTGGTGAATCAGAATCGTTAGGCTTATTAAAAAAATTGATTTTAGAGGAGGAAAAAAATGACTAATATTGAAGAACTCCAAAAGATTTTAACTGATCATGAAGAAAGAATAAAAGTTTTGGAATTGGGAAATCATGCACCTTTAACAAATCCCCCGGGTTCAAAAAAAATGTCACTGAAAGAATTTTTAATTTCCAAAAAACCAAAAGGAGACGTAGAAAAAACTCTTCTTATTGCATATTATTTTGAAAAATACGAGCACAAAGAAAAGTTTAACAAAAAAGACATAGTGGAAGGCTTCAAAATGGCACGTGAACAAACGCCAAAAAATACAACCGATAAAATTCAAAAAAACATAAAAAAAGGATTGATAATGGATATGGGAGAAAAAGATGGGTTCAAAGCATGGACTTTAACCAATTCAGGCAATCAACTAATAGACCAGGACGATGACTAATGAAAGCACACGTAAAAATTGAAAACGAACAGGGAGAAATCTTTGAGGGTACAATAAGTTTAACAAAAATAGAAAATTCTCAAAAAGCAAGTGAAAAAACAGCTACCCCAAAATCAACTCATAAGAATGAAGAACCTAATAAGACAACACCTTACGTACAATTTAGAGGTCAGGATCCCTTTTTGTGGAAGACATACCGGGAAAAGCTAGAATGGAAATCCAAGCAAATGGGCTTTTAATATTATTAGATGCATTTGAAAAGAAAGGAATACCTGGTAGCAGTACACAAAAACTATCTTTAATACTAAAGAAAAATGGGATTGACACTACAAGAATAGACAAAGCTACAGGAAGAATTAGAAAAAATAAACTAGCCCTAAAAGAATTAGGAAAACAAGAAGTTTCGCTTTCCCCTAAAGGAAGAACTACTGTTCAAGAGCTGAACAAATTATTGAAACGTCATGTCAAAAATATTTCATCAAACACTACTAATTAGAAGGGTAATGGCTATGAGCAGAACTGTTGATTTCTCAAACATCTTTTCAGAATTTCCGGAAGAACTGAGAATTGGTTTAGAAGAACAATATTCAAAGCTAAAATACGCATTCTTTGAAAAAAAATTTGAACCTACTGAATTAAATGCATCCAAACTGTGCGAAATAATTTTTAGAATTTTAGAATGGAATACTGCTGAAACATATACTCCTCTAGGAAAGCCAATATTCAATTTCGACAAAGCTTTGAAAAAATTTGAAAATTTATCTGAATTTCCTGATTCAGTAAGATTCCACATACCAAAACTTTTGATTTTTATTTACTCAATAAGGAATAAACGAGGAGTAGCACATGTTTCTAACGAAATTAACCCTAACTATATGGATTCAACCATTATTGTAGCAAGTTGTGATTGGGTAATTGCTGAATTAATAAGGCTATTCAACAAAGTAGAGCTTGAAGACGCTAAAATAATACTTGAACAAATTATAGAGAAAAAATTACCTTTTGTATGGGAAATACAAGGAAAAAAAAGGATTTTAGCCTCTGGATTAGGATACAAGGAAAAAACACTTCTTTTACTATACTCATTACAAACAAATTCTGCTTTAGGAAAAGAATTATCTGATTGGGTCGAATATAGCAATCAAACAATATTCACAAGGACAATCCTAGAACAGCTTCACAAAGAAAAAATGATAGAGTATTCAAAATCAAATGATTTAGCCATTTTGTCTCCAAAAGGAATACTAGAAATAGAACAAACTATTTTTCCAAAAATTTATTGAAGCCATATTTGAAATAACTTCTACATAACAAACAATCGTTTACATTAATTCTAGAACCTTATTTTGTCACTCCGTTTGAATGTGCTTCAAAGAAACTTTAATTCAACTCTCAGATGGTGTAAACCCTCTCAAATCCTTTAAAACACCCCCATAGTGCCGTTAATACGATTCTTATCCGACTTGAAGGTGGCTCTTAACTACGCGAGATGCTGTATAACCATGATTATGCTGTAAAATTACGAAGGGGAATTTCATAAAAGTGAATTTTTTTGAGAACAAAACGGAGCAGGGAAATTGAATGTGGCTTAAAATTAGGTTCACTCAAAATATAGTTATGTAGAAGTAAAGGTTTGAGGTGGCTTATTTCACTAAAGAAACAACAATAGAATCAGCAGATTGAACCAACTTAAGATGGCTCAGAACATCTTTCAAATTCTCAATACGCGCAAACACAATAACCTGAGAAGCAGGCACAGGTTTCTCCCCCTCAGACGCAGGAGTTTTCCCAAAAAAAATCGCCAAAGCAGAACCCGGAGGCCAGAACCCAACATCACCCACACGCACATCCAAAGAACCGCCAGTTAGTATAGCTATAGGAGTAGAAAAATAGATTTCTTCGCCCCATAATTCAGCATACCCACGCAAAGGGAGTTTGTCCAACAATTCGTACAAAATAGGTTTTGTTTCGTTAGTTTGCAATATTTTAGCAAAAAAGCTAAAATTCCTAAATTTGAACCTCAAACGAGCATTTTTAGACAAATTTAGTGGTTTTTTGGTGATTTTAAACAGGATAGTAATAGTGCACCAAGAATTAATAAAATACTATTATGTAGCATTTCAATACATAACTACTTTGTTGATTGTTTATTTACTTTGCACTTCTCTCAATTTTAGTATGAAGCAAATCATATGCTGGATTTATGAGTGATGTTAAAAATTGGTTTATGTTTTTCAATCTCCCCGATACAGCTTTTCTCTTTCTTGCACTATTTTCTTCTCCCTCAACCATGTATCTCATCAGAATAACCCCACATTTAAGTTTGGAAACTTCCTGTAAAGAATTTTCCAATGGGCCTTTTCTGATTGCAGCAAGCAACTTCTTTCTATGACTTGATTTTGCTTTTTCAAAATTCTTTTCCTTTGCTTCGACCAATACAAGAAGCTCTTTATTCAATTTTTCTGAAGCTTTTTTATCATTTAAAATCAAAATCATCCTTTCTTTGATATTCTCAACCAGCTCGGGTTCCATTGCTTTTCTTCTTGATTCTTTTTCTCTTCTAATAGCCCTACCTTCAACAGTTTCCTTTCTTCTCGGAACAGAACCCAATGAAGCTGCACTAGCACCAATCAAAATGGTTTTTAAAAAAGTTCTTCGGGGGATTATTGGACTTCTCATTTTTTCACCAACCTTTTTCTAAATACTTTCAATGCATTTGTAGGCAATAATATTATCCTACTCTTTCCTGCGGTACTGCTTTTCTGGTCTTTCTCGCTATTTTTTTCCTTTTGGTTGGTTGTTTTGCGCCTTCAAAAGCAGGTTCTACATAGATTATTTCTGGAACAGGCGGTCCACCTGCTTCTGTTCTTAGGCGTTCCATTTGTATTGTATCCAATTGCTTTATTGCTTCCATCCGAGATAATCCTTGTTCACGCATTAATGTTTCAACTGCTTCCATGAAAGCAGCGTGAGCTCTTATTTTTTCACTAGCCTCTTGTCGGGCTGCTCTTTGCTTTGCTTTTCTTGTTTCAAGAGCTCCCTTCAGTCTTGGCAAAAATCTTTGTACGCGTTTCATTTTATGCACTCCTCTTCTGAGTTCTGCACAGATTTCCTCTTTGTTCCCTCAGCTTATGTATTCCTGCAAGTCGGATACCACCTACTGCTGCTCCAACTATTGCAGCTGAAAACGCTAAGCCTCTTGCAGTTCTTTTTAGAGTTGGTTTTGGCATGTAAACAGTTATGGCATTGTAATTTAAATATTACAAGGTTTTAGTAGTGAAACAAAAAAACAATAATCCCACTAACATTATTACAGGATTAATTAAGCATCAACTTTAATTTCGATTTTTTTCTTATATTCTTTTTCAACAAGAGTATAAGATTCGTAATGTTCTGTTGCACGAATTAAAATAGGATATGTTCCTTCACGAGTCATTGTTTTTGGATAAATTTCAAAATATGCTTCGGTTCTTTCACCAGGTTCCATTTTTCCAACTTTAGTGGTTAAACTTGTTTTAAACCCGCCTTTATCAATTGATAATGCTTTGGAGGTTAAAACATCATAAGAAAGTAAAACATCTTCATCATTCATATTTCTTATATTTACTTTTAATTGAATTGGTTTTTTGTCTGATAATTTTAATCTAAATGGATAAATTGAAGTTTCGATTTTAAGCATATAACAACACCCCTCAGTAGTATTATTGTACAATCTAAATTTTTAAACCAAACTTAAAATGTTATGTATACTATCCTTCAGGATTATAAACTAAAAAACCCTAATATTGAATTAGTTTTTCTAATATTTTTTTGGTGTTTTTAATGGAGTTTCCTGAAGCAGAATTGATTCGTAAAACATTTACGCTTAGACAGATGAATTTTCCTCCTGAAGTGGCAATGACTAAGCGTTCTTTGTTGAGGTGGTTTGCTCTTTCTTTTGGTTTAATTTCTGAAAAAGAATCTCGCTCAACTATTCTTGACGTTCTTGATTCATTTTTTGTTTTTCAGCTCTCCAAAAAACAAAGCCCGACTACGCTTGAACTTTTAGCTTATTTGAAAGAAAATGAAAAAAAGATTGATGAGAAACTTTTGCGCTACCATTTGAAACGTTTAATTGATGTTGGATTAATTGAAAGACGAAAAGGAAAACTTTCTTTTATTTCAGATCCCGAAGCTGAAAGACAGGATATCGTTAAAGGGTTTGAATACAATATTGGCAAACCAATTCAAAAATCAGTCAATGGAATTTCTAATACACTCGGAAAATTAAAAGATAAATATACTCAGTAAATTACCTTTTTTCCCAACTTTCAGCCATTTTAATTAGTCTTTCTCTTTCACTAATTAATTTCTTCTTTCTAGTAGAAGTTGCACTACCCAATAAATTATTGATTTCCTCAATCCTTCTTGTTATTGGAAGTCGTATTTTCGCAAGTGCTTTTTGGCGATCGTTAAAAGTAGCTTTTGGTCTTTTCCCTTCCACTTTTCTAATCGCTTCTTCTCTTATTCTATCTTCTTCCCTTCTAATTACCACTCTTCGGTCTTTGGAGATTGCACTGGGGTTCTTTCTCCGCTCTCTTCCACTTCTCCCCCCCATTAAAAAAACCTAGTTATGTATACAATACTTATTTTTAATTTACTACACCTCTGCAACTAGCAGTTGCAGTTCGAGTAAAATCACCATCAAAATAGGAAACTTCAAGGTCCATTGTATGGGAAGCACGTACGAGATTTTGCCCGGTCCAACTAACTGTTGTAATTGCATTTGCCACAATTTCGTCGTCGCCATTATATTGACTTGAATTAATGTATTCCCCGTGGTCAAAACTAGCTTTTATTCCAACGTCTTCAATGTTTCTTCCTGTTTGATTAGTTATTTGTATTTGTAATCCATCACTACTTATTTCAAAATTTCCAATAGGCAATTTTTGGAATCCGGCACAATCACCAGTACTACTAATTTGAGTAGGATTAATTAGAAAGACTAATGCTGCAATAACTACAATAACTATAGGTAAAACCACAAACAATACTACTATTGCTGCGGCGATAATTAACAAAATTTTAAGCCACGTTTGCATGAAAAAATTAGGTTCATCTAACTATATAAATCTTTTTTTTGATTATTTACTTGTAAAACAACCTTTCCAATTATTTTGCTTGTAAAACAATTCTTATAATTGTTTTGCCTTTTGTTTTGTTTATGAATGAAAAATTAATGGATAAACCTAATCAAATAATGAAACTTGTTAATTCTAATGGAAAAGAAACAACTGAAACTCTTGATAGAAAATCATGCCATATAACCCCTGGAAAGAAGCATTTGGCAATTCAAGTATTGCTTTTTAATGCAGGTAATGCTCTTATTTTACATGAAAGGCCTTTGAATAAGGTTGGTAATGGTGGTTTGGACTCGCCAACCACTCATGTTCTTGCAGGAGAATCTTCTGAAGAATCGGCAAGACGTTGTTTGCTTGATGAGTATGGAATTAGTGAAGAAATTCCTATTACTGTTCTTAGTGGTTTTTCTTATGAGAAAGATTATGGCGATGGCACTTGCGAGAATGAATTTTGTCTTGCTGCTTTTGCAATTTATGAGGGAAAAATTAATCACAATGAAGAACATACTCAAAAAGTGATTTTGGTTCCTGCTAAAAAAGTTCTTGAAGAAATCAAGTCAGATAAATATCCTGTTTGGTTTAAGGAAACAGTTAGAATTGTTTCGGGTAATGAGAAAGGCAAATTGCTTTTCGAGTGATTATTTTTTTCTTGATTTAAGATATTCTTGCATTTTTTGTTGGAATGCTAAGTAAAGATTTCTTTCACTTTCCTCTCCAGGCATTAATCTTGCATTATGCCTATCCTTTTTAGTTGGGCGATCAATATGTTCATCAGCAACCAGAATACCTTCCCCCCAACTTTTGCCTTCCATCCAAATTACTTCAGCGTCAGGGTTTATGGAACGTATAGCTGATTGTAAAAATCTTTTTGTATCCCCTGCAAATGAAGCATCTACAACTAAGTAAGTGTTTTGTTTCTTTGTGACAATATTTCTTCTTCCTAATTCTCTTTTCACAATTTCAGTTTGTGCTTTTACTTCTCTTTCAAAATGCTTTTTATTTTGGCCTCCAGTATAACCAATACTTTTTGGAGTTACAACATATTTTAGTCTACTTCGAGAAATTGCTTTATCTTGTTCATTTATTGCTCTTACCGTTTCAAAAATCGGTCTCATTCCTTGACCAATAAAAAGTAATGTTCCATTATTTGTTTTACCGAATTCTAAAATTTCTTCTGAAGTACGAAAAACATGTGAAAGATTACTTTCAGATAGCATTCTTTCTGCCCTACGATATTTGCCTGCAGCAGTTATTCTTCCTTTGCGAGTTTCAAAGGTTCTATCAACCCATTTTTTTAGAGACTTTCGCGGCGGCATAATAAAATTCTTTTCTGGAGAATATAAAGCTTTTTGAAAATCGAACTAAAAAGAAACTCTTGTACAATCGATTTTTTTTTCCTTCAAGTAGCAGTTCAAGATTTTTTTTCTTTGTTAAGATTAAAAATGATTGTTTCTTTTGCTTTGATTGATTTTATTTTTTTCAGTTTTTCCTTTTTTTATTATAAACATAAATAATCCTACTATTGCAAGCACTCCTAAAAATAATGCTACTAATGGAGCAATTAAATCAATTGTTGGTTCTTCTTTTGATTCGGGTTTTTGCTCAGGAACAAAAGGAGTTTCTTCGGGAACTTGATTATTTTCTTTAGCTGGTTGGATTTTTGGTTTTTCTTCAACCACCTCTTCAGTAATACCCTCTACTTTTTCTTCAGGTTTTTCAAGTACTGGTGTTTGTTCTTCTTCCATTATTGAAAAATAAGAAAACCCTGAAGTTTTAGCTGTGTAAACATAAAATAAGTCCCACCCAGTTTCTGGTGCGCTTGTTTCTAAAGCAACCCATTCACCATTAACAAATCTAAATAATTTAACATTGTTTTTATTTATTCCTTTATCTTTTAACCATTGTTTAGAAACTTTAAATCTAATTTCAGCAAAATCTAATCCTTCTTGATTTTCACTAAAATTTAATTCAAATATTGAATAAGCGTTTTCAGGCAACTCCAAATCAAATGACTCTTCGTCAACACCTAATTTAAGATTTCCTTTTACATTGATTTTATTTAAAATTAATTGAATAGAAATCAACGGTGAATTAAAACTAGAAAAATTTACTTTTGTTTTTCCTAATTTATTATTTGAAAAACTTTTAGCAATATCTGTTCTTGGGATGCCTCCTCCAGAAAAAACAACTGGTGCATCAATTCCGCCAGTATAATGGTATCCAATATCTCTTGTCCCAGAATCTTTAATCAAATCAGACCTAACTGTAAGTGCAGAAAAGAAAGAATCCGATCCTGTACTTATCCCCTTATCAACAACAATTGCAATTTGACTAGCAATAACTGAAAAATTATTATCTAAATTGGTTCCTAAAAAAGGAAAACTGGCAAAATTAATGTCGTTTGCTCCATGAGAAAAAACATTGTAATCTATTGTGTTGTTCCAGAAAGCATTGTAGTTTACTGTTCTTAGGTTTTGCCCTGAATCTGAATTTATATCAATCGTAATTGGATTGTTAACAAATAAGTTGTTGAATATTTGTGATTTACTCAAAGAATTGTTGTCTGTTATTACGGTTCCGCTGTCAAATGCAAATGTGTTGTTGTAAATATTATTTATAGTAGAAATATTATCAAAGTTATCTCCAAATATTAAAATGGCTCCTTGTTCTTGAAAAAACAAGTTGTTGTATAAGCTTCCAATAGTTTTTGTTGACCCTATTGCACTCGAGTAACCTCCAGTAGTGTTACTTTTGAAAGTGTTGTTATAAATCTCATCGACATTGCAAAGAAGTCCAAGCGCACCGGTTACGGCTGCTGAATTACTAGTAAAAGTATTGTTGTAAATTGAACCTATAGCACCTAAACTGTAAACAGCGCCTCCTATTAAAACTGCAGCATTACTAGAAAAAGTATTGGAGTAAATAGAAGTTATTGCAGAGTCAGAATAAACTGCCCCTCCATTATCTCCTGTGTTGCTTGCAAAAACATTGTCGTAAATATTTGTAGTTGGAGAACTTATAATATAAATTCCTCCACCATTTCCATTTTCATCAGCATGATTTGTTGCGAGGTTGTTAGTAAAATTATTATCGTAAATATTTGTTATGGTTACATCGACTAAAGCTATTCCTCCTCCACCTATAGCTGTGTTGTTTGCAAAAGTATTATTGTAAATTGATTCT
>Ga0075122_10002465_pt1 | contig 12180 bp, 12 predicted proteins | sample AntAceMetag02UKB_FD_69790 | JGI IMG/M metagenome (GOLD analysis project Ga0075122, IMG submission 69790) | Saline lake microbial communities from Ace Lake, Antarctica - Antarctic Ace Lake Metagenome 02UKB | ecosystem: Environmental > Aquatic > Non-marine Saline and Alkaline > Saline | place... | reverse complement strand
AAAGTAATCTTACCTTCTTTTTTAGATTGTAAAACATCACTCTTTTTAATATAAGCTTTTAATTTAGGAATCTCTCCAACTGTAACTGCCAAAATATCACTTACAGAATAAGAAGTACCTTTCTCATCATTATAAGTAATCGTTACCGGAACTTTATATAATCCCGGAGATGCTTCTGGATCAGCAATCATTTTAAACTTTAAAGAGTTCTGATAACCAGATTGAAGTTGAGCAACTCTTCTTTCTGAAGAAGATTGGTAAGGAGCTAAAGGTAAATCATCATCATCAAAATCTAATTTGAATTTAATATCTTTCAATAATGAATCTGCTAAATTCTTAACCATGATTGTAACTTCACCTGCTTCTCCAGGAGCAATTTGTTTTGGTTCAGAAGTAATTGAAGTAATATCTAATACTGCATCATGCGTTTGAATATTAATTAAAAAATTATCATCATCAAAATTAAACAATCCGGTCCCAATTTGAATTTGTAATTCTAATTCCGTTTCTTCTTCAACTGCACCATCTGCAACTTTAAGTTTAAATTCTACTATTTCTGCATCCGCTCCAGTAGAAGTTGCTCGCAATTTACCAATATTCTTCTCTATATCATCCCCATAAATCGAAAAGGGAAATTTAGGTACTATCCTCACAAAAGTATCATCATTAGATTGTTTACCTTCATTTTCAATTTTAAATTTTACAATAATAATTTGCCCTGGTTCTACTGGGTCTGGATCTTGAGATTGTAAAGTAACCCGTAATTGTACAGAATCTCCTATAGTTAATTCATTTGCACCAGCATAAGCTAAAGGAACAACTAACAACAATACCATTAATAAAATAATTAACTTTTTCATCTTAACACCTTTTTAATAATAATAAAAAACCAATTAATCTTTATAAATATATTGGTTCTAAACAAACTTAAGGTAATGAACAACCAGTCTTTTGTGCTAAACTTACAAAACTTTGTACTCCGCTTAAAGATGAACCATCAGCAAAAAACCATATTGGAACACCCATAATATTTTTTTCTGAACATCTCTTTTGGTCAACACTGCATTCAATGTAATTTATTTTATCAAAAGAATTGCCAAACATTTCTTTTTGATTGTTACAATGTCCACAATTATAAAGCCCATACATTTCTGCCCCATTCTCAGTTAAACAAATTGCAAAATTATTTAATAATTCCGGAGTTTTATCTTCACCACAACCACTTAAAATAATAGCACCTACAAACATTGATATTAACAATAAACATTTAATCACTCTCATTTTTCATCCCCTCATTATCTTCTATTATTATTTATTCATTATTTTGCATTTCCAATTTCTTCTACTGCTTCCGGATTGGCTAATGTAGATAAATCCCCTACTTCTTCACCTAAAGCTTTAGCTCGAATAATTCTTCTCATAATTTTTCCAGATCTTGTTTTTGGTAAATCTGAAACAAATAATATTTCTTGAGGTTTAACAATTTTTCCAATCTCTTTGGCAACATGCTTTTTTAATTCATCCCTCAATGTCTCATTCAAATCCACTCCTTTTTTAACAATCACATAAGCGGTAATTGATTCTCCTTTAATAGGATGCGGTTTTCCAATAACTGCTGCTTCCGCTACAAAATTATGACTTACTAAAGCAGACTCAATTTCTGAATTACCAACTCTATGCCCAGCCACATTCAAAACATCATCTGACCTTCCTTGAATCCAAAAATAACCATCACTATCTTTACGAGCAATATCTCCTGCAGAATAAACATTTTTAAACTGGTCCCAATAAGTTTTTTGATACCTCTCTGGTTCTTTATAAATCCCCCTTAACATTGCTGGCCAAGGTTTAAGTAAAACTAAGTTACCACCACCATTTTCTACTTCTTTTCCATTTTCATTAAAAATTGCTGCTGAAAATCCAGGTAAAGGTTTAGTTGCTGATCCAGGTTTTAAATCTGTAATTGGTAAAGGCGCAATCACGTGTGACCCAGTTTCAGTTTGCCACCAAGTGTCCATAATTTGACATTTCTCATTCCCAATATATTTGTAGTACCACATCCACGCTTCTGGATTAATAGGTTCACCAACAGAACCAAGAAGTCTTAATGAAGAAAGATCGTGTTTTTGCGGATATTCTTCACCATAACGGGTAAATAATCTAATTGCAGTTGGTGAAGTATAAAGAATGGTTACTTTATGTTTCTCAATTAACTCCCACCATCGATCTGGTTGAGGACAAACTGGACCACCCTCATACATTAAAGAAGTTATTCCCAAAATTAATGGCGCATAAACAATATATGAATGACCGGTAATCCAACCAATATCTGCTGCACACCACCATATATCATTTTCTTTCAAATCAAAAACCCATTTTAAAGTTAAAGAAGTACCTAAAGCATAACCAGCATGAGCATGAATAATTCCTTTTGGTTTGCCAGTAGTTCCAGAAGTGTAAAGGAAAAATAAAGTATCATTAGCATCAGTTTTTTCTGTTTCACACTCAACTGCTTGTTTCTCTACAAATTCATGCCACCATAAATCTTTATTTTTATTCCAAGAAACTTCTTCTTTAGTTCTTTGATAAACAATTACTTTCTTTACAGAATTAACTTTTTCTAAAGCCTCATCTGTTTGCTTTTTTAATGAGACAGTCTTTCCATTACGATAAAATGAATCACAAGTAATAACAACTTTTGCTTCACAATCAATCATTCGATCTTGAAAAGCTTTTGCAGAAAAACCAGAAAAAACTACGGAATGAATAGCACCAATTTTAGCACAAGCTAACATTGCAACGGGCAATTGCACAATCATTGGCAAATATATTCCTACTCTCTCTCCTTTCTTCACTCCCAATTCTTTTAAAGCATTGGCCAATTTAGAAACTTCCTGATAAAGTTGTTTGTAAGTAGTGTTTTCAACTTCTCCCGGCTCTCCTTCAAAAATGTAAGCAATTTTATCTGAATCTTTATGTCTGTCTAAAGCATCTTGAACAATGTTATATTTTGCACCTGTAAACCATTTTGCATAAGGCAAGTTCCAATCCAAAACTTTTTCATAATTACCAATAGAAATCAAATCTTTAGCAACTTCGCTCCAAAACCATTCTATGTCCTCTGATTTTTTTAACAAAGTATCATAATCTTTAATATTTTGTTTATCCATCCACTTTTTCACATTAGAATTTTCTACTAATTCTTTACTTGGAGAAAAAATCCTCTTTTCTTTTAAATAAACTTCAACATCTTTTTTCATTTTGATTACTCCCAATCAGAAACAGCTTTTCCATCAGTTAAATAACTATAAGTTTGTAATGCTGCTCTCGCCCCATCACCAGCTGCAATAATTGCCTGTTTGTAAGGGGTATTAGTAACATCACCCGCAGCAAATATTCCCGGACAAGATGTTTCTCCCACAGAATTAATAACTACTTCGTTCCATTTATTAATTTTAACTAAATCTTTAACCATACTGCTATCAACTACATAACCAATTTCTAAAAATAATCCTGTAATTGGTAATTCTTTCTTTTTTTTAGTAACTTTGTTCTCAACAACTACTGCACCGACAAATTTATCCCCTTTTATTTCAACAGGAACGCTATCTAAAACTAATTCAATTTTTGGATTTTGTTTTAATTTTTCAACAGTAACTTCATCAGCTCTAAATTCTTGCCTTCTGTGAATTAGATAAACTTTTTTTGCATATGAAGAAATATCTATCGCTGCCTCTACTGCTGAATTACCACCACCAACAATAGCTACTTCTTTATCTTTGTATAATGGCCCATCGCAAGTAGCACAAGTGCTCACTCCTCTGCCAAAAAATTCATCTTCGCCAGGAACACCTAATCTTCGCGGAACTTTCCCATAAGTTAAAATAATTGTTTTTGCTTCATATTTCTCATTGTTGCCAAGAACCACTTCAAAAGTATTCTCAACTTTTTTTATTTCCATCACTTTCCCATAAATAAATTCCGCTTCAAACTTGTCTACTTGAATTTTGAAAATATTCATCAGTTCCATTCCTGATTGTGGTAAAGCTCCAGGATAATTTTCAATGTGAGAAGTTAAATTTCCTTGCCCACCAACATCAATAGTAATTATGGCAGTTTTTAGTTTTTTTCTTCCGCAATAAATTGCTGCTGCCAATCCCGCAGGACCAGCTCCGATTATAATTGTGTCGTACATCTCGATTAGGGTTATAGTTGGGTTTAAAAATGTTGCTGAATTATGGCATATAAGTCACAATTAATGCACTATCTACTCAATAATAGTTAAAAAAGCTTAATAAAGTCCAGACTATTTAAATAAAATAATGGAATTTAAAATCATGAAAAAAGATAACGAGAACATCCATAAATATCCTACTGAAGACTTTAAAATCGCCCAAAAGTTTTCCCAACAACTAAAAAACGAGATGGGAGATTTTATTATGGGCACAATTATCTTTGGTAGCTCTGCTCGGAGACAAACTACTAAAGAAAGTGATATTGATGTTTTGGTTGTCAGTAATGACATTTCTTTTCAAATTAATGACGCTTTAGTTGAAAGTTATCGAATCATTATTGAAAGCATTATTGCCAATACGTCTACAAAATTACACGTAACTTCGATGACATATACTTCTTTTTGGGAATATGTTAAAGCTGGCGATCCTGTTGCTGTTAATATTCTTCGTGATGGTGTAGCTTTAATTGACACTGGTTTCTTTGAACCTTTACAAAAATTATTGCAACAAGGCCGAATTAGACCTTCAGAAGAATCTGTCTGGCGATATTTTGGTCGAGCTCCACGAACTTTATTAAACAGTAGATGGCATTTATTGCAAGCTACTTTAGATTTGTATTGGGCAGTAATTGATTCCGCCCATGCCGCTTTGATGCGTAAAAATGAAGTCCCTCCTACTCCCGAACATGTTGCAGAAATTTTAGATAAAGTTTATGTTAAACATAAATTGTTAGAAAATAAATATGTTGAGAGTATGCACCGATTCTATAAATTAAGTAAAATGATTACTCATCGAGAAATCAAACAAATTTCTGGCCCAGAATACGAAAAATATTATCATGAAGCCGAAGATTTCGTAAGAAGGATGAAGAAGTTAGTGGAACGAGGCAAATTCTAGATATAATTACTTTAGTAAAGAAACTATTAAATAGATTAACTTTATCCTTTTTAAAATGAAGAAAATATTATCGGTGATGGAAGATAGACATTACTTACTTAAACAATACAAAGATCTAAAGATTGTCTTACAACTTTTCAAAAGAAGAAAAATAAATACTGATAAAAAAAAAGATCCAAAAAAAGTTGAAGCAATTAACCAAGTTGCTGTTGCTGAGCTTAAAACGATTTTAAGGGGAGGATTGAGCCGAAGGGGACTATGGGTAGAAGAACGAATCCAAGACAGGCTTCTTCATGAATTATTAAAAAACTTGGAAGAAATGGGTCACGGGAATGATTCTGTTGTTACATTTGGTGATGTTCCTAAGAAAGAACTACGGGAACATTTAGAGTTGTATGGGAATCGGTTAGCAAAAAAATTATCGCGAGTGTCGGGAACGTTTGGAAAAGAATTAAAGGAAGAAGATATTAATTGGAATAAATTGGCTAAAGAAGCCAAAGAAGCTGAAGAAGATATTCTCGCATTATTGTCTTTGTTGGATAAACTTACTTTCAAACATTCTGGAACAAAAAAAAAATTAAAAGAAGGAATTCAAACAGCATTGGAAAAAGAGATATCTGCCAAATTAAAGTACTCTCGGGATAAAGGAGAAAAGAAGTTTTTATTAGTCGCTAGCCAGGAAATAGGAGATTTAGTGGATTTGACTTACCAGTTAATTAAGGGTGGTCATTCTCTGGGCCAAATAGACAGAGGGAGAATGAGAGGAGTACAAGAGATATTACTTTTGTTCCAAAAATTATATACTCATCCAAAAGTAAGCCCATCTTGGGACGTTATCAGTAAAACTATTAAAGAAATAATAAAATCAAAAATCTACAACCATATCACCTTGACGGAAATTTGGGCACTGGTGATTTTTTCGAGTCGAGTAGTTAGGGCAGTAAACAACAAAAAAATCGATTTTATTTATGCTTTAGATAGAAGTGCAAGAATCTTGGGGTTAGTGGTGGCATGGGTGATTAATCGGACCCCTAAAAGCAGAAGAGTGAAGTTAAAATTTATTAGAGAACACGGTGAGTTTTATTCACCAAGACAAAAGAAGGAACTCTTGGGGGAAAATGTTTTGATCTTGGATGAATATTCTGCTACTGGAATGAACCTCCATCTGGGACAGATGACATTACAATCTGCAGTTGGACCAAAGGGTATTGTCTACTCAGGAGCATTTTCTGTCGATGGTGGAATGGGCATGGGTGGAACTGGTCCCGAAAACTTTCTAAAAGAATTAACATCATTACCCGGAGGATATCCCAGTTGGTTTTTGAACAAACAAACCGCAGGAGTTGAAGAGGTGGGTTTACACAAAGTAAAAGTTCTAACTAGTCCTTTAGCTAGAATTCACGCGATTCCTATAAGAAGAGCATTATCAAAGTTTGCTAATATCATTGTTTTCTATATCAAATGTGTTGGATATTAAACGAAGTAAGTTTTAATTCTTATTATATATCAATAACATTAAATCAATCAACAATCAAAACCTTTAATAACAACATTATATTTCTAATCAATAATGAAAGAAACTATTCTCAAACATTGCCTCAAGAACGTTTATGAATTCGGTTCTGTTAACCCAAAAGTCGTTCTTGGTTTAACTTTAAGAGATAATCCGGAATTGAAGAAAGATGTCCCTAATGTTCTCAAAGAAATTGATAAAACAATTAAAGAGATTTCTTCGTTATCCAAAGAAGAAGTAAAATCGAAATTAGAAGAAATCGCTCCAGAACTATTAAAAGAGAAGAAAGAAGAAATCAAAGGCCCATTAAAAGAATTACCAAACGCAAAAGAAGGAAAGTTTGTAGTCAGAATTGCTCCTTCTCCGAGCGGACCTTTACATATTGGTCATGCTTATGGTGGTTCTTTAAATTATGAATATATGAAAATGTATTCCGGAAAATTCATCGTCAGAATCGAAGACACTAATCCCAGCAATATCTATGAACCCGCTTATAAATTAATTGAGGGAGATGCTAACTGGTTGACAGACAATAATATTTCTCAAATTGTAATCCAATCAGAACGCTTAGGGATTTATTATGATTACGCAGAACAATTAGTACAAAAAAATAAAGCGTATGTTTGCACCTGTAACTTAGATGAATGGCGAGAAATGAAAAAAGAAGGGAAAGCCTGCCCTTGCCGAGATTTAGAAGTTAAAGAACAACAAATTCGTTATGCAAAAATGTTTAATGAATACGCAGAAGGAGAAGCTGTTCTCAAACTAAAAACAGATATTAAAGATAAGAACCCCGCAATGAGAGATTTTTCTTTGATGAGAATTAACGAACATATCCATCCTAAAACCGGTAAAGAACAACGAGTTTGGCCATTAATGATTTTTTCTGTTGCCATTGATGATCACGAATTAGGATTAACACATGTTCTTAATGGTAAAGATCAAGCAGATAATGCCAAAAAAGAAGCTTTAATCATGAAAATTTTTGGTTGGAAAGCTCCGGAGTATAAACATTGGGGCATGATTAATTTTATTGGATTTAAATTATCAACAACAAAGACTAAATTAGCGATTGAACAAGGAGAATATACTGGATGGGATGATATTAGATTAATGACTTTAATGGCTTTACGTAAAAGAGGCTACCAAGCTGGTGCATTCAGAAAGTATGCTTTAGAAATTGGTTTGAGTTTAAATGATAAAACAGTTTCCCAAAAAGAATTCTGGAAAAATATCAACGCTTTCAATAAAGAATTAATTGAAGAGAAATCTAACAGATATTTCTTCATTCATGATCCCGTGGGGATTAAGATCCTAAACTCTCCTAAAAAAGCTGTACAATTAGATTTACATCCAGACTTTCCAGACCGTGGACAAAGAACTTTAACTATCCATGATGAAATTAATATTGCTGAAGATGATTATGAAAAGTTTGTAGAAGGAAAGATCTACAGATTAATGGATTATTGCAATTTTGAAGTTAAAGATAGAAAGTTTTTATTTGTCTCTGAGGATTATGAAGATTTCAAAAACGCAAAGAATAAAGGAATGATTATCCATTGGCTTCCGGTTGAGGATAATGTTGTAACGGAAGTAGTTTTAGAAGATAACTCTCACGCTCTCGGCTTGGGAGAAAAAAGTATGTTAAATTTGAAAGAAGGAGATTTAGTACAATTAGAACGATTTTCCTTTTGCAGATTAGATAAAAAAGAGGGTAATAAACTTACCTTCTGGTATTTACATAAATAAAAAATTAGGTGGTGATTAAAATAGCAAAAATTAGTAGAGATACTCCGTTAGCGGAAATTACATTACGTAGATATGAAAAACCAACCATGAACGATCGTGATTTGGTCAGAAAATTCTGTTTAAGTGTTGGCTTATTACAACCAGGTGATTCAAGAGATGTGGTAGTAGATGTTCTGCATGTTTTACTAAAAGCAAAACAACAAAAAGAACAATTGCATTCTGAAGAAGTTAAAAACAACGTCATGGACATCAGAAAGGAATCTAAGTTACCAATGTTAGGTATCGCTTCCTCAAACATCAGAAGACAATTGAAAAGATTAAAAGATTTGCATCTAATTGAAACTAATGCTAATTTGTATCGAGTAACTGAGTTTAGTCATTTGTCTGAAATCTTTGAAGAGAAAGTTGAAGGCTTTTTATTGAAATCAATCATGAGTAGAGTTAAAGACTATCTGAAAAAGATGGACGAAGAATTCAAACATCATGAAGAGAAATGAAAATGGGAATTGATAAAAAAGTAATGGAAGAGAGATCTGCTCGTTTTAAAAATGCTAAACCAAGAGTGATTAGAATATACACCAGAGAAGAAAGTAACGAAATAATTGCTGAAAGAGCTGCTTCTGTTGCTGCTTTAAGAATGCAGCATGGAACTTGTGTTGGTAGAGAAGAAGAAGTTTTAAGTTATGCTGGACAAAAAGATTATCGCCCATAAATAAAAGAATTCAAGCATGAGAAATAAAAATGGAACAATCTAATCGAAGAACAATTGAAGAAAGAATTCTGGCAATGTCTAAAGCTAGAAAAGATTTTAAACCAATTACACCAAAAAAATCATACCATTCAATTAGTCCAAAAGATGTTTCTAGGGCAAGAAGAAAATATTTTTCTTTGAAAAAAGTTGGTGTTGATGTGGTTACAAGAGCACAACAAATTATGAATGCAAGAGAATATTTGTTAAATGAATATAATGGAGAAGAACTTTACCAAAATAATCAATAAAAAAGAAACATTAAAACATTTAGATTTTATAGTAAATCATTGTAGTGGAAAAATGACTGATAAACCAACAATGGTTTTATCTTCAGAAGATAGTCTCTCATTAACTCTTGATATGGCAGAAGGAACACAAGCAGTACAATATGCCCGAGAAAAAGCAGCAGAAAAAGCCAGAGATAAATATGTTCCAAATCAAGGAATTGTCTATGAATAAAATGAAACTAGGTAACTACAAACATTTCAAAGGAACAATTTACGAAGTTATTGCTATTGGAAAACATTCAGAAACTTCAGAAGAACTAGTTGTTTATAAAAATACCAAAGATGAAGTCTGGGTAAGACCAAAAGCAATGTTTCTTGAAATTGTTAAAAGAGATAATTATTCTGGTCCCAGGTTCAAGTATATTGAAAAATAAATAATTAGTTTATCTTTTCTTTCAATTCCCCTAAATTATTAACAACCATGCACTCATCTAATCCCAATTCCACAAAATCTTCTTTAGTACTCTCGCCAGTCAAGACCGCAATAAACTTCACACCCGCTCCTTTAGCCGCTAAATAATCATCCGGATGATCGCCAACAGAAATAATTTCTTTTGTAGAAATTCCTTTCTCTTGTAAATAATCCAAAGCTGGATTTAAACATAATGGACTAGGTTTCCGATGTTCTTTCTCCTCTGGCTGAACAATAAATGCAAACTCTCCATAACCAGCTTGATCAAGACGATGCCGAGCCATCTTCACTCGGTTAGTAACAATTCCCTGAACAATTCCTAAAAAAGACATTTCATTAACAATCTCAATCCCTCCTAAAGTGGAAACATAAGGTATTTCTTGAGCATCTTCTCGATACCTAGTTAAAATTACACTTGATAAAGGTTCATCTCGAAGATAACCTCCGGGATCAGGAAACAAAGAAACAAAAATATCTTCAAAAGCTAAATTCCTTTTCTGAACAAACTTGATCTCTTCATCTGTAGGAATCATAAACGGAGTTTCTTGACAAACTTTCATTGCCGTTCTTCTTAAATGATCTAAAACAAAACCATTTGTATCAACTAAAGTATTATCCATATCGTAAATAATCGCTTTAATTTCACTGGCTTCTTCTGTTTCCAATTCCTCAGCAACAAAAATTTCCTCATCAGTAACAACCTCATTCTCAACCGCAAACTTTTCCTGTTTAACTTCTAAATTCCATCTGCCGGGCATAACAATCATTTGTTCTCGTTCCGGACCAATACTTACCAAACTAATTTCTACATTTCCTAACTCTTCAATCTTATTCAAATAATTCTGAGCATTAACCGGCAAATCACTATAATCTTTCATCCGAGTAATATCTTCATCCCAACCCGGCATCTCAATCCATTCGTGAGGAACACAATGTTCTAACAAAAATCCATCTGCTGGAAAATCTTTGATAATCTTTCCGGAAAAATAGATCTCACCATTGAAAACTTTTTTCGGACCAAGATATTTGTAAGAATTACAAATTTTTAATTTTTTTAATCCAGTTAATACATCTAATTTGCTAATCACAATTTTCGGACCGTTAATCAAAGAAGTATGTCTTGTTAAAACTGTATCATGCCATCCACATCTTCTTGGTCTTCCTGTTGTCGAACCAAACTCACCACCTTTCTCTCGTAAATAATCTCCCATTTCATCAAACAATTCTGTGGAAAAAGGACCTTCCCCAACACGAGTAGTGTAAGCTTTAATGACACTAAAAGTCAAATCAATGTTAGGCAATCCTAAACCAGTTTTTAATCCTCCTAAAGAAGCGTTGGAAGAAGTTACAAAGGGATATGTTCCGTGATCAACATCTAACAATAAACCTTGTGCCCCTTCCAATAAAATACTTTTTCCTTCCTGAACATTTCGTTCCAACATCAATCTTGTATCTACAAAATGTTTCTTTAACAATTTTCCAACATTATAATAGATATCAATAAACAATTCTGTTAATTTATCTAAATCAACATTATCACCTAAAGCAATTAACCTCTCTCTCCAACGATCAAAGAAAGAATCTTCCGGTAAAGATTGCCTTAAAGATTCCATAATCATCTCATCATCATCTTCATGCAATTTCTTAAAAGAACCAAACTTTTCCCAAACATGTAAACTCACTTTCCGCTTCAACAATTCTTTGTCTAACAAATCATTAATTCTGATTCCAGTGTAATAAGCTTTATCTGCATAGGTTGGTCCAATCCCTCTGCCAGTAGTACCAACTTTCTTTTTCCCTTTAGATTTTTCTTTGTACTTATCTAAAACTTTATTGTAAAGTAAAATTACGTGCGCTCTGCCAGAAATATACAAATTATCAACTGTATATCCTTTTTGTTCTAAAGTATAAATCTCTTTCAATAAAACTAAAGGATCAATTACCATTCCATTCCCAAGAAGACAATCAACATTCTTCCAAGTTATTGCAGAAGGAATTAAATGAAAAATATGTTTCTCTTCTCCTACGTAAACTGTATGACCCGCATTGTTACCACCAGTAGCTCGGGCAGAGATATCAAAATATTTTGCCGCCCAATCCACAAACTTACCTTTTCCTTCATCTCCCCATTGACCACCAAGAATTGCAAAGATATTTCCCACCTTAGTCACCTCCAAAAGAATTAATTAAGTCTGGCAATTCAAACAAATCAATGATATTATATTCAGCTTGTGTCTTTCTTTCAGGATCATAATTGACACAAATAAAACCTTTCTTTTTTGCTTCTTGAAATTGTTCATTTATTGGTCCAACATACAAAATTCCTTTTTCAAAAA
>Ga0075122_10002464_pt1 | contig 12185 bp, 15 predicted proteins | sample AntAceMetag02UKB_FD_69790 | JGI IMG/M metagenome (GOLD analysis project Ga0075122, IMG submission 69790) | Saline lake microbial communities from Ace Lake, Antarctica - Antarctic Ace Lake Metagenome 02UKB | ecosystem: Environmental > Aquatic > Non-marine Saline and Alkaline > Saline | place... | reverse complement strand
TGGTGCATATAATATAATGAAAAAAGCATTCCCCAACGCTTTTGTTGAGGGGATAGAGGGCCTTGGGGTGGTCCCACGGAGGTTAAGCATATGACACCTTCGATAATTCTGAATTCTGGTTATCTTCAACAAATACCTACTTTTCGGGAATGCACCCTATGATACACAATAGCTTTTATATCAGAAATGTTATGTGAGATGGGGGACAGTCCAAATGATAGATGTAGACGGCGATACAGCATGGGAAGTATTAGACCCAGAAACGAGGGAGAAAATAAAAGAGAGAATTTTGGAAATATACGAAGGGGAAGGAGTGATGTCCCCGGAACGTTTAGAAAAAGAAACAAATTTTCCAATCCCCGTGATAGCCACTGCTATTGTTGAATTAATCGAACAGGGAGAAATAGTAGAAGATAATGTGGATATTCCAACTCTTTCAGCACTAATCAGAAGGACAAACTATAATGTTGAAAGGTTGATTCAATCACACGATTATTTAACAGATACACTTAGCAAGACTAAAAAAGCTGAACAGCTTTTTGAATTGGTATCTCAATATGACCGATATATAAAAAAGAAACGAGAAGAATCAGATGAGTTCAACGACATTTTAACAGTCACTGAATATTATAAAAAGAACTGGGGGAATAACAATGACAAGTAGAAGGAACGAAAAGGAAGAAAGGAAAAGAATGGCCGATGCAAAGGCAAGGGAACAAAATAAACCGAAGGCAAATTTAGGTGGTGTTATAGAAGGAATCAATCAGATGAGTGGTCTTATACACGTTCAGATGTGTAGGGCGTGTCAACATTTTAATTATTGTCCTAGTTCGGTTGTTTGTGGTCATGAGCAAAGGCTCAATAAAGAGAAAAATATCTCGATAGACGAAAAAACAATATCAGGTGATAAGTCTGCACCTATTTCTTCCGAGTATCTGAATTCTGAAGGAAAGGTTATAACAAATCAGGAGTTACTTCAAATCTTTGAGAACCCTGAGTTGATTCAGAAAGCAATGATAATGATACAGAAAGAAGCGGAAGAAGGAGCAAAGCGCCAGAAGGAAAATATGGATAAGATAAAACAAAAATTCTTAGCCGATAGAGAACTTGCGTTGGCGGAACAGAAGGCAAACGCTGTGGTTGAAGACATTAAACAGAAAGCCGTGGACCCCGAACTTGAGCTTCTTAGGGAGAAAAAAATTCAAGAGTTAATGAATAATCCCGAAACCGAAACCGAAACAGAGGATAATCCCGAAACTGAGGAGTAGGAATGCTCTGGATTGAGAAGTATAGGCCAAAAACGCTTGATGATGTTATAGGTCAAACGGGTGTTGTCAACGAATTCAAAGAATTGAAAGAAAGAGTGTGGAATTCAGAAGATAGTGATTTTCCACACCTTCTTTTAACAGGTCCTCCTGGCATTGGAAAGACAACAGTAGTAAAAGCATTTCTAACTGATACCTTTGGTGATGCATGGGCTACAAACTATCATGAAATTAATGCTACGGTAGAAGCTAGAATGGAGTTTGTAAGAACCAGGCTACAAGAATGGGTCAAACAGATGGTGATAGGAACATACGAAACACCTTCTGGTGACGAAAGGATTTTCCCATTTAACACAATATTCTTTGATGAATTTGACCACGCTGAATTAAAGGCACAAGCATCTCTACGAGTAATAATGGAAAAATATGCAGATAAAACGAGGTTCATCCTTTGCGGTAATTATGCGCATAAAATAATGGAACCTATTCAGGACCGTTGTCTTCATCTTAGATTCAAACCGTTGCGTGATGAAGATATACGTCAAATTGTATCCAATGTCGCACAGAATGAGGGTCTAAAGGTAGATGAGAAAGCGATGGACCTAGTTTGCTTTGTATCAAAAGGGTCGGCCAGGAAGGCTTTAAGTACCATTTACAAGGCAAGTCTTTCTACACCATCGATAACAGGTGCCAATATTGATGTTGTAAATGTACCATTTGACATTAATATTATTTTTAAGGCACTGACGGCATGTCAGACTTCTGATATGGATTTATATACAAGTTCATTCGATGAGGTTGATAAATATATCAACAATTTAGTTCGTGAAGGAATACAGGGACCAGAAATTATAGAGATGATGGCTGATTCAGTATATAAATCGGATTTACCGCCAAAAAGCAAATCATATCTTCTTGCGAAATTCGGTGATGCGCTTTATAAAGGTTCAGTGGTAAGTAATACGGTATTATATGTAAAACTACTTCTAAGGGGGTTAAGACAATGAGATATTGTGAAATATGTAGAAAAAATAATAACTGGCCAGTGACTATGGAAAAAGCGCACCTTAAGTGTGAGATTTGTGGAGCTATAACAACTTGTTATAACAAAGAAGATAAGTTCCTTCATGGTGTTGATAAATACTACGGGGATTAATAATGGCACTTTGTGGAACAAAAGGAGGAAAGAGGTACATGGGACTCAATAAATGTAGCTTCGAAGAAGCGTTAGCTGTAAAAACACAGAGGGAGATTGCTTTTGTAAGTGGAAAATACGCAAACGAAGACCCAATTAAGACCGGATACAATATTCTAGGAGCAAAAGATGTCGCTAGGTCCCTTTGGGGTTTAGGATATGCCGTGATATGTCCACATACCAATACTGGTGGATTTGAAGTATTTGAGGATTCACTATCAAACGATTATCGTTATTACGAAAAGTTTTCTTGGAAACACTTTATGAGGGGATATCTTACTCTTTTAGAAAAGTGTGACTTAGTGGTAATGGTCCCTGGGTGGGAGAAAAGTGAAGGTTCGTGTATGGAACGTGAATATGCCATGAAAATAGGTATTCCTGTCTACGAATTTGCAGAGGTGGGTTATGCCAAAGCATTTGAAACTGAAAGTGACTAAAGTAGGAAATTATAAACCTACATCTTGGGAATATCGTGATATAATAAAGAATGGTGGCATACCTCCAGAGTTGACTATAACCTTATACTGCTCGCAGTATCAAAATGGAAACAAAAAAGACAAACTTACTATATTTGGTATAGATGCCCGAATGTGGTGTGATGTAGACCCTAGGAACATCCCAGAGGTGTCAAAGGTTAGGCATCTTATAACAGCAATTGAGCAGGCTGGCAAGTCCTATAATGAAGGTAAGGATTTGTGGTGTGTTCACACGAAATATCCATTTGAAATAACGAAGGTTCGAGATGCCATTAAAGAATGTGGCGCTTGGACAGGATTGGCTGACCTTACATATGAAAAAGCATTTAGGATTCACAATGGTATGAGAAGTCCTTATATATCAGTAGCCTCATCACTTAATAAGGCATGGAATATATCGGAAATAACTATGAGGGATAATCCTTGAATAGTTTAGACGCTACTTGGAAGGCAGTCAAGACGGCAAATATTGAGGTGATTCACCCTGACCAGCTTAAGGTAGATGACAAAATCCTTTGGAGTAATTTGATATTACGAATATTAAGGGTGCCTGTGTCTGGTCGTAATGGAGAAGCTGTGGTAGATTATCAGAACGATAACAAATTCAAAGTTCCAATGTATCGTGTATTTTATCGTGTCAAAGAATATCAAACAGAAACGCACCGAACAATTATAGAACCCGGGGTGAGATAATGAATGATTCACTTGGAGACCGAATGAAGGGATATGAAGACGTAACCCGAAACTTGCTACCGAGAAGGTCTTATACCATTATTCGTCTTGATGGTGTAGCTTTTCATAGTTTTACAAGAGGCTTCAGAAAGCCGTTCGATGGGATGTTAATTGATGCAATGAACGAAGCTACATTACATTTATGCTCACATATTCAGAACGTGAAGATGGCATTTGTGCAATCGGATGAAATATCACTGATTTTGGCCGACTTCGATAAAATAGAAACTGACCAATGGCACAAAGGCAATATTCAGAAGATGGCGTCGGTTAGCGCATCGAGGGCTTGTGCGGGATTTAACAAGAAAATTCGTACATTTGGGGTTGATAAACTGGCTGAATTTGACTCCCGTGTATTTACTATACCAAGTAAGATTGAAGTGTGTAATTATTTTATTTGGCGCCAGAAAGATTGGACAAGAAATTCTGTTCAGATGATGGCTAGAAGCATGTATTCGCAAAAACAATTACATGGAAGAAATCGACAAGACCTGCAGGAACTTATATTTCAAAAAGGTAAGAATTGGAATGATTTGGAAACCTATCTAAAGCGTGGAAGGGTAGCCAAGAAAGTTAACTTCACGAAGGATGGAGTCAGGCGTAGTAAGTGGATGATTGATAATGAAATTCCAATTTTTTCAAAAGATTGGTCATATATGGACAATTTGATTCCTGACCAAGCAACTGTTTCGGGGGAAGCATTAGATGAAAGCAGAAGAATTCAAAAATGAGAGTGGACTTGATTTCAAGGACATATCAAACGAAGAATACAGGAATTATTACTGGGAAGAGAATATGTTAGAGATACGTTTACCTATGTGGTTGCATGTTTCCAAATCTGGAGGACATAGAATCATCGGAATAGATGGTGTATCGTATTATATTCTTCCAAATTGGAGTTATATCGAATGGAAAGCTAAAGAAGGCACACCACATTTCAAAATTATCTGATAAAGACTGTAGGAGGAACGTAATGATAGGAAAAACATGGTGTCCAAATTGCAAAAAGTATGTGGCATCATCTACAGGAGGTTGCCCTTCATGCGGATATGTACACTTGGGGCATTAGTATGTCGATGCGGGGACGTAAAGTAGCAATTTCTATAATTGGAAATTTAGTCAAGAATAAAGCTAATGTTGACCTGCGTGATGTAAGTAGAGAATATGAATCTCTTTGTGAGTATTATGTTAGTTTAAAATCTTTGGGTCATATTCTTAGAGAATTTGGATTTAAATCGGCTGAAAGGCACAGCTATATCTACTGCCTTGGAATTGAAGGACGAAGGGAACTATATAGAGGTGAAAACGATGGGATTTTTAGACGATAAAGACGATGTGAAAGAAACAATGGAATTAACAAGAAAAGTGATGGAACATGCAATAGATATAGCTGTTGACATGGCTCCTAAATATGGGAAAATATATAGGGGACTTTATGATTCCCTAATAAGTGAGGGTTTTACTGAAGAACAGGCAATGACAATCACAGCTAACTACAATCCGGGTCAGAAATGAAAGAAGAGAATTTAGGCTCATATGATATTGAAACTGGATATTATGAAGAGTCCGATGGGATTATCCCATGTCTATCATTTGTTAATGAGGATGAAGATGTTTTCGCCGGAATGTGTTATTCATTACTAGATGAAGAAAAAGAACTGGTTATGAAGTGTCTTTATGATTCAGATTTCCTTTTAAAACACACAAATCCTAGAGACGATATAACATATATTCCTCCTGTTAAAGGTAAAATATATTTTCGAGATTATCCTTCCCATACTGATGAAGGTCACTGCATAGCTTGGATATTTCAACAGGCTGAACTCCAAAATATCCACAATTTTGTAGCATGGTATTCGGACTTCGATAAGAAAGGGACAACAGATAGATTAAAGGAACACTCTGATGTATGGGATTATCTACCAACGGGTGATTGGAATGTGTGGGATGCATATTCTTTGGTAGATATTATGCCTATGTTTGTAGGTGCTGAAGGTATGCAATCTTTTGAGGGTCGTGCGGCTCTCCATTGGTCGGCCCGTTCATCATTAGGATATGGTAAGATTATCAGAACTACAAATGGTGAACCCAACGGAAAGAAAAAAACTATCCCTGAACTTGTTGCTAATGATAGAGTACTTCTAACAATATACAATATTTGGGATAGTATCCTTCCTATGAGAATTAACAAGAAATATAAGGATTTGGCAGGAAGAAAGAAGAGTCATTGTGATTATTGTGGTCTTAATCTTGAAGATTGGCAGGAAAATGCTTACCTTGTCGAGCAACTCATTCAAAATAGGGTATATCCTGAAAGAATTTTACCTTCAAGAGGTCAAAATAAATATTTTCATTCAATTAAAGGTGGATTTGTAAAGGTTCCAAAAAAAGGACTCTTTGCTCCTTGTATTGAACTTGATATAACCAAGACTTACCCAAATGTAATGATATCGGGCAACATGTCTTCAGAAACCATAGTTGATGTACCTTGTTCAATTTGTAAAAATAGAGCTTTTTGTGATGTCAAGGATAAAGTATATGATTTTGTTAAAAGGCGGGAAGAATCACACCAAAAGGTAGTCAATATTTGTCTACGTCCTGATGATTTGGTTCCATTGTGTAAAGATAAGAAAACTCGGACAGAGTTAGAAAAAATTAAGAAAAAGATTAGGACCACTATACCACATGGATGGGTTTATGACCGTATTCTTGACGGAAAACTTATGCCTCTTGATGGATTTATAGACCCCCATGAAGCCGCTAAGTGTTTATCAACTGAACTTGAATTCGATTCAGAATATCCCGTAGCTATATTCCCTAGTGGAACCATCTATCGGAGAGATATTGAATCACCTGTACCTACTATGCTTCGTGAAATGACGCAGAAGAGGGATGAAGTAAGAGCTGAAATGAAGAAACTTCAGAATGAAAAGGATTATCTTAGAAAGGCGGGGACTCTAACAAAAGAAAAAGAAGCCGAATTGGATAGTTTAATTGATATATATTTTGCTCACCAATTCAGTTTAAAATCTGTTATGAATGCTGTATACGGATTATTTGTTTTTCATAAATTCAGGTTAGCTGATAGTCGGGTTGGTGCAGATGTAACCGATGTAGCAAGAAGGCAAGTAGCATGGAATATTGTGAAGATTGAAGATTACAAACTTAATATTTCTGATGTTATAGAAGGTTATGATGGTCAATTTAAGGCCGAAGTAATATATGGAGATAGTGTTTCAAAGGATACGATGGTATTTGCTAAGATAAATAAAATAATTAAATATGTTGAAATTGAAGAGCTTTTTAAAATTGATAAATCTTATGTCAATATGGGGAAAGAATATTCTTCACCAAATATAGATGTATTATCTATTGATTATTATGGGAATGTAAAGTTTTTTCCCATTAATAAAATAATAAGGCATAGAATAAATAAAAAACAAATGTGGAGAGTTAATGTTACTAATGATTGGCATGTAGATATGACTGCAGACCATTCTATAATAGGCTATCTTGGAAATAATGCCATGGATAGACTTTCTAAAAAAGGAATATCAATTGACAAAAAAGGTCTGGGAAAAAGAATCAATTTGCTGATACAAGATAGACTCTATGAAACTAAACCTGAAGAGCTTGGTGATGTTATAAAATCTTTATTAACTCATAGGAAGATACCAAGAGAACATATCATAGATATGGATTTTTCAAAAGAAGTATATGAATTAATGGGGTTATTTATAGGTGATGGTTCGTTTTCGCTCAATAAATATAATAAATCTTACTTCATAAGATTGGCGTCTGGTAAGGAAGATTTTAATGAAATAATAGATAAGGTTATTTTGCCATTGAAAGAACAGGGATATATAAAAAATTTCTGGGTAGGAAAGAAATATGGAATAACTATGAATGGAAATATAGTAAAGATTTTTAACAAATATCTGTGGTTAGGTGGATATAAGAAAAAAGTCCCAGATTTTATTTATGAAGAAACAGAAGAAAATATCAGGAGTTTCTTACGCGGGTTGTTTACGGCTGATGGTACTATAATAATAAGAAATAATAATCCTATCATTAGATTTACGAACACAAATTATGATTTCATCAGGGCCTGTACCAGATTATTGTGGTTTGTTGGTATTTCTAATTCATATTTCAAAGAGAACAAGTGTAATAACTATAAAGGAAAGATGTCAAAAACATATTCTAAACATGTGGTAATTAAAGATTCAAAAAAATATAGAGATGATATAGCATTTATATTAAAACGAAAAAATGATAGATGTCTGAAAATTTTAGATAACTATCAATATAGTCCAAAAAGAAATGTGTCTTCGTCTGGTCTTGATATACAACACTTTAAAAGTGCAAAAAAGATAGATTATAAAGGATATGTTTATGATATTGAAGTTGATGGCCCTAGAAGGATGTTTTTTGGGAATGGGATTTTACTTCATAATACTGATAGTTGTAAGTTCATCATATCTAATCTCGATGAAATCGAAAATACAATAGGTAGAAAATTAACAGAAGAAGAATTGTGGTCAGTTGCTAATAAATATACAGAGTATGTTAATTCTACATATGAAGAATTTGCCCGGGGTGTATTGGGTCAAGTATCTGATATTGCGTTCGAAGTTAAAGTTGAAGATGTTATGAAATCTTTTTTTAACTGGGGGAAGAAGAAGAATTATTTTTATATGACATTTGATAGTGATGAATCGCATAAGAAGGGTGTTGAGCGTTCTGATAAAACATTACTGTTCAAGGAGTTTGTCGATAATATATCTATACATATACTAAATAATGATGTAATATCTCTTGGTAATTTTATATCTAAATTTGAGGAAGAATTACTTAGTGGGGAAAAGGCACATCTTATAGGTAGACCAAGAGGAGTACGAACGGGAGCAGATGAGGATGGTGAAATATCCGATACAAGTAAAGGATATATCGAAGCAATGGAATATTCAAATTCAGCATTTGGAAAGAAGTTCGTAATTGGTGATAAGCCTGTGTTTTTTTCAAATGTAATAGCCGTAGAAGGATGGTCACCACCAACTAGAGGTATGATAGCGCTAGAATATGGCGATGACCTGAAAAAATATGGAATAAAAATCGATTATAAAGCGGTTTTAGAAAAATTCAAAAGTTCTAATTCTGTAAAAGGCATGTTAGCTCCATTAGGGGGTTGGGAAAATCTCAAAAGCGGTTTTGTGCCAAATGAAGGTGACATTGATGATATATGGTCTTGAATCCGGGGGAAAGTTCATATAGAACATTAGACGATAACATAATACTAGTAAGCCCTGGGGGACAAAGGGAGTGTTACTTTATGTATGAAGAAGAAGAAGAACCTTACGACGAGCCTTATGACGAATATGAAGAATATGACGATAGCAATTCTGATGAGGTAGTTGAGCGGAGAACGATTAATATTGATGACGATGGAACTATTGATTCTTCACCAATATCCAGACCTATGATGGATGAGGTTAAAGTCGATATTCCCGGTGAAGAGTCTGTTTTTGGTCAAACACCTCCTTATGAAGTAGATGATGGTGTTGAAATCGAACAAGCGCGGTCAATATTACAGGAAGAATCAGTCCGTTTTAATGAAGAGTCCAGTACAGAAGCAAGAATCCTAGGTGCCTTAAAGAAAGATAGAAACCCATTAGGAGGACTAAATCTTGGTGGGAGTGGAGCTCCAATATCTCCAATAGAACAAGAAGAAGCAATACTCGAGATGCTCTCCAGGGGTGGATTTTACTCGACAGTTGATGGTATGACACAAATTTCTGATTCGTTTGGTGTTGACCCCAAAAAGGTTCTAGCTCTGAAGTACCGAATGGAAGAAGCAAAAAGAAAGGAGCAACTAAAAATGTTTTCATTACAGGAACAGGCAAAAATGGAACCAAGGTATCAGGATATTCCATCAACACAACCACCACCACCGCAGTATCCACAACCGCAACCTAATTTTGGTCAACAGTCACAACAAGCTATGACGGGTGAATTAGCACCACCGAAAGACCCTATGCAGTATCTAATTGCAGTTATGGCGGCCCAAGCCGCTAAAAGCGAAGAAAGGGCTTTTCAGGCAACGACAGCGGCCACCCTACAAGCGCAAACTGCCGCAACTCAGCAAGTGGCAATGATGCAGATGATGATGGACAACCAAAAGAGCCAAAAAGGTTTCTTCGAAGGTGAGATGGGCGAAATAATCAAGAGTAAAATCTTGGCAAATGCTTTGTCTCCGAATGCTCCAGAGGTGTCAGGAACAGCACTTATATTAAAATCACTTGTCGAAACTGGTCAGTTGGGAACTATCTTCAGTGAAGCGGGCGAATTATTAAAAGATATGACGGCAAAGGATGATACAGCAGGGCCCGGATATCAGCCGATGCAATTAGGCTCCGATGATATGTTGCCGCCAAATTATAGACAGGGACAAATCCCTGGTCAAGTTCTACCACAAGCACCACCACAACCACAAGCACCACCACAAGCACCACCACAAGCTCCACAAGCACCACCTTCTATTCCAACAGCAGAAGATACACCTGATTGGTATGCCGATAAAATTTTATCGAGGTGGGACTTGCCAAGAGATGTTGTAGTCAGAAGTGCCGAAATGCTCATAAACCAAGCACACGTTGATAAGGAGCAATATACACAGAGAGATATGTTCCAAGCTATAATGGTCCTTGTTAATGGTGCAATGGGTCTTAAGAAGTTGGCATTTAGTGTAAGGGACTTCTTACAGGTAGATGTAAAGGGAGTAGCGCATAGGGATGTTATAACTGCAGTAGAAATGATGAAAATGCAGATGCCTGATGTAATACCCGTGATAGTTAAGATGGACTTCGAGGAAATTTTACAAACTGCTAATATATACAAAGGATGTAAAAGCGTATCTAAAGAGATAGCTTACTTGAACCACAGTCTGGTAAAGCCACTTGTTGTAGAATTGATTGAAACTATAAAAAAATCACCTGAATCAACACTACCACCAATGCTAGACCCGAATGATGATTTTGAGAAAGATATGATGGGGGGAATTTAAAATGAAAGGAAATTTGTTTGACGATATTGATGACGCAGAACCATTGACCGATAAGAAAGAACTTGGTAAGATTATGGCGGAAAATGAAAAGACTAAAGCAGATAACGACCCCTCTGCAGAGTCTTTGGCAGAGCCAGATGATGAACTCGATGCTTTAGATGATGGACCTGACCCGGAACCGGAGCCAGAACCGGAGCCAGAACCGGAGCCAGAACCGGAGCCAGAACCAGAGCCAGAACCGGAGCCAGAACCGGAGCCAGAACCGGAGCCTGAAAAACGAAAGAATCCAAGTTTGGTACAGATGCTTCTGGGAAGAAAAGAGGCATCCAGGCTTCCGATATGGCCTGATGGTCATTTCTGTCCATTCTTAAAGGCCCCATGTGTTAAGGAATCGTGTATGTTTTATATTGCGGCTGTTATGACTCCCGAAGGGGAGAAAATACCTGTTGAACGGTGTACAATAACAGTAATAGCACAGACACAAGCCGAAGTAATTGACCTTCTAAGTGTAATGGCAATTTCTGGTGATGCTAGTGCCGAAGCATTGGATGGCGAATTTGATAAGTATGAAGACGTCGAATCGGAAGGAGCAACTCAGACTGTTGATGAGAAAAAACTTGAAGATTTAATGGGATTCTGAGGGGTATTTTTGTCCCGTAAGGTCATAGTGCTGGTAGGTTTCCATCCAAGTAAGAAGTGGTCTCCATTGGAAGAGGATGGCCCAAAACATCCTCTTCTATATGAATGTCTTGATGCTATTGAGAAACAGACAAGACGTGACCTAATTGACCAAATTCATGTTGTTCAGAATAATATATCTGGAGTTAAAGGTATGATTAAATCCAGAAATGAGATGAGGGAATGGTGTCTATCTTTGGATATGGATATGTGGATAGTGGATAGTGATACAATAGTTCCATCTGATGCCATAGAAAAGCTCACATCTGTTCCTGAAGATTTCGCCGTTGTTGGTGGATTATATAAAACTAATAGGGTAGACTATTCAGTATTTTCACGATTGAATTCGGACTTTATAGAAATAGCTCGTGGTCATAAAAGTTTTCCACTTAAGTTAATTCATCCTGTTGATGAAGATTGGCATGAAGTTGGCGCGGTAGGTGCTGGATGTTGTTTATATAGAACACCGTTTCTATCACAAATCGAATTCAATACTGAATGGAAAGGTCAGATATATGGAAAGGCCGATGATATGTGTGTTTGTTTGAATGCTTTAGAGCAAGGACTTAGAATTTCAGCTCATTTTGGTGTCAGATGTATTCATAAAAGATGATAAGTGTCAAAAATCATACAGCTGGTAAACCATTGGCTGGAGTTGAACTTTGCGGTCTATACTGAGATAGGTTGCAATTCCTGCTTCATTGTTCGGATGAACTCCACAGGCGTAGATTTGGACAGTTCCTGCCCTATTGCTCGATTCAATATGTTGAACGATG
>Ga0075122_10002463_pt1 | contig 12186 bp, 12 predicted proteins | sample AntAceMetag02UKB_FD_69790 | JGI IMG/M metagenome (GOLD analysis project Ga0075122, IMG submission 69790) | Saline lake microbial communities from Ace Lake, Antarctica - Antarctic Ace Lake Metagenome 02UKB | ecosystem: Environmental > Aquatic > Non-marine Saline and Alkaline > Saline | place... | reverse complement strand
AACGTAGGCATAGGGACTACAGCACCTGCAACCAAATTTGAACAAGCCCAATTTAGTGCCGATGCTTTAGGCTCTGGGCATACATTTTCAAAATCCAGACACGCTACTGCAGGCAGCCATACAGTTGTAGTTGATGATGATGTGATAGGATTTACAAATTATGCACCAAGTGATGGTACAGACTTCGGAACTATATCAGCCAGGATACATGCAGAAGTTGACGATGCTGCTCCAACAGGTTCAAGTATTGGTGGAGCTTGGGTGGTTAGTACAGCAAGAGGTTCTGGTGCAGACGATCTTACTGAAACTGCCCGTTTTACAGCATCTGGAAATCTTGATGTTGCAGGAACAATAACCGGCAATGTGTTTATAAATGAAAGTGCTATTGTTGGACTAAATACTGGAGATGGGACTGATGCAGACCAAAACTTAATTACGATTAATAGGTCTTCCTTAGACCATACAATAACCTGGGATGAGTCAGATAGTGAAATTGAGATCAGTGTCGCTTTGGCAGTAGCAGGAATTTTATCCGGTGAAACGGGTGTAACCCTTGATGTTGATCCTACTATCACATTAACTGCTCCTATGTGTAAAAATGCAGCAAGATTTAACAATGATGCTGATGTTATAGATTATACTTTGCCTGCGGCTGAAGCAGGATTAGTAGTATTATTTTATGACATAGGTGGTGGGGTTATCACTATCGATCCTTTTGATGGAACGGACACCATTTATTTAAACGGAACTTCGGTCGGCGCTGGTGACGCGATTGATTCTCCTGGGAATATAGGTGATTTTATCGCATTAATGGCGATAGATGACACAAGGTGGATTTCACTTGGCAGAAATGGGACATTTGTAGATGGAGGAGTAGATTGATGAAAAAACTATTTTTACTTTTACTTTTATTCCCGTTTGTTGCAAAAAGTCAATTTATGATAGCTGCAACCGGTAGTACAACAGAAACTCCATCCTTTGAATTTGGGATTACAACACTTGGAGAAGATGATAGTTTTGCACCACCGCTTTACAATGGCGGAACTTATGACTTTGTAATTGATTGGGGGGACGCATCTTCAAGCACAATTACCGCTTTCGATGATGGTGATTTAATTCATACGTATGCGGATGCAGGAGCATCATCTTATAATATATCGATATCAGGTATATTAATTGGATGGAAATTCGACAATGCGGGTGATAAAGCCTTAATGAAGGATATAACTCAATGGGGTTGTTTTCGTCCTGGCAATACAGGTGATGCTTTCAAAGGGTGTTCAAATCTTACCGTGTCTGCAACTGATATTATGAATTTGTCGAGTGTAACTGATTTTAACGAAGTATTCCAATTATGTACTTCTTTAACAACAGTTCCTTCGATGAATAGTTGGAATATGTCAAATATAACTACTTTTTATGGGATGTTTCATACGTGTACACAGCTTAATCAAGATATTTCAGGATGGAATACAAGCTCATGTACCAATATGGGATATATGTTTTACCATTGTGATGCTTTCAACCAAAACATTGGGAGTTGGGATGTATCCCATGTTACTATTATGACTTGGATGTTTTATGAAGCTGGTATATTTAATGGCAACATAAGTAGTTGGACAACATCGGCATTATCAAGCTGTAGTGCAATGTTCAGAAATGATGCGGCATTTAATCAAGATATTTCAGGATGGGATATGGACGGAGTTAGTGATTTTGGAGCTATGTTTTTAGGCTGTACATCCTTCAACCAAAGTATTTCAGGATGGGATATGAGCAGCGCAACAGACATATCTCATATGTTTAATGGAGCAACTGCATACGACCAAAATCTTGCGGCATGGGTTATAACAGGAGTTACAGATGCTTCAAGTATGTTCAATGGTGTTACTCTTTCAACGGCGAACTACAATGCTTTATTAATTGGATGGGAAGCACAAAATGAACACATAAACGTTACTTTCGATGGTGGGAATAGTTTGTATAGTGCCGGTGCAGCCACAACCGCAAAAGCTGCGCTTGTAACGAGTGGTTGGATAATTACTGATGGTGGTCAGGAAGAATAAGGGGGCTACATGCCAGATGAAAATGGTACAAGTAAAGGACTCAGAAAAGCTAAACTAATCATTACGTTGATCGTTTCCTGTTTCATACTGACAGGGATGGCTGTTGGTACTGTTTGGCAGGTTGGGAATAAGGTTGCGGTGATAGACACCACTGAAAAGGATTTGGCTACATTAAAAAAAGAATTCTACCTACATGAGAAGAAACAAATCAAATCAATGACAAAGATTGAATGGTCATTAGAAGAACTTTTAAAGGAGCGTGGGATCCAAATTCCCGACAGCCTAAAGAAAAAATCTTATGAGTTGAATTTAAGGGGAAATAAATGAAAAGAATATTACTAATCGTAAGTTTATTGTGCGTAACTACAGCATTTTCCCAAACTTACTATTTTAAAAAAGCGATAACTGTAAAAACAAACCAGGCATTAATTGATTACTACACTGAAAACATTGCTTGGATTGCATCGGTAGGTGGGAAGAAAGTTATTGAAATCCCTTGCGAGATAGATGTTAAGAAAAATGTAAAGTCTGAAATAATCGATAACTTTTTAGTCCAGTATGAAGTTACCCGGTTTGCTGGTAAAAAAAGCATCACCATATTCCCTTCAAAATGCAGGGTATATGAATTTAATTTTGAGAAGAATACAATAAAAAAGCGTGTTTCAAAAGCATCTAATGCCAAAAGTGTCTTCAGACCGGTTGATTTGAAAAAACGTCTCGAAAAGACAGAAAAACTTAAACCAAAAGAAATTAAACCAAAGGAAATCAGACCATGAAAAAATTACTTGTTCTATTGTTTGTTTTGTTTTTAACTGTCCCCTCATTTGCCCAATCTTTCATTGAGTGCCCGGCTGTTATGGAAAAAGACTCTGTTGAGGACGGTAGCAAGGTGACTCGTTACCTGTTTTTCAATAGCGGGAATGACAGTACAAAGAAAATAATGAACCAGGGAAGTATTGATTTGGATATCTACCCGGAAATGCAGTCTTTAGTTGTGAATACTGATACACTTACTGTTAGCATCCAGGGATTTAAGTTGAAAGTTAGAGAAGGTGAAGAAAATACCAGAGGTGTTGGGCAGGTCGAAACTTTGTTTGGGGATAGCACTTATGTAGGATTAGTCCCGGTAGATTCGACATTGACGACATTCTCTATTGAAAACCTTTTTGATTCAACGTTCTTTCCAATGTTTGATGGTGTTGCAGTGGGCTTTGTTCGTGGTGGCAGCGATTTAGATTCCTGTTACGTTTGGACCAACTTGAAAGTGTATAGATAAATGATTCGTATTCCTGAAATAGTTGGTGTATTCACCAATGCTGACAAAGAAGATATTCCGGAAAAGTATGCAACGGCGTTGAAGAACTTCATAGCACGTTTTGGAAAGCTGGTTAAGACGTTTGGTTTTGGGGTGAAAATTGATACTATTGAAGCAAGTGTTGTTAATTTAGTTACTTATTTGAATAGCAATTTAGCAGCAGGCAAAGGTTCCGGTACCGGGTATGTCATTATTGGAGTCAAACTTGCAGCGAACGTTGTCTCTTTACGTTACTGGGATGGAGATTCGTGGGAAGACATTGATGATATGCTTGAAAACACATTAGGTACTTACAAGCAGAATCAAAAGATTCCAATTATTCAGCATAATAAGATTCTTCGTATTCTGCCTGGTGCGGTTGGAGAATTTAGTGGAACGGAAGCCAAGGGGCTTTGGATTGGGTATCTTGACCGAGATTTCTTCGATGGGATTTACGAAGCTGATACTGACTTTAATTCAGGGTTCTGGGTTGAAGATACGGAGATTGTGGCGCCGGATATTGAAACGAGTGGGTTTAATTTAACGGTTGATCAGTTATCCACAGCAACTTTTAAATTGTTTGGCAGCACTGGAAACTCAATAAATTTATACTACAAATTCAGTTACGTTTACGATGGGTTAAATGAGAGTCTTTTATCAGATGAATTAAAAGTGATTCTCGTAGATGACGATGACGCGTATCCACAGATTGCTTTTAGTATTACCAAGACAAGCCATAATAAACGTATTACAGCAATAAAAGTATATCGATCTCTTATAGGAAATCAAGGGGCTGGTGGAAGTGGTTCTGGTGCTGAGAGTGGTGGATTGGATGCTTCTTATGGGCATATCCATACCATTGATTTATTAAGACCTTCTGGAAAATATTTAAGTGGCAGTAACGCTGATTCTGGACGAAGTAGTATTTATGTCAGAAATATTTCAGGTAGTTACGCTGCTGGTCATGCTGGGTTATGGGGTATCAAGGTAACAGGCGGTGCAAGAGAATATAATATTGCAGATCCTACAAGTCTTGGTAGCGGGCAAGATGTTTTTCCGATTCATGCAATAGAATCAGATATTGCTACACATCATTGGGATACAGACTGGGTAATCGGTTATTATGCTGGGGTAGGTTATGGTGTAGGTTATGGTGAAGGTGTATGGACACAGGTGGCAAGAGATGCAGATGACGGCTGTTATGCTGGTTATGGTTGTGTAATGTTTGATGATGAGGATTTTGGGATTGACAGCCTAATAGGCGCTATTTTATTTGTAAATAGTTTACATTATGTAATTGAACGTACTCATACAAAAGCTATCCAGATAGACGGTTTGTATACGTCTGATTTCATAAATCAGGCTTGGAAAATTCTTCAGGCAACAACAGGTCAATATTACTTCACCGAAAACGGTGGTGATGTAGATGGTTTATTTTTTGACACAAATTTAGACGCTGGAGCTTCATATCCTTTATTAAACTCACCATCGATTAAGGTAAATGGCAAATTCGGATTGGTTTTAAAAGGTCGACTATTCCAATACAACGTTGTACTTGATCCTGGGGATACTAACGAGGAACATGACGACTGGTTGTCTTATTCGGAATATGACCAATTAGACGTCAACCCGGTGAGTAATGTGATTCCGATAGTTAATAGGGAAGGTGGCGAAGGTACCGGGATGGCGGTATCGTTTGGTTCTTTGATACTTTTTAAGAAACATGCCATCCTGAAATTAGATATTGCGGACCCGACAGATCCTACCACATGGAGTTTACTTGAATCTGTATTTGAAAGGGGAAATGTCGCTTATGCAACAAACGGTGGTAAAGATGGGGTAGTGAATGTCGGTGATAGCGTTTACTTCTGTGCTTACGATGGAATTTACAGGGTAGATGCAAATATGATGGCTGCTGCTGATTCCACGCCATTAATCAAGAACAGGATTTCCGAACCGATTAATGATGTTTACCTCAGCCTGGATGATGCAACTGAAAAAATATACATAAAGGGTGCTTTCAATCAACGAGAGAATGAGATAATTTGGCGATTAAATGTTTCAAATGTATGGGCTTACAACATCACGACACAGGAATGGCGCCAAATAAATTCTGATAACGACCCTGATATAATATGTTTGGATGAAAACGGCGATTTTATGTTTTATGATTCGGGCCAAGCTAAAGTTTACAGCGCCAATGAAACCGAATCGGTGGGATGTGAAGTAATTACCAAGTTATTTCGTTTATCCGAGTTAAATGACCGGGAGCAAAAGGTTATTGTTCGATATGTGAAGGTCCGGTATAAATCCATACCGGAATTAACGATAAATGTTTATGTTGACGAAGATGTAGAGACTGAGGATAATGTCGCGGTAACTGGTACGTTGCCAAATGTGTTAGCTGCTGAATCATTATCAGACCCAACGGACTTATCGCAAGCAACCTGGTCGCCTACAGCAGAGATTTCAATAGTAGGTACTGACGCAGTTTACTTGTACGTTGCTACCGGATCAGGAATACTTGCACAGACATCAGGTAATTTAGCGATAGCCGGTGTTGGAAGTAAGTGGTATAAATTGGTTTATACAATTAGCAGTTCAAATGTTGTCAATGCCATTGCTATCATTACAGCCACATTTGCTTCGGAGTTAATTTATTTAGATATTTCAAATGGTACACATACGGTTTACTTTTATTCAGCTGTTGCGCCAGGCAATTTCGTTCTCTTTGTTACAGGTGCAACGGCTGGTGAAACATTTACGCTTGAAAGCATGAGTGCGAAAAAGGTTGATGATGCTGTAATAAAAACAACGACTATCCCGATTAGGTATAGATGTCAAACATTAAAAGTAAAGATAATCGACAGTGTTGATAGTCCTGCCGATACTGAAATTTATAGTATAGAAATAATTTTAGGGAGTTAAAAAAATGAATGTTCACACAATGATGGCGCTTTTGTCAATCAGACTTGAAGATGCAGAAGGTTCGATTTTTACGGAATCAGAGCGACTACAATTCATTAATAACGCTCAGTTGAAGTTATCACAAGCGTTACATAACAATTATTTAACTGAGTTGCAAGTAATTGAAACTAACGAAAGCGTAACCAGTAATAAATTTGCTATGAGTAATTTGGATAATACTGTTTTGCGTGGTGGCGAAGGAATTTTAAAGGTAAAACTTGCCAGTGGTAAATACTGTACCAGAATTGATGTAAAAGATATTAAGCGAACTGAGAATCAATTTTATCAAGGTTCTGCAACCAATCCGCTTTATTACGTCTTTCAAAATAACATTTATGTTTTATTTGGCGGTACCAGTACGTTAATAGACGTGTATTACCTTAAATTGTCGACAACCTTGCAATATAAACTTGGTATTGGGGGCAACCTGCCTGCCGATGCGGTATCATTCAAAATTGATTCTGATGAGGAACCGAGTAGTGTGGATGATTATTACAACGGTGCAGTTATTTACTCTGTTGACAAAAAAACTTATCACGTTGTTACGGATTACGTTGGTTCGACAAGATTAGTAACTGTTGAGCCGGCTGCTACATCTGATTTTAGTAGTGATACAGACGAAATATATTTCCTGCCACAAGATTTTGATTCGTTAGCATTATCTGGCATTGACTGTGATCTAAATGAATCGTTACATGAAATCATTGTTTCATTGGCAGAGGCGGAAGGTTGGGCCATGGATTCAAAACTGGACAGGAGAGAATCGGCATTGCGAAATGCCAATAGTATAATTAATGTACTCAATGCCCGGTATACAGAAGCAGAAGGTATTGGAACGAAAAATCGGTAATTAGGAGGAATATAACATGAATGTAAGTGAAATGTCAAATTTACTCGCATTGCGTCTTGAAGATGCTGCTGGTGTTACTTTTACAGAGTCTAAACGATTGAAACTTTTAAATAATGCTCAACTTACCTTGTCGCAATTATTGCACAATGCGTATTTAACGGAATTAGAAATTTTACAAGAAACTTTAACAGCTACTACGGGTGTTTATTCGATTAGCAGTCTATCCAACGATGTCCTCCGTGGCGGAGAAGGTATTGTTAAAGTAAAAATCAATGGAGGTAAATATTGTTCTGAAATTGATATGAAAAGTATTAAAAGGACGGAGAACACTTACCTTGCAGGCAGTGTTCGCAATCCTTTATACTACGTTTTCCAGAACAATATTTATATTTCAAACGGTGAAACAAATCCTGTTATTGATGTTTATTATTTAAAGATTCCCACTCCATTGGTTCGTCTTTGGGGAATACAAGGGGATGACCCACTGGCAGTAGACACATTTGAAATTAATGCCGCAGAAAGTCCATCTGCTACCAATGATTTTTATAATGGAGCAGTAATTTTTGCAACAAAAACCGGTAGGCGAAGTTATCACGTTGTTACAGATTACGTAGGTGCAACACGTATTGTTACTGTTGAGCCCGCTCTTGGTGGTGGTGATAAATTCGATGATTCGGAAAGCTTTTATTTCCTAACAGGTGACCATGAATTGACAGGTTTGGATGATTTAACGAGCGACCTTAATGAATCACTTCACGAACTTATGGTAACGTTGGCAGAGGCGGAAGGTTGGGGGATGGATAGGAAGTTTGATAGAAGAAAAGCTGCGTTAGATGGGGCGCTTAGTGAAATACAAACGCTTAATGAACGGTTTACTAAAGCCGAAGGTATCGGCATACAAAATAGGTGATCAAATGAAAAAATTAATTATTGTTATTTTAGTGTTGTTTTGTTTTGTCTCTTTAATACAGGCTTGTGATCTAACAATAAGTTTTGTATTGGACGAAACAGGATCAATGGAAGATATTCGAGATCAAACAATTGATAGTTTCAATGAATATCTTTCCACTTTGCAAGGTAGAAATGAAAAACTTCGTATGACACTTACTAAATTTAATTCATCAAATGTAGAAATAGCATACGAAAATGCTGATATTGAGCATATTAAAAAACTTAACAGAAATAATTACATTCCACAGCATGGGACGCCACTGTATGATGCTATTGGCAACACCATTGAATCTTTAAAAGGTGTGAATAATGTTTTGTTTATAATACTCACTGATGGACTGGAAAATTCGTCTCGGAAATATACCCAAAAAGATATTTTCAAAATGATTGGTAATAAGCAAGATATAGGGTGGACGTTTGTGTTTTTAGGGGCAGACCAGGATAAATATGTAGCTGAGAATATTGGAATACAATCTGGGAATATTTTTAATTGGGACGGCAGCAATGTTGGCATTGGTACATCTTCACCAATGCAGCAATTAATTAGTAACACGTGTTCTTTTTTAGATTCAGGAACAGTTAAAACGTCAGACTTTTTTAAAAATGATTCTTTGAAATCGGAGAAATAATGAAAAAGATATTGATAATGATATGTTGCCTTTTTGTTGGTTTAGTCCATGGGCAGAAATTTGAAGGCAACGATTTTATTCGTATTAGTTCGTTTTTAATGCCCGATGGCGCTATTGGTTGTTATGATAAACATTCAGGGGTAAAAGTATATTCTGACAAGACTGATAGCGTGGAAGTTATTTTCAACGCTCGTTGTTCTTATGGGATTGGAGAGATAAAAGTTGTAGATCCAACTGGTACCCAAAACCTTTTACAGATACCAAATAATTCTTTTAGCCCGGTAAGTTTAAAACTTACTAATATAGTGGCGGGTGATTGGTTGTTCCAGTTTATAAATGATAATCCGGAAAACAGTAATCCTGATCAAGACAGGAATATTTTCATTAAATACATCGAAATCGATGGGGTTACTGCTGAACCTGAAATACCTAATCAAATAATTCATTATTATCAACGGAAGATTTTATGGGACCCGAACACAGAGGAAGACCTAAAAGGATATAAAGTTTATTTTGGCAATCAATCGAGAAATTATGGAAGCTCTGTTTATGTAGGCAATGTAATAATGGTTGTTGTTGATTCTTTGAAATGTGGATTAACTTATTTTTACGCTGTTACAGCCATCGATACTGCAGGGAACGAGAGTGATTTTAGTAGCAATGAACCTACATCATTTGAAGAATGTAAAGAATCTGGCGACAGAATACCGCCTAATAGTCCCCAGGGAGTTCGAGCAACGGAAATAGATGAGTGATAAAAACTTTATTGAAAAACATATAGGAGTATAACATGGCGATCGGTATATCAGGTGTTCTGGCATTAGCAAAAGGTGCATCATCAATTGCAAACTGGTTAACTAACCGTAAGCGTGGTAATTTCTCTGATACTGCATACGGCAAAAGACTTCGTGAGCGCATGGAGCATGGTAAATATTCTCCTGAAGCTGAAACAAGGATCGTTGGTGGGGTAGCGAAAAGTGCTGGAAATATAGCACAGAAAGCAGGTGCAAGCTATCGTGGCAGGTTAGCGAGTAGGGGCATGGAAGGTTCTATTGCCGGGCAACGTGGTTTGTCAGAGATTGAGACACGTCCCATAGAAGCAGTAACCAGGACCAGAGAGCGTATAGCTACTGAAGATGAAATGGCAAAAGAATCAGCCAAGGATGAGTTCGCCGCAGCCAAAATGTCTTATCGTGAACGGTTGGACGAGTTAAACCGAAGGAATAATACTAACTTGGTTGGTGGATTGGTTGATGCCGGGGCTGGTTATCTTGTGAGCAAATCGAAACAGGCAGCGTTTGAAGGGTTTGACCAAGATGATCCAGCCAGCGTTCGTGCATGGGCAAAAACACAACCTGATCCGATGGCAGCTATGGGGCAAGCTGCTCAAATGAATTACCGGAATGCGTTGGCGAATAGGAGTAGCAGAACTGGCAGAGTGGACAAAACAGATTATACACCGAGCATGTCTGAAATTACGAGTGCCAGCGATGCTGATTTGTGGGACTGGGTAAATAGTTCAAAAAATCAAGATGAACGGTTACACCGTCTTAATATAATTCATACTACAACTGGAAGAATTTTACAGCCAGGGACACTTTTAGGCGCAGGAACTATTAGTAATGAAGGGGTTGCCCGATGAGTCAGCAAGACAAACAACGAAAACAAGCAGAAGAATTTAAAAATGCTTATGGGTCATATCCACCGGGGTATAAACCTGCCAAAGTGAATTATGCAGACAGTTTAAAGCAAGGTGTTGCACAAGCGGACTTCAACATCCTTTCTGGCAAGGGAACCGCGCAGGATTCAGCAAGATCAAGGTATGGCGGTATTTTGGGTAAACGAGAAAAAGCGAGATTACTGAAACAGCCAAAACCTGAAAAGCCAAAAACCGCTTCACAAATGCTGTCAGATAAGAAAGCACGATTAGCTTTAGAATACTCTCGACTTGGTAACAAAATGTCGAAGAAGAGGATGGCAGAAGCCAGGCGGTTAAAAGTAGTACCAAAAGTAGAGCCAGAAAATTATAGTAAGAAAATCGGTAATATTTTAAATAAACAAATAAAAATAAGAGACAATCTGGATGCTAAATATGAAGCGCAGACCGATGAATCTGGAAAAGTAACAAGGCCAGAAGAATACGTTATAAAAGATGAGGCTTTAAGGAAGCCATTATCTACCCAATATACAGCTTACGGTGATTCAATAAAATCTATACAAACAAGACAATTTGTTGGAAATTTATCTAAAACAACAGGCGTATCAGTAAGCGAGCTTAACGAAGTAAAAAGTTTAACAGACCAGGTAATCCAAAAGATTGACCAAGAAGGGATGCCGCCACATATTAAAGACAGGGATTGGTATATAAGCAGTATTTTGTTGCCAATATTAGATAAAAAATATGGTGCAAGGAAGTACGAACAGGATGATTGGAAGTTATTATTAGAAGGGAAAGAGTCTGAATAATTAAATTTTTTATGGACTTTCAAAGTGATTTATATTGTTTTTTGGGAATAATATTCTTACAAATGCTTCATCTTGTTGTTTTTTAACTTTTTGCATTGCTTTTATCCCAAACAACTTTAGATAGATTTTTCTTTTCTTGCCCATGAAAAGAGCCTGTAAATATACAAAAAACAATCCTATAATATGTGATGTTTTAATTTTCATAGACAATACAATAATCCTTGCTGGGCAAAAGGAAATAAATAAATGGGGTACCTCGTGATTGCAACGATTCAATCATAAAAGATAACGTACCTTTTTTTCTGCAATCTCGGCAGTTAGGGCTTTTATAATTTATCCTTTTATAGGGACACCCCATTATGTTTTAAAATAATTTTTTTATTAAAAAGGAGCTACAATTGCTGTAAATACAAGATTTAAAACCAATAAAGTAAGAGCGACAAACATTAGAAAAGCAATTATACGTTCTAACATTTTAGATTCCTTTTTTGTTGTTTTAGTAACAGCGTTCATACTTGGAATATAGATATTTTATTTAATAAAAGCAAGGTAAAAATGGGAATACTGACCGGAAAAAAGCGAACAACCAAAGAAATTTATGATAATTTAATACAACCAACCGAATACCAACCAGTAGCGGATCGTGTCGGGCATCCGGCACTACAGCCAGATTTACCATATTCTGACCCTTTGAAACCAAAAAAGAGTTACGTTGATACTTTGCTTGAAGAAGCCGGGCAATCGGTACGTCCTGATCCTCCGGGGCCACAAGAACAACCTACCCGGGAAGATCAAGCATTTGATCCCGAAGGTATCGAGTATGATTATGAAAGTGCAATAAAAGCTGGATTGGAAGCAGACGAGACACAACATTGGGAAAGTAGAGTACCAGAAACAGGTCTTTTATTAAAGGGGCGTAATCACGATACTTGGAACAAAACAGTTGAAGCCGAAAAAATACGT
>Ga0075122_10002462_pt1 | contig 12189 bp, 18 predicted proteins | sample AntAceMetag02UKB_FD_69790 | JGI IMG/M metagenome (GOLD analysis project Ga0075122, IMG submission 69790) | Saline lake microbial communities from Ace Lake, Antarctica - Antarctic Ace Lake Metagenome 02UKB | ecosystem: Environmental > Aquatic > Non-marine Saline and Alkaline > Saline | place... | reverse complement strand
CTTTTAAAACTTTTAATGTTTAAAACCTATAGAATACCAACCTCTCAACCTATTTCGATGACATTTTGTTTTGACCTAACAAGAAGTGTTTCGATGACAAATCTTATGACCTAATGCGCACTATTAAAATGCCAACTAATAATAGTATAATTAACTTACTATGAGGTGGTATAAATATGTCCCGCTTATATTTTTAATTTTTTTAATAACATCTTCCTTTACCGTTGATGCTTCGTGCTTTATGTTAGAAAATGGGCTGAATTTAAGAGATAGTGGAGACCAAGTAAAAATCCTACAGTCAAAACTAAGTGAAGATAAAACCCTTTATCCTTCAGGAATTATTTCAGGTTACTACGGAAGTTTAACTGAACAAGCAGTAATAAAATTTCAACAAAAATATGGTCTCACACAAACAGGTAATATTGACTTAAATTCCCTTGATAAGTTTAATCAAGTCTATGGAGATTGCATACAACCTACACCGACTCCAGCTCTATTACCAAAAAAAAATGCTATCCAAAGCTTTTTTGATTTTATCACTTTCCCAATACGTTCAATAATGAGTCTATTTAACAGAACTGATAATAACAATCAAAGCACAGAAAACAACATGCAAACGATTAAAGTACCAACTCAAACTCCTACTCCTGTTCCCACGATTCATTATATTGCTCCCACTATTGACCCAGATCCCCCAACGAACAATAATGTTATTCAACAGCAAAATAACTCTCCTACACAAACCCCATTAAATGTGCAACAAAAATCACAAAGAATTCCTGTTGTTTTACCTCATAACGGCTTAACTTATTATTGTGATTCTTCGGTAGCTCAATCAGTAAAGGATGCTTCATCTAATTTACAAGATGCAAATAAACAGCAAGCCGATTGTATAAATAAAAATACGTCACACAAAAATACTTGTTCTGATTCTTGTGGAAAATCAGGTCAGGCAAGACTTACATTGTGTCAAAATGATTGTGAGAACGGCGATCAATCAAATTTTGATTCATGTTCTAATAATTGCTTAAGTGCATCAATAAAAGAATCTGATCAATGTATTAACGATTGTTATAACAACTCTACAATTCAATCTGCGAATAATTTGTGTTATTCTACAACAACAACATATACTAATAGTCTTAATGATTTATTAAACAGCTATTGTAAATAGACTATGTGCTACAAAATATTGCTGTTAGACTGTTCTCTTCCTTTTCTTGGTTCAATAGTTAAATGTTTATTCCACTACTCACTATTGTTTTGAAAAATTCCTTTATAAAAAATTAAGTAGTCTTGATGGAGTAATCATTCTTTCAATCTCCTTTACTACCTTTTTTGCAAAGCTATCTATATCCTTCAAATCTTTAAGAATTACTCTTTTTACTCCTTTTTGTTTTGCTTGCTTGTTATATTCTGGAATTGAAGATATGGAAATAACTTTATCTGCTCCAAATCTCTCTATATCTAGAATATGAAATGAGTTGTTTAACTTACAATCTCTATCAAGAAGTATAATGTCAAATTGAGCCTTAGGATTAGTATTAACATAATCTTCAACTTGTTTATGAGTAGTAAGCACTATTACTGAGAAATCATATGGTTGCTCTTGCTCTAATTTATATAGTCCATCAAGTATTCTTGAAAGAACTTTCAGATTATCTTCTAGAATAAGAATTGTTTTGCTTAATGTCATATTGTTGTGTGAGTATTATGATTATCTTACCAAAAATTGACAAAATAAGATGAATAGTGGTAAAGACGTAATGACTATATTAACTAGTAAAGAAGATGAAACCTTACCTACTTCTATATATGGAGAACTTTCTGTTAAATAGCTTTTGTGTTTCACGACTCACAATCCTTTGTCGTGTAAACAGAACTGATATTCCTCTTTATTTGCTTTTCTCCACTTTTCTTTTGCAGGAATCGCATCACGCTCAATACTATATTCTTCAATAATTTTTTTATTATTTCTTTTACAATCACTAGCTAGTGATTGTTCCAACTTCCAAAAAGTAGAATCAGGATCTAATACCATAATAGTACAATCTTCTATCAGTCCTTTTACTTGTAATTCTCCTTCAGTTAATGCAGAGTAAGCAGGTTTTGCTGCTTCAAAATATTTTACCCATGAACAATCATGTTTAATTTGTGCTGGTCTTATTTGAAGCCAATAAAAAAGGGATGCTCCAATAATAATAGTTAATAAAATAATTAATACGCTTTTCATTTTAATTCACTTTAATTTTCATTATTACTATATTTTACCTGATTTGTTCATTTTATGTTCATCCGCTCTGAAGTATAGAATCAGCCTTAAAGCAAATCTAAATCTCTATTAATTTCGGTATTTTGGTATAGTAGCAATTATGAGACCTCATTTTTATCACAGAATGGAAGCTGATTATCTGAAGAAAGTAAAGATATGGCGCCTAAAAAGAAAAGGGTGGTTAAAAATAGGCAATACATACTCCATAACAATTGAATGGAAACATGACGAGAACAGGAGCGGTCTTCGCCTGGAAGTTTCTCTACTGTCAGATGTAGATAGAAAAATAAAGTCACAAGACATAGATAAGTATGCCCGCTTTACATATACTCAAACAGACCAAGAAGGTAATAAAAACGAGTTTGATTACAAAGTGCCTCTTACCACTACTCTTTGCAACTTTGGTGGCTGTAGATACTGGTTTATATGTCTATTCTGCCAAAGACGTGTTGGCGTACTTTATAAGAGAGGTGATTATTTTGCATGTAGGCATTGCCAGTATCTAACTTATGAAAGTAGAAACCTAAGCGGGCGCTGGAAGTGGGCAGGAAAGATTATAAGCGAACCAGAAATTGAAGCTTTGCGGAAAGAGGTAAAACGAATATCTTATAATGGCAGACCAACTAGAAAGCTAAAAAGATACTTACGTAAGAAGAAAAAGTTTCAAGAAATCTATTACAGAAATGTTTATTTATTACAAACCATAAGCAGCTAAAATGGTATTTAGCTGGCTGGTATAATAGTTATTATTTAGAATTTGGGCGTAAACTTCTTGGTTATCATTTATCCAATCCTGATGAGCTCTTTGTTTTTTGCCTTCAATTACGTTCATGGCAACTGGTTGATTCTGTATTTGCTCAAGGGTTTGTCTTAACTCATCTAGCTTAGTCTCTATCTCTGGATTTGATTGCGTTTCTTGCTCATTATTATTAAGCTCTTGAAGTTTGTTTAGATAATCTTGATGTAGTTGGATTTCCTGTTCAAGCTCATGTTTATATTGGGGATAATATTTTTCAACTATCTTGAGAAGGTGTTCATTTTGTTGGTCATAATTCATGTATTGGAGATTGTGTGTTCTTAAAAACTCGTTGTAGGCATTAGTCCAAAGTGTCCGTTCTCTCTCTGGAAAGCTAGATATATCTCCGAGTGGAATGATAGAATATGTCTGTTGTTGGGTCGCAGTAGTGTTTTCTTGACTTACAGTAAGTGGAGATTCAGGTATAGATGAGGGAACGTCATTTATAAAAGAATTTTGTGTTTGAATGGGCATTAAGGCTTCCTCTGTTTTTCCTTCCAATTCACTTACTCCTAATACTTCTGATTGTGCTTTCTTTGTTGGAATTTGACTAGATATTGATGTGGGTCGAGTAACATTATCTTCTTTTAATTGTGGTTTTTGTGTTGAGGTTGGACTAGATGTTGATGTGAATTGAGTGACATTGTCCTTTTTAGTAATAAAAGGCAATTTCCCTTTTTTATATAAAACAATACCTGTGCCAGAAAGCGTCAAGACAGAAACAATAATAACTATTAAGAGCGGTATCTGGATAAACCCTTTATTAAATTTTTTCATCTAAGTCCTTTTGAGTTAAAAAATAATAAGTTTTTTATTTTGTTCCACTTTATTTATTACTACTTGACAAAACTACTATAAAAAATCCAAGAGGAATCAAAATCATAAGTGCTATCACTACATAAAGAAACGCCTTCAAAATTTTGTAAGCTACTTTGTAACGTTTATATAATCCATGTTTTTTCAACTTCTCTTCGGCTTTCTGAACCAACGAATCTTTTATAGGAGGTAAAACATACCAACAGATATATAAAAGGATACCCGTTACACCTCCGATAATAATTTTTTTAAATACCTTTTCCATATGTCTTTTATTGGCAGAGACATAAAAAAGCTCCCCGCCAGCTAGTAATCTTTTCAGATCACCATATTCCTTTCGGAATACGACCTACCACAGGTTTGCTAGACGAGGAGCTCTCGCTCCTGTGGTAGGATATTTATGCCATGCTCTATTTTGTAGAGTTTAGGCACTCTAATTATTAATCTTAGCTAAATCTTTTTATTCTTAATAAAATCTATTAGATCATTTTTATGATATCTTCTATCTCCTCTTTTACCAAAACGAATTGCTTTTAATAAACCATCTTTATCCCATTTACGAAGAGTGTTTGGGTGAACATTTAGAAGTTCTACTGCTTCTGAAAGTTTTATTAATTTGTTGTCTTTTTTCATTAAACCTTAATTTAACATTTGCTAACATTAATATACAACATTTTTGCTAAAATAGAAAGTGCCTAATAATTTAGGAATGATAATTAAAAATTAAAATGAGTATGACGCCGAGAGAGAAATCTATAGAGACGATCATTGCCGATTTGGAGACTAAATACGAAGAGACTATTAATGAACCTTCCAAAAATAACTTCTTTCTTAAGATAGCGGATTATGGTAAGTATCTTCTGGAAAGCAAGATTCTTGCATCTATCCTTAAACCTCTACCCAGACAAGCAAAGGAAGATCTAGAGAACTATAATGAAAAAAGAGATAGCTTTATTGAAAAATGGAAACAGTTAGTAAAAGACATACTGGGTAAAGTTGAAAAAACAGGAATAAAAGATCATCCTACAAGTCCTTTTATAAACCAGATTAATCAGCTTAAAGGAAGATTTGACCAAGTTGAAACCTCATATTTTGAAGAAAATATTGATTATTTCTATCAACCCTACCAAGAGTTGATAGACAAATTTCGTAAGGAAGGGAAAGTAAAACTTATAAAAAACCACATATCTGAAGATAGACGTTGCCCCATGCTATTTAAAAAATATAACGAGGCTTGTACTGAATGGGGGGAATTTAAGCGTTTAAGGGAAAACGCAGTATGGTGGGCTCATTACAACATTGAAAGATTGGCTTGCGGAGTACTGGGTTTAGAAAGGGCTAAAAGCTATTTCAAAAGGGATAACTATATAGATGATATGTATGGGTTTGAGTTCAAACAAATTACTAAGGGCAATAGCTCTGTCTTTCTCAGAAAGAAACGTTTTGAGAAGTGGTTGAAACGATTGCATAGATTCTTAATACCTAGGCTTGAATCTTACAGAAAAACACTGTCAGAATCTAAAGAAAGACACGGTCAACTTATAAATGAAATCAAGGATGGAACAAAGGATCCCACCATACATTCTCAAGAAGATGCTCAAGAACACAGAAAACTTACGCTCCCCTCTGGTTGCAAGCTCGTAGAAGAAGATAATCTTCTGAAAATCAGAAAGAATAAAACAGTCATCTTCACTTTCCCAAACAATTGGTCAAATAAGTGTAGATATTTTAAGTGCTTATGGGAAAACTATGGAATTAAGATGAGTTATAAGGAAACTTACGAATTTAATTCAAATCTCAAATACCCAGAAAAAAGTGTGTGGCGATTAAATCGTAATATGCGAGGGACTATTAACAAGCTAAGAAAAGAGTTTAAAAATAAAAATCTGCCTCTGTCCATAGAAACGAATAAGGGTTTTACTCTAATAATCTCCTAACTTCTTCAATTACCGTCAAAAGGTTCTAAAAAGTTCTAATCTGCCCCAATTGACTAGCTAATATCTTGTTTTAAAATTAAATCAACATCTAATTTATGTAATTATTATGAATCAACAAAAATTAAACGCTAACAATTATTACTCTACTTCCGACCTTGCGTTAGCAACAGCTCTTTCTCTTTTTTATGCCCTAGAGACAATTGATCGCACCAATCCCCGCAAAGCCCAGTTTCTATTCAAGCGAGACGAAAACCTAAACCAACTCATTGAGAATTTTTGGAGAGGTCAATTAAAAGTTAATCCTATTGTCTATTTTAATCAAAAAAAGATGATTAAGGCAAGGCTCTACGGAGAAAAATAAATATGGTTAGTCAAAGTCTTATTAAGGAGTTGAGAACGATTATAAGAGAAGACTATAGTGTAGAACTGGAGATGAAAGAGATAAAAGAGATCGCAGACACTCTTGTAAATTATTTTGACATTTTATCAGAAGTTGAATATCAAAAGTATGTTAAATAATAAACAATTGGAGTTTTTGATAACACTTAAAGAACATCACTTAATAGAATACTTAAAGAACAGATCATTTGAGGAATTGTCCGCCATAACAACTGATATAAAAGCCTGTACACTGCCTATTAATGGTCTTTCTAATCAACAAAGAGAAAAATATCTTACAACACTATCTTATGTTGAAGCTCAATTAAATGCGATTGCTCAAAGTCAAAATAGAGATGACGACTTTGAATTTATTGACACATCACAATTCAATCCGATGACATCAACTGAGCTTATTAAGATTTTAGGTCTAACCATAAAAAGAGATGAAATAAACAAACTTATAACGTTTATGACTTGTATTTCAGCTTTTACAGAAGATTCTCAGCTTAATATGAGTTTTAATGCTCCATCCTCAAGCGGTAAATCTTATATTCCAATTGAAATTGCAACGCTCTTTCCTTCAGAAGATGTTATTGAAGTTGGATATTGTAGTCCAACAGCCTTTTTTCATAGTTACGGAGCCTTTGATAAAGAAAAACAGGGTTATATTGTAGACCTATCACGAAAGATTCTTATATTTCTTGATCAACCACACCAACAATTATTAGCTCATCTACGACCTATACTATCTCATGACAAGAAAGAGATGGTTATAAAAATCACTGACAAAACCCAAAAGTTCGGGCTCAAAACAAAAAATATATATATTATTGGTTATCCTTCTGTAGTATTTTGTACAGCAGGACTCAAGATAGACGAACAGGAAGCTACAAGACTACTACTTTTGTCTCCAGAAATAAGCCAAGAGAAGATTCGGGACGCTGTTATGGAAAAAATAAGAAGAGAATCTGATAAGAGAAGTTATTACGAAGCATTATACGAAAATCCAGAACGAACTCTTCTGAAGCTACGAATAAAAGCTATAAAACGGGAGGCTGTCAGTGATATTGTTATAAAGAATCATGAACTTGTTGAGCAGATGTTCTTTAAAAGAATTAATAAACTGAAGCCTAAACACCAAAGAGACATGGGTAGAATTATTAATCTTGCAAAGCTGTTTGCCCTTCTTAATCTATGGCATAGAGATAGGGATAACGATACTATCTTTGTAAGCGATGAAGATATAAAAGAAGCCTTTTCTGTCTGGGACACTATTGCACCAAGTCAAGAGTTAAATTTACCTCCCTACGTGTATAATCTTTACGAAGATATTATTGTTGGAGCGTATAAAGAGAAAAATGACGATGCGGGAACTGTTGGTATAGATTCTGAAGGATTAACTAAGGCTGAGATTCAAAAGAAGAATTATGATGTTCAAGGGCGCTTTTTACCCGACTGGCAACTTAGACAACAGATACTACCAATGCTTGAGACAGCTGGACTTATAAGAATTGAGTCTGATCCTAAAGATAGAAGAAAAATATTGATTTATCCTATTATTTAACTTACTAGATCTGGAAAACAAAACAATAGTGAGTCACACGGTAGGTTAGAAAATAAAGATAGGAAATAAATAAGGCTTAAGTTAATATTACTTGACATTACTTTATATATTATTTAAACTAAAACCATGAGGAGCATTTTATTTTGCAGAGTTTCAAGCAAGGAACAAGAAGACGAAGGCTATAGTCTACCCTCTCAAGAAAAATTGCTTAAAGATTATGCAGAAAAGAATCATTTAGAGATAGTTAAGGTATTTTCAATATCTGAAACTGGAAGTAAAAGTGATCAGAGAAAAACCTTCAAAGAGATGTTAGATTTTATAAAGAAAAATGATATTAAAGTTTTAGTGTGTGAAAAAACAGATAGGTTGCTTAGGAATAAAAAGGATGCAGTAAAAATAGATGAATGGATGAATGATAATGCAGATAGAAGTGTCCATTTCGTAAAAGAAAGCTCCGTTTTGCATAGAGACTCAAAATCCCACGAAAAGTTTATATGGAATATACGAGTGAGCGTTGCACAGTTTTATACAGATAATCTTTCGGAAGATGTTAAAAAAGGTCAGGTAGAAAAAATAGCTCAAGGTTGGCTTCCAACAAAACCGCCAACAGGCTACAAAACCATTGGAGAAAAAGGACATAGAATTCACGTAACAAATGAGGACGTTTCTCCTCTTGTAATCAAAATGTTCCAGCTCTATGAGTCTGGAGAATATTCAGTTAAAAGACTTACTGATAAAATGTTTGAACTTGGCTTAAAAAATCTTAATGGTAATAAGATATGTAAAAGTAGGATTCATATCTTGTTACAAGAAATTTTCTATATAGGAAAAATAAAGTGGAATCGCCAGATATATCAAGGAGAACATAAACCCATAATAGATAGAGACTTGTTTGATTGTGTTCAAAAACGGCTCAAAGGCAAAACTACTTCTCGTTATCAAAAACACAACCACTTATTTACTGGTCTAATGAAATGCTTTGAATGTGGCGGTAGTGAATCTTGGGAAATTCATAAAGGAATTGTTTATGGACACTGCAATCATTACAGAAATTGTACCCAGAAGGTATGGGTAAGAGAAGATAAAGTAGAAAATCAGATTATTGCTGTATTGGATAAGCTTAAAATAATAAATCAAAGAATAACCGAATGGATTAAAAAAGCACTATTAGAACATCATAAGAAAAATATTGAATGTCGGGACAGCTCGGTTGAACAGCTTAATAGTAGAGTTAAACAGATTCAAATTAAGTTAGATAATTTATATGACGATAAAGTCTCTATCCAGATAACTAAAGAGTTTTATAATAAAAAATTTCAACAATATTCAGATGAGCTTGATAAAGCTGAGAGACAACTAAGTAAACAGTCAAAAAACAATATGCAATATTACCAGCTTGGCATAAATTACTTTGATCTTGCTCAAAAGGGCTCTCTAATTTATAAAAGAGCAAAAAAAGAACAAAAAAGACTTCTTCTTAAGCTTGTATTCAAGAATATGCAACTTAATGAAGGATTTTTATCCTTTAAGCTAACTAGAGCTTTTGAGATACTTTCTGAAATCGCAAAAGAGGTTAATAGTTCGAAAGTGCTTATAAAAGTTAAAGATCCTAATAGTATTTCCGAACTTGATAGAAAGATTAATACAACAAGCCAAATGATACAATATTTTGCTCTTCGTCCAGCCCTGCTCCCCCGAGTGGATTCGAACCACCAACCTTGAAGTTAACAGCTTCCTGCTCTACCGTTGAGCTACAGGGGATATGTATATTATACAATCCCTTAAATCCTTTTTCATGATAAAATATATGTATATGCCTAAAGTATTTAATAGACCTTCATGGGATGAATACTTCATTCAAATAGCACATGTAGTTAAAAAAAGAGGAAATTGTATAAGAAGAAAAGTGGGCGCTTTAATAGTAAAAGACAAACAAATTATTGCAACAGGATATAATGGAACTCCTACTGGAATAAAAAATTGTTTTGAAGGAGGATGTGAAAGATGTATGAAAAGAGAAAAAGGAATATTAAAATCAGGGGAAGAAAAAGGAAAATGCATTTGTATATGTGCAGAACAAAATGCACTTCTTCAAGCAGCACGCCATGGTACATCAACAAATAACGCAACAATGTATATTACTGATTCACCGTGTCTGTCTTGTTGTAAAATGATAATTAATTCTGGAATAAGTAAGGTTATTGCTGAAAATATTCATCATGATACTGCAGGATTAAATCTTTTAAAAAAAGCAGGAATTGAATTAAAAATATTAAAAAGGTAAAGTAAGCGGAACATTATTATTTTCATTTTCTCTTTCTAAATATTTCTTCCAATTAACGGGAATTGGTGTTTTCCCATGTTCTGTAAGATAAAAGATTTCTAGGTTTTCTACTCCATATTCAAATAGCTCTTTTGTAAGTAGAGTGTCATCTAAACAATATTTCTTTAGCTTATCCCATTCTCCATTTTTATAATACTCAATTGCCAGCAGTCCATGACCAGTTTTTTGTTTCCCAAGTGTTGCAGTAATACAATCATTTAATGATACTCTTCTTCCTATCTTCTCTTTAATGTCCGCCAATATATCAAATTGAGAAAAGCTAGATATCTTTCCAGGATAATATGCCTGCAAAACAGGAAGGTCAAAACTTATACTATTATATCCAATAATATATGAGCTGTTTTCTAATATTGGAAACAGATTATTTAGTTCTTTTTCAGTAAAAACCTTAGACTTTTGATCTTTATAATCATAAATCGCAACAACTGAAATACCTAATTTCTCAGGATCTTTGTATTCTCGAAAAGTATGTTTTGTTTCTAAATCCAAAACTACTGGGTACTTTTTCATAAAGTCTAATGTATGGTTTTTTTCTTAGGATGTTCTCTTATTATCTCCATAGAAGTAACTGAATCTTTTTTTGAAAAATATCCATCCTTTAAATTAATCTTATTCAACTGCTGTTGAAAACGCATATGAATATTATGAAATGCATTTATTACAATGTCTTTTTGTTTTTTAGGAGTTTTATTTATTTCTCTTTGAAAAAAGTCATCAAGCTTTCCTAATTTCCATAGTATCTCAATAAACCTGCTGTCATTTATGTGAATTAATGAAAAATCTCCCTTTAACGGCCTCATTTTATAATTCATCATTCTTACTTCTTTAGTCATAGCCTCTTTAGAAGGTTTGTTATTTAAAATAGAATTTAACTTTGAAAGCATTTCAACAATATCTTTACTATTGTCTTTCTTCATAGGTTATAATTATGGAATGTTAAAGCAAAAATTGCAAGCGGAATATTTACAATCACTTAAAGCTGGCGACAAAGATAAGGTACAAATATTAAGATATTTTTTGGCTAAAGTAAAAAATGAGGAGATTGACAAGGAAGAGGACCTAACAGATGAGGAAGTTATTTCTCTTCTTAAAAAACAAAAAAAGGAACTACTTGAGTCAATAGAATCTTTTGAAAAAGGAAAGCGGAAAGATTTGGAAATTGAAAGCAAAAAACAATTAGAAATAATACTGGAATTTATCCCTCCTGAAATATCTGATGAAGAATTAAACCAAGAAATTGAAAAAATAATAGAGGATAATAAAGATATTTTTAATAAAAATCCAAAGATACTTATTGGAATATGTATAAAGGCTTTAAAATCAAAAGCAGAAAGTTCAAGAATAATAAAAATCTTAAAACAAAAATCTTAAAAAAATCTTGCTTCTTGGTCTTTTGATATAATTTATATATATGAAGATAATAAAGAAAATTGCCTTTATACTTCTTCTTGTTTTCTGTGCTTCAACTTTAATAAAATCTTTTCTTGATTACCGAAATAAAATAAGTTTTTATGAAGATTATAGGCAAAAATATGAAAAGGAAAAGGAAATAAATAATTCTTTAAAAGCACAAGTTATTAAAAACAAAGATTTAAACCAAATAGAAAAAACAATACGAGACAATTTAAATCTTAGTAAAAATAATGAGGTAATAATAATTATTCCTAGTCCTACTCCAGTTATTAATCAGATAACTCCTGCCTCTCTTCCAAATTGGAAGCAATGGATACGGGTTTTTGTAAAGGCTGAAATTTGATATTTTCATTTTTTTTTAGTACAATTAAGCATAATTTACGGGGTAGTGTACGGCCGCACAGGAGGCTCATAATCTCCTAGACAAAGTTCGACTCTTTGCCCCGTAACAAAATTTTTTGAAAATAAGCTATTATTATTTAAACACATGAATACTTTTTTACTTTCCGTAGTAATTCCTGTTTTCAACGAAGAAAAAAATATAGATCCTCTTTTTAAGAGATTGCTTCCAATTATTCAAAAATATAATTATGAAATAATCTTTGTAGATGATGGATCAAATGACGATACTTCCAAAGAAATAAAAATCCAAGCCAAGAATAATAA